>Ga0099364_10006627_pt1 | contig 16790 bp, 1 predicted proteins | sample TergutTh196P3_FD_73070 | JGI IMG/M metagenome (GOLD analysis project Ga0099364, IMG submission 73070) | Microcerotermes parvus P3 segment gut microbial communities from Pointe-Noire, Republic of the Congo - Th196 P3 | ecosystem: Host-associated > Arthropoda: Insects > Digestive system > Gut ... | reverse complement strand
CTTCGGCTGGAAGCATTTGCCGTGTTCGGATATGGAATATAACACGGTATACCTGATTATGACGGCGATGATCAAAAACTTTTACCAATATATCTTGCCGAAGATATCAAAAGTCTTCAAGAACATTCCGCCAACTACTCGCCTGAAACGATTTATATTCAGGTTTATATGTGTGGCTGCACGATGGGTTTATCAAAATGATACTACCACAATTAATCCCATATAAAATTATCCCTTAATTTCGATTTTAGCTCCTAAATATGTCTTAATATTTTCCGGCTGTGATACAAATTTTGGGCTTGCGGATTTAAGGATTAAACAAAAATTTTTGAATATAATCCTGCCATATTTTTTATGAATAATCCAGGTTAGATGCAAAAAACAAAAAACAGTGAACAGTGAACAGCTAATAATGAGCAACTAACAGTCTACTGCAAAATACCAAAAGATGCAGAAGACAGTAATTCATTACTTAAGGGTCGCCCCTACAGTATGTTATGTCATAATACACTGCTCGCAAATACCCCCCCCCTCTGGGTCTGCTCCGTAACTGCTCCGTAACTGCTCCGTAACTGCTCCGACAAAAAGATGTTAAAGCCGGTGCAGTGTCGGAGTATTCACGGAGCAGTGTCGGAGCAATCCTATTTTTGACTTTTAGACATCAGACTATCAGACAGAAGACTTTTAGACATCAGACTTTTAGACGCCAGACTTTTAGACGTTAGACTTTTAGATGTTAGACTTTTAGACAGAAGACAAAAAATCTTCTGTCTGATAGTCTTCTGCCACAGCAGTAACCAATACGGTTTTATTTGTAATCTGAACTTGGAAAATAGTTTCTTCCATATTTTTCACTGCTTCAATAAATTCCGTTACGGTTTTACGCTAGTTGATAACTTTTTCAACTTTTTCTTGTATTTGTCAGAAAAATAATTGCGCGTCTGTAGAATAAATATTAATTTTGTGCCATCAAAAGTTTTAACCAACATGGCAGAAGAAGCAAAAAAGGTATTGAACCCGCCCAAAAAGTTAAAAAAGCAAGATTTGAGCGTATATATCAACTTGCTTACAGATTTTGGCTTTAAGCGCGTTTTCGGGATTAAGGAGGTTATGCTCGACTTTCTAAACGCTGTTTTAGAAATTCCTGGAGGCATTGCCGATTTGACCTATGGCAACGTCGAAATACTTGGACTTACCAAAGAAGACCGAAAAGCAATCTTCGACCTGATTTGCATCACTGGAAACGGCGAGCGCATAATCGTTGAAATACAAAATATTGAACAGGAACACTACAAAGACAGAATGTTGATATATATTGCTCAACTTATTCAAGACCAAAATGTAAAAGGAAAAGTAGGCGACAAAAACTGGAACTATAAGTTAGCTACGATATATTCGATAAACATCATGAATTTTCTTTTGGGAAAGAAAAGACGACCCCAAAAATACTTGTCGCACTGGTTAATAAAGGAAAGGGACACCCATGAAGTACTCTACGAAAAACTGACTTTCGTTTGTGTAGAGTTGCCGCTTTTCGGCAAAAAACTACAGAGCGTAAAGACAGCCCTTGAACAGTGGATTTTCTTAATCAAGCACTTACACGAACTTGACGGCATACCCAAAAAATACAAGACCGAAATATTCGAACAAATTTTTGAAATGGCAAAAATTGCCAGAATGAACAAAAAGGAAGTAAACTCATATCTTAACAGCCTAAACGAAATGAATATGATACAGTACGAAATAAACAGAAGGGATACAGCGTTGAAAACGGTAACCGCCGAAAGAAATACGGCTTGGAATACCATTACCCAACAAGGCAATGCCATTGTTGCTATGCAAGCCAAACTTGCCGAGTACGAGCGCAAGTACGGAACTTTAAACGAAGTTTAAACTAAATAACCAATGACAAACTTCCCAAAAGCATTACAGGCGACATTCCCATTTCCAAAGGCGCAAGTTTTTGCCCCTTGTGTAGCCATGTTTTTCGCCTGCACTATATGCTTTAATACTGCATTTAAGCCACTATCTCACCCCAATCCGCAAAAAAAAGGGGGGGGGGTAAGCGCCCCAGAAACGCCCTTAAAAGCCGTTTTTCTCAAACAGCGCTTTTTCATACCATATAACGCCGTCTCGGAAGATCTCCGAAGCGGCGTTTTGCATTGTAATCAAAAATAGAAAATCAAAAATAATATGACACACCAGGAAATACATTCAGCAGCCCGAAAATACGCTCTTAACACACTCGGATTGAACGACAAAAACATCATCAATACCGATTTAGAGCGAAAAATAGCATACATTGTTCAAATCTTCATCGCTGGTGCGAAATGGAGAGAAGATAACATTCAAGTTGTTATTGAAGATTGAAGATTGAAAATTAGTATAATCAAAAATCATAAATAGTTAATCATAAAAGTTAAAAATAATTGAATATGAACATAATCAGTACAAATTCAAATTCCCTCGAAAGCAACCTTGCAAAACCCGCAAATAATCTTGCCAATCTTGCTAACATAGCGAAGCGATCTCGCGCAAGTAATCTTACGAAAATCGTGGTTCAGACAACCACGATTTTCGTCCTTCTGGCAATCATCATGTCAGCCTTTACCACGCTTGCACACGCCAGTACAGCCCCCCAGTTGGTTACCCATATCAACAACTTCGCCCACGGCGGAACGGGGGCGCTCACCGCAACGCGCGACGGAAATGTTGTCACCGTTACCGGAAATGTGACGGGAGGGCAGCAACGCCTGAATTTAGACATAGACGCAGGCGTTAAGGTAGTGTGGCAGGCAAATTTTGCCGTTACCGGTAACATGTATACCAACCCGGTAATCGCTATCGGTTTATACGGAAATGGCGAATTTGAAATGGCGGCGGGAAGTATATCTTCTGCGTACAGCGTCGCTATAATCTACTCTCAAACCACCGGAACAATGACAATAACCATTTCGGGCGGGACAATTCAGAGTGGGGCGGATATAGCGTCGACGATGCAAATTTCAGGCTATACCACCGTTAATATAACAGGCGGTAGCGTGAACGGCAATTATGCCGCCGCATTTCTTACCGGTAACGCTATCTTAACAATGACAGGCGGTTCGCTTAATTCATTGACAGACGGTCGTACTTTATTGCTTGACAACAACGCTACTGCGGCGGTCAGGGGCGGTACGCTGACTACGACGGGTAGCGGAAGACATTTTACCATAAGAGATAATTCAATCGGCGGCGCTATTGCATACATGACAGATGGCGCGTCATATAACAGTCTTATCGCCCCCGACGGCGACGGAATTATTGTTCGCGCCACCGTTGCGCAAGTAGCGCTAAATCAGATTGGTATTGCAAGTCCTGTCGGTATGAACGTTGAACACGTAGCCGGAGGTTTTTCGGCGCGATGGATAAACAACGGCAACAGAGCCGATATTGCCGTATATCAGGGCGCAGCGCTTATAAAAACAATACCCATGCGACTGCCAATTACAGACGGCGCTAACATACTAACGCCTACAATAGTGGAACCGCAAACCGTTCACATCACAGCGCCGGCAACGGGCGCAACGCCGCAAAATAATATAGCGGCAGGCGAAAATTATATCGGCGCGATTATGTGGACGCCCACAAATAATCCATTCTTGGAAACAACTGTCTACACTGCAACAGTAACGCTTACATCTACAAACGGTTACATGTGGACAAACAACGCAAATATATCCGTACCCGGACAAAACATAATAAACATGCAGGTCGATGGCAATAACGCCGGTAATGTTTTGACGTTTCAGGTTCAATTCGCGCAAACATCGACAACGCCTGTTATACCGGGACCTGTCACTGTTTCCGTAGCAGCGCCGGGTCCGGGAGGAACGCCGCAAACAGCCTTGACGGGAACAAATTTTTCGGGCGCCATTACATGGAACCCCGCTCATAACCCTTTTCAGGCAAACAATACATACACGGCAACGGTGGCGCTCACAGCAACTAACGGCAGAAAATGGGAGCCCACGGCGCTACCCGTCATTAACATCAACGGCGGAGGAACGCTGCAAAGCGCAACAATGACTACAAACGGCGATTTTGCGGGAAATATACTTTCGTTTGATGTAACATTTCCGCTGACTGTTTCGTTGGGAAATCAAACGCTCAACATAGACGCGCCTACCGGAGGTGAACCGCTCGCTACGACGGTTGCGACAGAAACAGGATATACCGCAACCGCTATTGCATGGCGCAACCATTTTACCAACGCCCTTGCAGGCGTGAATGCGTTACTTGGATGGACTTATCGCGCAGAGGTTACGCTCACGGCGGCGACAGGCTACGCATGGAACCCCGCAGCGCCGCCAACAATCACAGTACCCGGCTCCACAGAAGTAACCAACATTGCCGTAAGCGGCACAGGGTCGGGCAACCGCCTAACATTCCACGCTGTATTCCCACCGGCAGGACGCGACATTACAGACCCCCAAACAATAAATATATCAGTACCCGTACAGGGACGCACTCCGCAAACTGCCACAACATCAAGAACCGAGCATACAGGAACGATAACATGGACAAGCACAGGCGGCAGCCCGCATACAGGCGACTTCGCAGCGGGAGGCGTATATACCGCCACTGTTACACTTACTTCGCGCAACAACTACAGATGGGTAGACGGGGAGGTTCCAACGATTAACGTTCCCGGAGCAACATCGGTGAGCGCAGGTACAGTGAACGTTCCCGGAACGGGCAACACCTTGACATTTACAGCAACATTCCCCCCTGCGCCAGCAACAGGGCTATATGTTACAGGCGACAACGGAAATACTGTTACACTTACGATGCCGTTATCGTCAACCACGCAGACGGAAATTCAAAACATGATAGACGCAAATAACACAATAACCGTAACCGGTTTTGCCATAGATGGAGTTCGCATAGTGTTAGATATTCCCGCAAATAAAAAGGTAGTATGGGCAGCAGATTATACTACTAATGATTATATTCGATTGCAACAAGACGGGGTCTTTGAGGTTCCAAACGGGGGCGCAATCAGGGCGGAAGTCGGCAATACTGCCAATATGATAGTTTGGGCTTCTGGGGAAGTAACGATTATTATAGACGGCGGTATTATTACCGGACGAACTTTGAGTTATGGGCTCGTAACACTGGATGATTACACCACTTTGATAATGAAAGCCGGTGAAATAAGCGCCACCGCAAATATTGCTGTTTTTTATATGCTCTATTCCGACGCCACTCTTATTATGGAAGGCGGCTCGATAACGACGACCAGCACAACGGCTTATCCAATATCTTCCGGCACAGGAAGCACTCACTTTATAGCGATTATGGGCGGCGAACTAAAAAATGCACTTGACCGTAGCGTTATCGTTAATAATAACAGCACTTTATTTTACAGCGGAGGCGACTTGTACGCCGAAGGCATATATCACTCCGGAAACGGCGTAGCCATGTATACGGGCGCAAACAGCAGTCTTTTTAACATGCCCAATTTTACAGAGGGAACAAATCTTTTTGCTCTTGACGCTATCAGCATCGAACAACAGGCAACCATATACGACCCCGTTGTAATAACCTTTCCCTATTTTAGCCGTATCGATAACGTAACCATAACAAGCGCCCTGTCGGGTGGCGTGGCAGATAACAGCGCGGGTACGTATACCTTTACCGAACCCGTAGACCAGAATGACGTTACGCTCACCGTTGCGGGTACGTTGCGCGGCGATAGAGTTCCGGTCAGTTTTACCACCGCGCCCTTTAATGTAAATATCGCCGAATTTCCATACACGGCATACGTTTCGTCTACAGGGCTTGACGGTTTAAAAGTGGGCGTAGCGGTTGCAAATGCAGCCGTCATTTATAGTTTGACCGAAGGCGAATACGTAGACAACATCAATCCCGATGATTTCGGTGTTTTCGGGCTTCCAGCGGGTTTAACGGCTGAAAATGCAGTGAGAACAGACAACTACACAGTTACCGTAGCCATCACGGGAACGCCCGTAGAGGCAAGCCAAACAGCAATGTTGCTTACCACAATGAAGACTATCGCCGCCGCAAATATTACCGACGCAATAGATAATATATACGTTGGCGGCTCTGTTAGCGCGGGCGAAATAGAAAAAGGCGACGGAGCGGCAGTAAGCGCACCGCCTGAATTGAGCGCTACAAACAGGGTTTCGGAATTAACGGTTAACGCAGTTACAAACGCCGGCACAACAGGGCAAACGGTTGAGTATGCTATTAGCCTTTCGGGAACGTTAAACGAAACACAAATTAACGAGTTAACAACGTGGCAGTTTGGTAGAACGTTTACAGGTCTTACCACCGAAACCGACTATTACGTCTATGCCCGAACTGCTGAAAATGAAAACTACAACGCGGGCGCGGCGCAAGTTAGCGCGGCGTTAAGGATTGAGCCAAAACAGATACAGACTATCGCTTTCGCAGACGACGAAATAAACGTTACATACGGCGAAGATAATAATTTTACAAACCTTGCCACGCCACAAGGCGCTAACTTCGGCGACGGCGAAATAACGTATTCGAGCAGCGACACAGACGTTGCCGCCGTAAACGCAACAACCGGCTATGTGACAATCATGGGCGCTGGCTCGGCTGTTGTTACGGCTACAAAAGCAGAATGTGACGATTATTTGGAGGCAACGGCGACATATGTGATTAACGTGGCTATAGAACACGGAATATACGTTAACGACCCCGACAAATTAAACCCGCCGCTTACGTCCGCTTCTGCAATACAAACGGCAATAAACGACGCCGATGCAGGAACCGTTACCGTTACCGGATATTTCGACGCTGCCGATGCGCAAATAACGCTGAACACTGATAATAAGACCATTGTGTGGCACGCCGGATATTCATCGGACGCGCTGACAAGCGGTACCCTGTTGAGACTTGAAAACGCCGGCTCCTTTGAACTTCGCGCAGGCGCAGCCCTGAAAAGCAACCGGATAGGTATAACTTTGACTAACAACGTTTCGCTCACCGTAGCCAACGGCGCAAAAATAGAAAGCACAGACGAACATGCTATATATGCGCAGGGCAATAACCAAATTGATATACAAGGCATCTTAACTGTCGCTCACTCCAACGGTTATGCAATTTTTGCACCGGGCGCCGCCGCCTCTGAAATAACCATCAAAGCCGGCGCAGAAGTGAAAAAAACAGCAGCCACCGGCGCGGCAATATATTTGGACAGTCGCGCTACGCTGAAAATAACGGGCGGCGAAATAGAAGGAAATACGGGAATACAAGCCCGAAACAGTTCTATTATTGAAATTAGCGGCGACGGCAAGGTGCGCGGACGAAACAACGTTGCAATATCAACGGATGATAATCCCACAGTAATTATTCGCGGAGGCGAAATATCATCGCAGAATAATAGCGCAATACAAATGACAGGAACATCAGCCCTTGGTTTATACGGCGGAAAAATTTCAGGAGTGGAAGACAATAACAGGATTGTACAAATGACAGGCTCAAGTGTTGTATTTGTAGAAAACGTTGAAATAGAGCCTCTGGCAGGCGTAATTAACATAAGCGGTACAACCGCAACCGCCTATTATGTTGGCGACAATAGCGCGAAGTTCAGAAATTTCGGCGCAACCCTTTTCAAATTAGACGCCCCCCCGCTTCTTACAGAAGAAACCGCAGACGGCGACACACACGACCCCGACGAAACATTCTTTGGAAAACTTGTTGCATCCTTCCCCGAAGGCTTGAATATCACAGACGCAACCGCTGACCAAATAGATGTAGATGTAACCAATACATTAGATAACACGGTTACATTTGAAGGTACGCACGAAGGAAAAGTTACACTCGCAGTGACGGGAATACTCGCAGATAAATTGGCAGTTGATTTTGAAACAGAGGAGTTTGATGTAAATATAGAGAGACCGAAAATATACGTAAACAACGTAGAAGTGAAAGACCCGGAAGTGGCAAGTATTGAAGCCGAAATACAAAAGCAGTTGAACGACGACGATGTTCCCACTGTCACCGTTACGGGAAAATACACAGCCGTATATTCTTCCAACTATATCATGAGTATAACCATACCGCTGGGAAAAAGGCTAATTTGGGATGCCCATTATGCAATAACAGGCGATGGGACGAGTGCGAACCTTATCCAAACTCTAGGAAGCGGAAAAATGGACGTTACCCAAAACGGCTATATCTATAACAATAATACAGGTAATCATTATGCCCTTTCTGTTAACGGCAGCGTTACCCTAACCGTAAATGGCGGCGTTGTAAAGTGTACCGCCGGCAATGCAATAACGGCGGTCAATACTTCTACTATTGAAATTATTGACGGATTAGTGCAAACCGCATCCACCGCCAACTCTCGTTATGCAATAGCGTTTAACTATAATGCAGGCAACGCTCCCGCCCTTGCTATTCGCGGCGGCAAAATAGAAAATACCGGAACGCCCGAAAACGCAGTGCAGGCAGGCAGTATAAGCGAAAACGACAAAATGAGAGCAGTGGTATTATATACCGCTAACAACGATGCTGTAGTAAATAATGGAATTAATAATTACAACGGCTATACAAACACAACCGGCTATTTTATCGGCGACTATCAGAGTAAGTTTCGTTCAAGTTCCTCCGGAACGGGCGCTTATTTCCTAACCTCCGACCTTCACCAACTCGACGCCCCCGCACTAACAACCCACACCGACGACCCATACACTTACCTGTCCGGCGACGCAAACGCACACACCGGCACAATTACCGCCACTTTTCCCTTCCCCGCAGGCGACGATTTCAATATTGAAAGCATAACCAACCTCGCTCAAAATCAATACACTACAGACATCGCACAAAGAACCGTGACCTTCACAGCAACAAGATTGCAAAGCGATGATATTCAAATACAAGTGACGGGAACAGTAGCACAAAACAGAATACCAGTAGAATTGACCGCCACAGTAGCGATTAACATGCAAAGAAACGAAATATCTGTAAACGATGTTCTTGTGGATAATCAATCCATTGCAGGAATAGTTGCAGCAATTCAAGACGGCTACAACGACCCTACATTCGAAGAAACCGCAACCGTTACCGGATATTACTTTGCAGCCGACAATTTGACGTTAAACATTCCCTCCGGAAAAACTGTTATCTGGAAGGCTGAATATACGGGCAACGCATCAACTATGATAACATTGACCGGCGAGGGCGATTTTATTTTAGACGGCGGAGCGTTGAACCATACAGGTACAACAACCGCGATTTCCGCGCAAAACTACGTTTCCCTTACCGTAGAGGATGGCGTAATAACAGCGGCAGGGGAAGGAATACGAGCAAATAACTATTCTACCGTTATTATCAACGACGGCGAGATAACATCCACCGTTACACACGCAATATTTGCACCCGGCTTTGGCTCTACCGTGTTAATCAACGGAGGCACAATAACCGCATCAGGTAGCGATGCAACAATAAGAATGTCTGGCGGTTCAGCCCTTGGAATATACGAAGGCGAAATTTCACGCGCCAACGGCTCAAGCAATGTGGTAATGATTGATGCTTTATCAACAATCTTCGTTGCCGAAAACGACAAAACAGTTATAGACACAGACGGAATATACAGATTTGGAACCGATAACCTGCAAGCCTTCTACACAGGCGCACAAACCGCCTCTTTTTTCCGCACTGACGGAACAGGCGCTTTTACCCCCGCCGACGACCTCCACCGTCTCGACGGAGCCACCCTCGCCCTAACACGCGACGACGGGCAGCCATACCTGTTTAGCGAAACCAACGCCTTCAATGGCGCAGTCACCGCAGCCCCCGCTACCGAACCCTCACACCCCGCAGAACAAATTATGCACCCGCAGTTCAATTTTACAGAAATGACCGTTGAAACCCCCGAAGCGTTACACGTGGCGGCGGCTGACAAAAAATCGGTTACATTCACCGGCGTATACAAAGAAGAAGGTGTGATGGTGGCAGCAGAAGGTACGCTGGCAGGCGACAGATTGCCCGCTAAATTCCAATTCAAACCAATAGACCTAAATCTCGGAGCAGCAAACAGGCTGTTCGTTAACGACCCCGATAGAACAGGCGACGGCGTAGCGATAGAACTTTTGCATGGCACAATACAGTCGCGCCTCAATACCGTTGATGAAGTTACCGTTACCGGATATTACCACGGCACAGTCCCGCAAGAACAAATTTCGCTTAACATACCCGCAGGGAAAACATTAGTTTGGCAGGCTAATTTTACCGACGTCAGAACCTCCGGCATCCCCCTGTTAGAACTCACCGGCGCAGGCAACTTTATACTGTCCGCAGGCGCTAAAATAGAAGTACAAAACCGGGCGCCTGTTCTAACTTCAGATAACAAAATTGAAATAGCCGGAACGCTTACAAACGCATCATCGTCATGGGCAACCATCAGCACAACCACTAACGCTACCGCTGAAATAACAGTGAAAGAAGGCGCAAAACTGATAAACTCCGAAGGCACGGCAATAGATTTGCAAAATCAGTCGGAAATATTCGTTGAAGGAGGTGAAATAGAAGGAAATATGGGAATACGTGTGCTGGGTAATTCTATTGTTGAAATTAACGGAGGCTCGGTACGCGGGCGAAATTTTTCGGCAATAACAGCGGAAAATGAAGCAACCGTGTTAGTGAGCGCTGGTACTATATCGGCAAATACGGTGGCTATATCCATGACCGGAAATTCAGCCCTTGGAATATACGGCGGCAATTTTTCTCGCGATGGCGGCAGCGCCGATGTTATTAGTATGCAAGCCAATAGCGCCGTATTGGTTTCGGGCGATAATATTAATTTGACAGGACAAATTATCAGTAATGGCGCCAACACCGTTGGATATTACACCGGCGGAAACTATGACAAGTTCCGCACAAGCGGCGTTCAATTCTTATTCCCCACTGCCAACCTACACCGCATAGACGCATTTACACAAACCCGAAGCGACAACCAACCCTACGTATGGGACAACGCCACTATCTTCACCGGCTCCGTTACCGCATCTTTTACCGCATTACCCGCCAACGCAAATATTTCAAAAATCACCGTTGCAGGAGGCGGCGTCATGCCACATCAATACCAAATAGACGACAACGAGCCTAAAATAACATTTCAATCGAGCAGAATACAGACCGCCGCAAACGACATAACTGTTTCGCTGGAAGCAGCATTAGCCCAAAATCCAAATGCACCCCATATATACAGACTGCCCGTAAAAATTGACGCTACAATGAGATTGAACATACAGATGAACACAATAACCGTAACGCCCGACAACGGCGCTCCTTCAACGCCCACAAATGCAGCCGCTTTAGAGACAGACATTAACACAGCGCTCTCTAATGCAGTTAGCGAAGTGACCGTTACCGGATATTTAAATGCAGGCAGCACCGGTGTGACTTTAGAAATTCCCGCAGGAAAAACTCTTATCTGGAAGGCTGATTATACCACCACAGGCACAATAACATTGCGTGAAGAAGGCGATTTTATTCTGGGCGATGGCGGTGCAATAACCTATTCAGGTAACACTAATGCGATTTCCGTGCAAGACAACGTTTCCATTACCGTGGAGGATGGCGTAATAATATCGGCAAGTACTGGAATAGATGCGACTTCCTCTTCAACCGTTATTATCAACGGCGGCGCAATAACAGCGGAAAGAGGTGCAATACGGGCAACCGGCAATTCAACAGTTATTATTATCAAAAAAGGCGCGATTACATCCACCGGTAGCGGTGATAATGCAATATGGGCAACCGGCGCCAACGCTACCGTGTTAATCCACGGCGGCACAATATCGGCACACGGAACCGAGGCGACAATAAGAATGCTGTCCACTTCTGCCCTTGGAATATACGGAGGCGAAATTTTACACAACGCCTCTAACGATGCGGTTCGTATGCATGAAAACTCAATAGTCTATGTTGCCCAAAGCGACGATATAGTTATAAAGGGCGATATATACAGGTTTGGAACCAATGCCCAAGCCTTCTATACCGGCGAGCATACCATTGATTTCTTCCGCACAGACGGCACAACCAACGCATTTCCCGCCACCAACCTCCACCGCCTCGACGGAGCCGCCCTCGCCCTAACACGCGACGACGGGCAGCCATACCTCTATAGCGAAACCAACCCCTTCAATGGCGCAGTCACCGCAGCGCCCGCTACCGAACCATCGCAACCCGAACAACAAATTATGCACCCGCAGTTCATTTTAACCGAAATGAAAGTGGAAACCCCCGAAGCAAATTACGCAGCGGCAGCCGACAAAAAATCGCTCACATTCACCGGCAACCCCGCAGGCGAGCCGATAATATACCGCCAAACCGGCGTTATAGTGGCAGCCGAAGGAACGCTTGCAGGCGACAGATTGCCCGCGCAATTCCACTTCAAACCAATAGACCTCCATCTGGGAACGGCAAACAGGCTATTCGTTAACGACGAAAATAGAACAGGACCCGGAGTGGATATAACCGGATTGCAGAGCGCAATTTCAGCGGCATTGACCGCAACCGGCACAGCCACCGTTACCGGATATTCCCACGGCGCAGCCCAGCAAATTGCGCTCAACATACAACAAGACCAAAAAGTAGTATGGCAGGCAAATGTCACCGATGTCACCGATGGCGATGCCAATGCCCTGATATATCTCTACGGCGAAGGCAAATTTATACTGTCCGCAGGCGCTAAAATAGAAACACAAAACCGTAATGTTATCCAAACTACCGCAAACAAAATTGAAATAGCCGGAACGCTTGCAAACGTGGCAGAAACAAACCCGACCATCAACTCATCCTCAACCGCTGAAATAACAGTCATAGACGGCGCAATACTGACAAACGCCGAAGGCATGGCAATAACTTTGGACAATCATTCGAAACTAATCGCCGAAGGAGGCGAAATAGAAGCATATGGTGGAATAGAGGCGAGGGATAATTCTATTGTTGAAATTATCGGAGGCTCGGTCACAGGGCGCGAAACGAGTGCAATAGTAGCGGTAGACGATGCTACCGTGATTGTTAGAGAAGGCAAAATAACGACATTGGCAGTAGACCAAGCGATAAGCATGTCCGGAGGGTCAGCCCTTGGAATATACGGTGGCGAATTTTCAAGAGCAGGCGTCGACGACGGAGTTATTATAATGATGGGCAGCAGCACAGTATTTGTTTCGGGCGATGCAACAATAAATGGGGTAATTATAAGAAATGCAGCAACCGGAAACGCATATTTCACAGGCGAAAACCAGGGCAAGTTCCGCACAAGCGGCTCACTATTATTCACCCCCGGCACAAACCTCTTCAAATTAGACGTTCCCCCCGCACTCACTCACGCAGACGGCATAACGGAGTATGAATACCTTCCCCAGCCCCATGCAGGCGCCATTCATGCAACCTTCACCGCCGGTTTTGAAATAACTAAAGTCGTGTTCGACCCCCCCATTGATGATACATTGTATTATATAGATAATCCAGATGATAATAAAATTATTTTCGACGGCAATATTCATACCCTAACCCCTTTTAGCATCACCGCCACCGGAACCCTTGCCGGCGGACGTTTGCCCGTGCAGTTGCCCGAAATGGATGATGATTACCAACTGAATATAAGACGAAACGAGATAATTGTGACATCCGCAACCGAAACAATAGCGGGATTAACAGACGTTGACGACATTATAAACGCAATAGAAGACGCATTGAAAGACGACGATGAAGTCACCGTTTCAGGCTTTTTAGCAGGCGCAACTGAAATATTGGATTTTACCATTCCCGCAACCAAAAAAGTATTCTGGCAGGCTGAATATATCGGAAACAAAGAGTACCAATTAATAAATTTACGCGGCGCCGGCGAATTAGTTATTGACGATGGCGGTTTTGTGGTAAACAGCGGCTATAACGGTCGAGGAATAACGCTTTATAATACTGTTTCTCTTACAGTTAATGCAGACGGAAAAATTGAAAGCAGACAACAAAGCATCAACGCATACAGCACCGGTGAAAATAATCCCATTAACATAAGCGGCGTTGTAAAGGCAACAGATGATACTGGTACTTCAATTCTTACTGATAATAACTCGTCGATAACAATTAACAGCGGCGCACAGATAACAGGGGCAATGACTTTAAGGTATAATACAACCGTTATAATGAAAGGCGGAACAATAGAATTGACCGATTATCCCATATTTATGAGCGGTACTTCTGCCCTTGCCATCTACGGCGGTAAGATTTCACGCACAGGTACAGGGAGCGGCAGTATTATTGAAATGTATGGAACTTCCGCTATTTTAATTTCGGGCGATGAAATAGAAATAACCGGGGGCGGCATTTACAAAAGAGCAACCGAGAGCGCAGGCGTTACCGCATACTACGCAGGCAACCACGCCGCGAAGTTCCGAAGCGACGGCGGCGCTAATTCATTCATCGCTTCGGGCGCCGGTCAAAATCTTTTCGACTTGAACGAAATACCGGCGTCGCGCACGCAGGCAGCCAACGGCGCGCCCTACCTGTACAACGCTGATATTCTCTATCAGGGTGCAGTTACAGCCTCATTGCCCGCAAATGCAGGTATAACGGGCGTCGCCATAAATAGCGTATCAGGCATTGCCCCCGCTTATTTTAGCGTTGCAGGCGGTACCGTAACCTTTGAAGGAACGGTAGACGAGCCAAGCATATTCCTTTCGGGAACAGGCGAGATTGGCGCGGGTACGCGCAAAATTCCGGTAGAGTTTAAATCAGAAACTTTTGGTGTGAATTTGCTAATGAACGCACTGTATGTGAACGACGAAAATAAAACAACCCCGCTGAAAACGGCAGGCGAAATACAAGCGGCAATAAACAGCGCTCCCGAAGGAACTGTCACCGTGACCGGCTTCTACAATGCTGCCGAAGAGCAAATAACGCTTGACACTGATAATAAAACTATTGTGTGGGAAGCCGAATATGCATCGAACGCGATACCAAGCGGCTCAAACAACAGCCTGATAAATCTTACCGGCTCCGGCTCCTTTGAACTTCGCCAAGGCGCAGCGCTGAAAAGCAATTTGGATGTAATAACTTTGAATAACAGCGTTTCGCTAACTGTAGCCAACGGCGCAAAAATAGAAAGCGCTGACGACGCAACGGCAATAGTGGCGCAGGGCGATAACAAGATAGATATAGAAGGCGCCGTAACAACCGCCAACGGTTATGCAATCAGGACAAGAACTAATGCTCCCTCTGAAATAACCATCAATGCCGGCGCAGAACTGAAAAAAGCAGCAGCCACCGGCGCGGCAATATTTTTGAACAATCCCTCTACGCTGACAGTAACGGGTGGCGAAATAGAAGGAAACGTCGGAATAGATGCTCGGACTACTTCTACTGTTGAAATTAGCGGCTCCGCCAAGGTGCGCGGACGAAACGGCTACGCAATTCAAACGCAAGGTGATGCCACCGTAATTATTCGCGGCGGCGAAATATCTTCGCAGGGTAATGGCGCAATACAAATGACAGAAACATCAGCCCTTGGTTTATACGGCGGAAAAATTTCGGGAGTGGATGACAATAACAGGATTGTACAAATGACAGGCTCAAGTGTTGTATTTGTAGAAAACGTTGAAATAGTGCCTCTGGCAGGCGTAATTAACAGAAGCGGTACAACCGCAACCGCCTATTATGTTGGCGACAATAGCGCGAAGTTCAGCAATTTCGGCGCAAACATTTTCCAATTAGACAATTTGGAAGCCGACCTCACTCAAGACGACCTCGACCCATACACTTACGATGCAACCCCCTACGAAGGCGCCGTAACCGCTGCCTTACCCGCAATTTCCGGTCTAACAATTGCCGATGCCGACATGTCAGTAACCGGCGCCACAAGTTACGCCATAGCCACTAATATTGTCACCTTTTCGGGAACGCAGAACTCGCCCGCTATCATCATTTCGGGCGATGCCACCGTTGGCTCTACCGCTGCCGGCGCAACAGCAAAACTACCGGTAACGTTTAAAACCGAGCCTTTCGGCGTAAACATCGAAACCACGAAAGACATTGTTACCATCGCCTTTACCCCGCCCTACAGCGCAACATACACCGGCGAAGAGCAGAACTTTGAAACCGCCGCGATAGAAGAACCCGGCTTTGAAAACGCCATTTTGACCTACTTTTATGCTGTTGAAGACCCAACCTCCAACGCCTCTCTCGGCGCCACCGGCAAACCGCTCACAGCAGGCGAATATACGGTCACAGCCATCTTTGAAGACGATGACTATTGGGGCGAAGCAACGGCGCAGTTTACGATAACCCCCCGCCCGCTAATCATCACCGGCGCATCGCACACAAGAGAGTACGACGGCACAACAAACATAATCCCCGCCGAACTAACCGGCATAACCTTTGACAACAAGGCAGCCGACGACGACGTGTCAATAACCGTATTAGCAGCCGAATACGCCCAAGCCAACGCGGGAACAAAACAACTTACCATCACCGCCGCAGCCCCATCGGGCGCAAAAGCCGCAAACTACGCCCTTTCAATTCCACCCGAAGGCGTAGCCGCCACCGTTGCCGTCGGCATAGTCCCCATGGTCGTCACGGTCGTCCCAACCACAGGTCAGACCAAAACATACGGCGAAACCGACCCGATTTTGACCTTTGATGCCGAACCCCTATCAGGCGCCGCTCTTCCAACAACTTGGGACGATGCAAAAGTGATATTAACCCGCAAACCCGCCACAGAAAACGTTGCCAATACCTATGAAATA
>Ga0099364_10006626_pt1 | contig 16795 bp, 13 predicted proteins | sample TergutTh196P3_FD_73070 | JGI IMG/M metagenome (GOLD analysis project Ga0099364, IMG submission 73070) | Microcerotermes parvus P3 segment gut microbial communities from Pointe-Noire, Republic of the Congo - Th196 P3 | ecosystem: Host-associated > Arthropoda: Insects > Digestive system > Gut ... | reverse complement strand
TCGTCAGACCCTTATTTTCTCTGACACTATCTGACACTTTTTATCAGAATCCAGGTCTCACTGACACAGAAATCCCTAGCAATTTGTGTATTCCCAGATATACGCTCATAAACGCATATAAACACCCTTGATTTCGCTAAAACCTTTACTACCAAGAGTTTATGGAAATTAAGGGCTTAAATACGCAAACCTGTTGACGGACTGGGTTTTCCGGTGGCAGCCTAAAAACACAACTTGCCGACAAGCGCAAAACCGAGTAGAATAAACCAGGGCGTTTCCGCTTATCGATATGTTCCTATGAAACACCTTCTTTGTGTTGCGTTGGCGTTTCCTTTGCTCGTTGGGCATTTGTCAGCGGAGGGAACTCCTGCCGTTATTGAAATCACAGGACGCACGGGTTCCGTCGATCTGCTCGTCGAGGATCTATCAGAAGAAACTCCCGCTATTATAGATCTCGAAGGACACACGAGTAACGTCGATTCTGCCTTCTTTACTGCCGATGGAACGAAAATCTTAACTGCAAGCGCAGACCGTACCATCCGAATCTGGGATGTCAGAACGGCAAGAGAATTGATAAAACTGGAAGGGCATACACACACCGTCAGGTCAGCCGTTTTTTCCCCCGACGAAAAGAAAATTGCCTCCGTCAGTTGGGATGAAACTGCCCGAATTTGGGATCCCAAGTCGGGAAAGGAATTGCAAAAAATGGTAGGGCATAAGGGCATCGTTCTTTCCGTTGCATTCGCTCCAGATGGAAAGAGCATTGTTACCGGCGGTGACGACGGAGTCCTCCGAATATGGAATGTCGAGACGGGAGAACAAATAAAAACGTTGGGACAAACGGAAAAGATAATGTCCGTCTCTTTTTCGCCGGATGGGAAAAAGATTCTCGCTTCCGGTAACGACAAAACTGCTCGAATTTGGGACATCGAGTCAGGCAGGGAATTGCGGCAACTGGTCGGACATGAAGGTTTCGTTACCCGTGCTGTCTTTTCCCCGGACGGGAAGAAAATTGTTACAGTCAGTCATGATCGCACTGTCCGCATTTGGGATACGGAGCGGGGAGAAGTCTTGAAAACATTGCGCGGACACGGTCAAGTGATCTACTTTGCGTCTTTTTCTCCGAGCGGAAAGCAATTTGTAACGTCGGGGCAGGACGGCACTGCTCGAATTTGGGACACCGAGTCGGGCGAGGAATTGCGTAGACTGGAGGGGCATAAAGGTACGCTCTACTCCGCCGTTTTTTCGCCGGACGGAAAAAAACTTGTTACCGCTGGTACTTCCAAAACCGCTCGGATTTGGAACTTGGAACGATTGGAACAAATGGAAAATTTGGAACGTGTACCGCCGCCAGTGGAGCGACCAGCGATACCGGAGTGGCGATAACGGATCTTTAACGGGTGTATGACGGCGCTGAATGCGATTAAGTATTACGAGCCGCTCAAGATGTTTTACGAAAAGTAGCGTGAGAAGGGCAAGTCTTTCAAGACAGCCGCTTACAGGGTTGGCGGGAAAAAATCAGCAAAGAACAAACAGAGCCCGGTGCGGTAGCACCGGAGCTTCCGCTCCAGACTCTGTGAACTTTTTATCCGCCGGGGCTGTAAGATTACGCAATCTAAAAATTGCGGCTCTGCTTGTTCCGAGTAAACATTTTACCGCCAACGCAGTATGCCCCCAGAATCTAAAATTCCGGTTATTCCGATTAGGCAGCCGAATCGCCAAATCTTCCACAAGAGGTAGGGAACTTTCCGATAGAGACGGCACATGGTCGCCTATAACGCAACAGGAAGTGATATGAAAAAATGCCATCTCTTTATCGGATTAGCCGTCCTATTGTGGGGAACCGCAGCAGCAGTCGGTCAGGATAACTGTTGGGTTGCTCCCTGCGATCCGTGCGGTATCGCCAAGTCCCCCTTCACTTTCGGCGGCTGGGTCGAAATGGGGATTTACGGCAACAGCCACGGCAACAGAGACAACGGTCCGATGCACACCGACAGCAATCGCCGCACCGACTTCCTGATGAACCAATTATACTTTTACGGCGAGAAGGAATTGGACACACGACGCGGATTCGACTGGGGAGCACGTGCCGACTTCGCTTACGGCGTGGACTCCGGCAGCAAACAAACTTTCGGAGACGAAACCTTCGATTATAACTGGGGAACCAACCGACACGGCTACGGTATGTCGGCGTATCAACTCTACGGAACGCTCGGATACAAAGACTTAAGCGTCAAAGCCGGGAAGTTTTACACCCCCGTCGGCTGGGAAGGTTCAGCTTCAAAAGATAACTTCTTTTACACTCATTCCTACTGCTATTGGACTGAAGCGGCAACGCACATGGGCGTTGTGGCGGATTACAATCTGACAGACCGCCTGACGCTCAGCGCAGGCTGGGTAACGGCGAATGATTCCAGTTTCAAGAATCCTAACCGCAACAAAGCCGTACTTGCCGGTTTTACTTATGCACTGACGGACAACGCTAACGTGTACTATAACATCAATGCCGGTAAACAGTTTCATGACAATCTGGACTACTTCATCCAATCGCTGGTTCTCGAATGGGACGTAACGAAGAGGTTCACTTACGTGATGCAGTACAATTTACGTAACGACAATTGGCGGGGCGGTGCCAGCACCAGCACTTATGGCATTAACAATCATCTTCTCTACAAGTTGAATGACCAGTGGACGGCGGGAATGCGGGTTGAATGGCTCCGAGACAACGCCGACTATATTTTTGCGCCGGGCGACTACTACGGGTTGACTTGGGGATTGAATTGGAATCCCTGTAAGAACGTGAGTATCCGACCGGAGGTTCGCTACGATTGGTGCAATGGTGCTACGCCGTTTGCGGACGGAAAGCGGAGCGACCAAATTTCCGGCGGCTGCGGAGTGGTGGTCTCGTTTTAGAATGTGACTCTGCTTTTTCAGACCCCCCAAATATCTGAAAAAGACAATCTATGGGAATCTCTAATTATTCACGTCAGAGCCGCGACCGGAAGGTCGCGGCTCTGAAAATTTCAGCATCGCAACCTTCCGGTTGCAACTCTGAAAGGTATTTTTAGAGGTTCCCATCACCGGAACGCCACTCGGACACCGGTTCCGCCCTCTTCGGGATAGAGAATTCTTCCCCTTTCTAACCGTATTCCGCTCCCAATTTTTTTGTCGATGAGCAACGGACCATCAACGCCGACATAGTCCAAAAGCGGAGCAATCTGTGCCATTGCCGACGCACCAATAGCGGACTCCACCGTGTTCGCTCCCGCCACTTTCAAGCCGAGTTTGCGTGCCTTTTCGATGACATCCCGAACAGGCGTTAAACCGCCGCACTTCGCTAACTTAATGTTAACGCCGTCATACACTTCCGCACAACGTTCAAAATCATCGACCGTCCGCCACGCCTCGTCGGCAAAGATCGGAATGTCGCAACCCTTCCGCTTCATCGCCTTTTTTAACTTTGCCATTCCTTCAAAATCATGTGCGTTAAGCGGCTGCTCCAAAAGTTGCACGCCGTACTGCTTCATCGGTTCGATCATAGAAAGGGATTTGTCCAACGTCCAGCCGCCGTTGACATCCACGAGAAACGGAGCGGTCGTCTTATCCCGGAGAAAGCGGAGCGTTTCCGCATCTCTTCGACTGCCAAGTTTGATACGATAGAGCGACCAGTCGGGCGTTTCGGCGAAACGCTCGTCGAGACGTTCCAGTGAGTCGATGCCGAGACTGCGGCTGGAATCGGGACGTGTGTTGCGGGTAAGTCCCCAAAGTTTCCACAGGGGACGATTCCACATTTTGCCCCAGAGGTCGTAAGCGGCACAGTCTATCGCACTTTGGGCGAAAGTTTTACGTTGGAGCATCGGCTGCAAAAAGTTCCAAAAAGCGACGGGATCGGCAAGAGCGTAGTGGTCTATCTTGTCTCGGCATCGGTCGAGTTGATTGTAAATATCTTCGACGGTAATGCCGTAAAAGGAGTCTTCGTGGACTTCGCCGTGTCCGCGTAATCCGTCCTGTTCTAATTCGACGACCACAGTCCGAACAATGCTGACCTCCCGTCGGGCATTGATAAAAACATGTTTGAGCGGTAAGTCCACTCGGATAAGACGTAGTTTCATGGCTCTTACAACGTGACGACGCACACTGTGACCGCTATTCTAAATTTTTACCGAGGTATAATCAACTCCCCCCTCGGCGGGTAGGCAGTCCGTCGGACGGACGAGGGCTGGTCCCACCCCCTACCCAAATTCTTTTTTTTCTGTACAATGTTCCGCAGAGACTATGAGTAGATCAATCAAAAAAGGTCCTTTCGTTACCCCGAAACTGTTCCGAAAGGTCGAGAAAATGGAAGCCAGCGGCAAAAAAGAGCCGATCAAAACCTGGGCAAGGGCATGTACCATTGTGCCGGAATTCGTAGGCTATACCTTTCTCGTCCACAACGGAAAAGTGTTCAATAAAGTCTTCATCACCGAAGATATGGTCGGACACAAACTGGGAGAGTTCTCCCAAACCCGACTCTTCAGAGGACACGGCGGAAAAGGCGGAAAGAAATAAGACCAACAAGTTCCAAAAATTGATAGAAAAACGCTTGCGTTTCAAGCGCAAGGCGAGAGGTGAATTAACATGGCAACAGCAGGGAGAGAATATCAGGCAAAACATCGTTACGCTCACATGAGCGCACGGAAGATCAGACCGTATGCTGATCTTGTGCGGGGAAAGTTCGCCGACGAAGCCCTCGAACTCTTGGCTTGCTATCCAAGCCGGGGCGCGAGACTCATCGAAGCCGTGATCAAAAGTGCCGTCGCCAATGCCGAAGACCAGCGGGCTCAGAACATTTCCGACCTCGAAATTCTCGACATTCGGATCGACGGCGGACCAATGGCACGCCGATTCCGTCCCAAAGCACGAGGTTCGTCGAGCATTTACTTCAAACGTTCTTCGCATATTACCGTCGTTGTCGGCTAAATTGGTTGCGGTATGCCGCCCTAACGCTTCCGCCGGAAAATTTCATTCCCGCTGCCGTCATTACACGTTGTTTCATTCCGGCTTTTGTTAGCGTGGAACAGAAGCCGGAATGGAGCGCAGCGCAATGACGGAGGAACCGTCTAATGGGTATATCATTTTTTGGCGGAAGCCTAACGCCCCCCTGCCCTCTTGACACTCTTTCCGTTTTGGTGTATTGTAACCATAGAACAGCAAAGCGGTCTTTTGAGAAAAGAGAAAATAACGTGTTTATAGAAATCGATCCTAGTCAACCACAGCCGATTTACGATCAAGTGGCAACGCAACTCAAGTTCGCCATCGCCGCCGGAACCGTCAGAGAAAATGAAATGATCCCCTCCGTCCGCGATCTCGCCCGACAACTCGCTATCAATCCGAATACCGTCGTTAGAGCGTATAGGGAACTCCAAGACGAAGGAATCCTCATCACACGAAGAGGGATGGGACTCGTCGTGACCGAACACGCCCAAGCCGAATGTCAAAAACAACGGAAAGTGTTTTTTCAGCAACGATTCAAGATGTTCCTGAACGACGCGGCAAGGAGCGGATTGAGTCAAACGGAATTAGACGACATTTTACGCCGCTAACCATTAACCACTAACCATTAACAACTATGACAGACACCGTCATTAACCTATCCCGTGTATCCAAAAAGTTTGGACAACACTTCGCTTTGGAAGACGTAACCTATCAAGTCCAGCGCGGCAGCGTGTTCGCTCTGCTCGGAGAAAACGGCGCTGGCAAAACCACGACCATCCGAATCCTACTCGGACTCTGCGAACCCGACAGCGGAACACGCTCCGTACTCGGACTCGACAGCAAACAACACGATCTGAAGATTCGGCAATCCGTCGGATACGTTCCCGAACAGCCGGTACTCTACGATTGGATGACCGTCGCCGAAACCGGTACGTTTGCCGCTTCGTTCTATCCGCCGAACTACTTGGAACGCTATCACCACTGGCTCAAAGAATACGACCTGCGTCCCGAAGCGAAAATCAAAACGCTTTCCAAAGGGCAACGGGCGAAGGTTTCCCTCTCGGCGGCACTGGCACACGATCCTGAATTGCTGATTCTCGACGAACCGACCTCCGGCTTGGACGCAATGGTACGCCGTGAGTTTTTAGAGAGTATGGTTGACCGCGCCGCTACGGGGCGCACGGTCTTTTTATCGTCGCATCAGATCAGCGAAGTGGAACGCGTCGCCGACACGATAGCGATTATGAAGAAGTCGCGGATGCTGCTCATCGAACCGCTGGACGAATTGAAAAGCCGCACGCATCTCGTAACGGTAACGTTTAACGACGATGTTAGCGGTGTCGCTTGCGACACCTTACTAACACAAATCATCGAACAGCGCATCGACGGTCGCGAACTGCGTCTCGTCGGACACGGTCTCCGTGAAGATGCCGACCGCATGCTTCGGGAACGAGCGGACATCGCCCGATACGAAATCCGCACACCGAGTCTGGAAGAGATTTTTGTGAGTTATATGCAATAGGAGAAACAACAGGGGGCTAACGCCCCCCGCTCGTACGTCACGACATCAGAGCCGCAATCGGTAGATTGCGAAAAAAACCGCGACCTACCGGTAGCGGCTCTGATTCAGTGGACCCTGATTCAACGGGCTCTGATTCAACGGGGGGCTAACGCCCCCCGCTCACTCACTGCACGCTAACTTACCATTTTACGGCACCGCCGACGTAGCCTGCATTTTGGAAACCGCCTGTGCGGTCAACCACTGCCTGACCATTGTAGCCGCCGAAAACGCTGAGGTTGCGTCCCAACTGATACTCGCCGCCGACATTGACCGTCAAGAGTTGCTCTCCCATCTTCGCACCACGCAATGTGGAGAAGTGGGTTCCGCGGAAGTTCATATCCGCCACCGCCACACGACGCTCAAACTTCGCACCATTCACATCGTAAGCATAAGAAATGCCCGAGTTGAAGGTAAGGCGGTTACGGACATAACGCAAGTCCAATCCCGTCCGAAGGAAAACCTGAGTCTTGTCCAACTTGCTGTAGTAATACGCATTGTAAGGCACCTCAGACGTAGCATTCAATTCCGTTGCACTATTGAGCCGGACATTGTAAATGTCCAATCCGCCGAAGGGACGGAAACTCCAAGCACCATCATAGAAACGCTTGCCTAACTCAAGATTGATCTCGCTCGTGCGCCCCTTGTAAGAAGAGGTAAAGGTGTCGCCGCCTTGATAACGCACCGAGTCAAACTCTTGCCAACCCTGATTGTAGACGAAACGTCCATCGAAACCGTTACGGAATACCCGGGCTGCATAGAAACCAAAGTACGTGTCTTCCGAATCTACCCGGTCAACCAAACCGGCAGGAGGATTCGACGAATAATGCGAATTCGCTTTCGCCCAACCATCTTCGTAACCGAAGATTACGCCGAATTGACTGCGGTTGCTCCTGAACAAGTCGCTGCCGACTTGCACACCGTTCGAACCGAGGTCCCAAGCACCGAACTCGTCACCGCGTCCGATATAGTTAACCCAAGCACTTCTGGCACCGCCGTTACGACTGCCTAAACCGCTGAAGCCGGTTCCGCAAGGATCGCAAGGATCAGGAAGAGACTGCACCGCTTCGCACGGATCGCAGAAAGCCTGTCCGCGATAGCCGTTGCCCGCCCGACGCTGTGCCGAAATGAATCGGTCACGTACCATATTGTAGCCTGTGTTGCGCTGGTGAATCATCCCCGCCGCAAGGAAAGCATCGTTCATATTGGCGTACTTGAGATTGAATCTTGCAAGTTTACCATCTTCAACTCCCCAACCACTGAGCGCACTGCCTACGCTGAAGATACGGTCTTCTGCGTTGGTCCCGGCAATCCCAATCTCTGCATTGAGAACTTCGCCATAGACTTCGAATACACCGTCTGTTGTGAGGTCTACAGTAAGGGTAGCACCTGTTCCTACAGCGACCCGCTCGACGTTGAGACCAAGCATGTTGCTCGCATCCCCTTCAGAGTCATTGATGCTAATCGCGGCAGTTTTGCCATTTTCGACAACGAAACCGCCGAGGAAGTCCACTCGACCGCCGTCACCGTTGATGCCGATAGCAGCATTTTCTTCTACCGTAACGCCGCCGATGGTTCGGAAGACTCCCCCCACGCTTGTATTAACGACAAGGTTATCATCAATCGTGATGTCAGACTTTCCGAGATTCGCAACGACTCCATCGCCGAGGGCGAAGGCTTTGACACCTTCATAGTGTCCGCCGACCAAATCGGCATCGACATCGAAATCGACTAAGTTCGCACCCTGGACACCGAACTCGTAGCCTGCGTTAGTGAAAATGCTTGAGTTCTCACCTTCTTCGATTCGCAGACCGCTGTCAGCAGCATCAAACGTGACCGAAGCCGCAGTGCCTTCCTCGGAGTAAGCAAGAATGCTTGCATCGCTTGTAAGTATAACATACGATTCTTCCGCTTCCATCGAGATACCGATGGCAGTGCCAGTGTCTGCCATTGCTACGAGATGACCGCCGACCCAAACCGTACCGCCTGTTGCGTTCACGTTGATTGCAGACGCATCGCCTGTACCTTCATTGATAGCCGCGATGAGAACACCTTCGAGAACGCCGACAGCGTGACTGTGGGCAGTAGTACCAGCGAGATGCACGCCCTGTGCTTCGCCGTTGCCGCTATTGATGACAACGATGTCTTTCGTAACACCAAACCAGGCCTCATTAACACCAGCATCAACGGCGATACCGCGTGCAAAGGCTTTCTCCGCAGGATCAACACCAGCGTTTGTTGCCGAAGCGGTAACAAAAATTTCACCGACATTGAAGTCTTCCATTTCTGTCGTATCGATCCCGCCCCAAATGCCGAGACCGGTGGCGTGTTGCCCCGTTCCGCCATAGACGGTAATCGTACCGGTGCTCAGTTTACCGCTAAAGACGGTTGTACCGATTCCCACGCCGATGGTGTCGGCGTCGCCTGCGCCTACCAATGCGCCCTGGGAATTCACGCTGGTGCCGTTGATGACGGTAACATCTTTGAGGAAGATGTTGCCTGTGGTGATTCCAGCGATACTAACGCCCGCTAGACCATGGTCGTCACCGTCGTTGGTTACATTGACCTGACCGGTAATGCTGACGTTGCCCAGTACGTTGTACGTACCCGTTGTAACGCCTTGCCCCAAAATGGCAGCGACTCGATTTTCACCAGGATCATCGGCAGGTGTTACACCAGTACCGAAGTTAATGGTAAACCCGTCGATGATGAAGGTATCGTTGTCCCAGGCATCGGTAGAAACTTCTTGCCATACATCTGTTCCATTACCTTTGAACCAACCGGCAAAACTGCTGGAGCCATCTGCTGACGCGTTAATGCCTACCCCGGCAAATATTTTGCCGGTGCCACCGCCACCAGCGGTTACATCACCGACGGTAATACCGGTGAGACTTTCGATCTCAATTTCGTCGTCATCTGCCCAGACTGGCACAGCGATGAGTAGCGCGCTGACGATCAGCGCGCACCTTAAGAATAGTTTTTTCTGCATTTTGTCTTTTTCCTTTCGTGAGTTTAAGGTATCTTGATCCGTGTGGAGAAGACATTCTTCTCCTTGTACCATACCACGGAAACAATTTTAGTTTAGCCTTATTGGCGTTTTTGTGATATTGCTCCCCTCACTCGGTAAGCATTTCACGTTACACGGGGTATCGGCGGCTTTTGGGGGGCGGGTTGAGAGAATTTTTTCTGAACCTAAAAAGTCTTCCTATTTTGCCTATGTTGTTGTTTTTGAAAGATATGTTCTACGGGTGAGTGTGCAAGCGAGCGGGGCGGCGTTAGCCCCCCGTTGAGTCCCAAGCACGCCCCCAAACGGGGGGTTGACACCCCCCGCTCGCGCTAACCCCCCCGCTCGCGGCTCTGAAGTTAATGATTAGAGGTTCCCATTGGTCGTTTTCTTTGCGTTCTTTGCGTTCCTTGCGGTTAAATCCTCTTTTTTAACCGCAAAGTGCGCAAAGAGTCGACACGGAGTACCGGTAAAATAAGGAGAATACGGGGTTGGCGGGAAAAATTAGCAAAGAACAAATTATCAAAGAACAAACAGAGTCCGCAGCGGAAGCTGTGGGAGTCTAACGTTGGGTGCCGGTGCTTCCGCTCCGGGCTCTGTGAACTTTCTGTCCGCCGGGGCTGTAACACCGAACAAAAGCCGGAATGGAGCGCAGCGCAATGACGGTGCCTCGTTTTGGGTCGGTCCGTCGACGAGTTTGCCTAATGGGCAAATCTTGCACATCCACTGGGGTTCATTTACCGCTCTTGCAATTTTTTGCCGATATTGTTACAGTAGGGTTCGGACGTTTCCTTTTTGTGAGACCGCTATGGCTGGTGAAATTCTTACACAAGACGAAGTTGAAAAGATCTTGAGCATGATGACATCCCCTGATGCGTCCAAATCCGCCGCTCCTGCCGGGAGTGGTTTTGGACCGGGACATGTAATCACTGATCGTGGTACGCCTATTAAAACATCGGTTCCTGCCTGGGCATCGCGTGAAAAGGTGGTTTCCTACGATTTTAAGACTCCCGACCGCGTCGGAAAAGAGCAGATGAAAACGCTCCAAACGATGCATGAAGGCTTCGGACGAAAATTCGCTGCTAGTCTTTCCGCATTGCTCCAGGCAGTAGTGGAAGTCAAATTGACGACCGTTAATCAATTGGCTTACAGCGAATTTATTTTCGGTTTGGATAATCCGACCAACTTTAATCTTCTCCGTGCGGAGCCGTTGGAGGGGAATTTGATACTCGACATCAATCCTTCCATTTTGTATCCGATGATCGACCGTCTTTTGGGCGGAGGTCGGGAGCCCACGACGACGGCGCGTCGTCCTCTCACTGAAATTGAGCAGCGGCTTGCCCTTCGGGTAGCGAAAATGTTTCTCCAGGAACTGAAACGTGTTTGGGAAAATGTGATTGACCTCGAATTTGAGGTGATGCAGACCGAAAGTAATCCGCAGTTGATTCAGGTCGTTCCGCCGAGCGAAGTGGTTATCGTGCTTTGTTTTGAAGTTGCTCTGACCGATGTGCGCGGGAGTATCACGCTCTGCATTCCCTTCAATTCCTTTGAGCGGATTGCCGGCAAACTTTCCTCTGTCGGTTGGACGGGATATTCCAGCAGAAAACAGGCAACGCCGCAGACCATTACGAGAATCAGCAAAGACATTCGGAAGATGAAAGCCTTGGTGAAGGTGAAACTGGCGGAAGCGACGATAAAGTTGCACGAGTTCATGAATCTCCGCGTCGGCGACGTTATATGCACACAAAAGAATGCTTCGTCTCCCCTTTTGGTGAGCGTCGAAGGAATTCCAAAATATTGGGCAGCACCGGGAAAGTACAAAGGTTACCAATCAATCCACATCCAGGAATACATCGAAGACCCGACGAATATCATTGCTATGGAGTAATAGACCTGTTGCATAACCCCTCGAACAAGGGGATAAATCCCCTTGCCAGGGCAATAATGGGGATAAACAAGGGGCTTTAGCCCCTTGAAACCATCGAAAACAAGGGTTATGCAACATGTCTAAGGAAAAGGTAGAGTGCAGCAATCATTGGCGGTTCCTGTCATTTTGTTGCATTTCATCGAATCATTTTTTGCCGCCCATTTTTTTTCGAAACTATGTCTGACACGTCCGCACACGCTAAATACGAGCAGTTGAAAAACTATCTGCATCCGCTCGAACGTCTTGTCGTCTCTTTTTCCGGCGGGGTGGATTCCACGTTTCTGCTCAAAGCCGCACACGACGTTTTGGGAAACAATGTTATTGCCGTTTCAGCGCGGTCTTCTACATTTCCGAAACGTGAATTGGACGAAGCGATTGCCTTTACCGAAAGTTGCGGTATCGAACATGTCATCATCGACTCGGAGGAATTGGAGGTCGAAGGTTTTTCTAGTAATCCGCCCCATCGCTGTTACCTCTGTAAAACCGAATTGCTCGGCAAGGTTCGGGCTGTTGCTGACTCACGCGGAATTGCGCACATTGCCGAGGGTTCCAATGCCGACGATGATGGGGACTATCGTCCCGGTTTGCAAGCCGTGCGAGAGTGCAATGTGTTAAGTCCATTGCGGCAAGTCGGCTTTACCAAAGATGAAATCAGGCGATTATCGAAAGAACTGGGGCTTCCGACTTGGAACAAACAGAGTTTTGCCTGTCTCTCCTCGCGGTTTCCTTATGGCGAAACCATTACTAAGGAACGTTTGCAACGGATTGATCTGGCGGAACAATTTTTGATTGACAATGGATTCAAGCAAGTCCGGGTACGTTTTCACGGAAATTTGGCAAGGATCGAAACTGACGAAGCCGGATTCCAAAAACTTACCGATCCAGAACTGCGAAGACGGATTCATTCGCAATTCAAAATTATCGGTTTTGATTACGTGGCAATGGACCTTCTTGGTTATCGGACAGGGAGCATGAACGAAACGCTTTTGCTTATACACTGAAAACGGGGGCAAATTGGTCCTTGCGCGTCTTTGCGCTTTGCGGTTAACAATCTACCGCAAGGTTCGCCGTTTCGACACTTTTTTACGCTATTTCGGCTTGACGTTTCGCCGACGGTGTTTATACTCTTGTGAGGGGCTCTAATAATTAACTAACTTCAGAGCCGCAACTTAACTTCAGAGCCGCAACCGGAAGGTTGCGACGCTAAAATTTAAGCACAGCGACCTTCCGGTCGCGGCTCTGAACCGGTTGCGGCTCTGAACCGGATTTTTAGAGGTTGGCAGTGTACAAGATTTATTATAGCGTCGGTTTTTCAAATGAAAATCACAGCATTGACAGTATTGATAGTATTGGCGGGTTGTTTCGGTGTCTCCGCACAAGAACGATTGCCTTCCGGCTTGTGTTTTTTCTGCGGCTTCGAATCGTATGGGTGCGTTTGAGAGTTGTGTCTGTCCGAATGGTGCTTGTGTACGGTCTGTACGATGTATGACGGTCTTCTTGTATAGGTATGTTGGTCGGAGACGAGTGAGGCGATGGTCAAAACCGCAATGATACACATCATGCTCCGAAGGCTTGCCTAAATTACCACACACGCTCTAAAAGAGAAGTGAGACAAAATATTAAAAACATGTCAAGAGAAAAAATGCCTCCCGGCCGCTACATTCTCGATTTTTCGAGTCTTTCGTGGACAAACTCCTCCCCATTTTCCAGCATCAACGTAATGAAGCCCGCTTGGTGCAACGTCGTGAGCATATCGTCGAGTTGTTTCTGACCTTCCTTAACCCACTTGTCGCTCATCAAACGGCGACCGACCATCTTGCGAATCGGTTCAATGTCCGAATCCAACGTTATAATATGCGCCAACAACCGCCAAGGAATCGTACCCCGACTCGCCAATCTGCCCGGCGGCATGTCCTTCAACTTCCAAAATTGCTCCTCCGACCAATACTGCTCCGTCGACCGGCGAGTCGGAGCCTTCTTTTTCATTTTCTTTTTCATTTCCCGAAGTTTCGGATCTTTCGTGTCTTCAGGTATCTGATCATACTTCGTCTTAAAGCGGGCAATTTTTACATCGTCTTCGTGAGCAAGAGCAAAAACAAAGCCTTGCGTATCGTACTGCGGTCTGCCGGCACGACCGAAAATCTGATGAGCGGAACTCGACTCGATCAACTTCTTTTCGCCCGGCTTGCCTTTGATGATGCTCGGCAACACGACCGACCGGGCTGGCAGATTGATACCCGCCGCAAGCGTTTCCGTACAGATACACACGGAGAGCAACTTCTGTTGAAACAAGTCTTCGACAATCCGCCGGTACTTCGGCAGGATACCTGCGTGATGGATTCCGACTCCGCGTATCAACAGTTGGCGCAGTGCCGGTCCCGCGCCTTCTTTCCAGGCGTATTCGTCGAGTATTTTCGTAACAGTTTTTTGTTGTTCTGCCGAAATCAAATCTCGTCCTCGGATTTGGTCGGCAATCGTCCAACATTCGCTTCGGTCAAAGCAGAAAACCAGTGCAGGAGTGAAGCGCTCCTCCTCATCACCTCGGCACATGATTTCGATTTGTTCAGTCAGCAGTTGGTCGCCGATCCACTGATACGTCAATGGTACTTTGCGTTCGGTCGACTCTATTAACGAAAGTCTGCGCCCGCCGTTATCGCGCAGCCAGGCGACGAAGTCGTAAGCATTGCCGACGGTGGCGGAGATGAGTAGTGTGCGGATATGTTTGGGAAGCAGTTGCAATGTGAATTCCCAGACGAGTCCGCGTTCGGGATCGGCAAATTGGTGAAACTCGTCCATAACGACGGTGGTTACGTCGTCGAAGTTTATAGACGGCAGACGGCAGACAGCAGACGGCAGCAGAGAGCCAGCGACTGCGTCGCCGGTAGCGGTCAAGAGTCGATTAAACAGTATTTCCGCAACGACGACGAGGATCGGCGCATCGGGATTTTCGCGTCGATTGCCGGTCACGAGTCCGACGTAATGTTTGCTGTATCCCCAGCGTTCGAGGGCGGCTTGGATTTCCCGGTATTTCTGTTCGGTCAGAGCGATGAGCGGCGTGGTGTAGTATGCTTTCTTGCCGGTCTTCATGACTTCGTAAATGCCGGCTTCGGCGATGAGGGTCTTTCCCATTCCTGTTGGTGCGCAGACGAGGGTGCCTTGTTCGGAAGAGAACCAATCGAGAATGGCTTCCTCTTGAAAGGGATACGGCTCGAACGGCAGTTGTTCGAGATACATAAAGGCAATGTCCTCGCGAGTGAGCATGAAGGGTATTATAGCAAAACAAAAGCCGGAATGGAGCGCAGCTAACTCGCGGGTAGTCACACGGGGCGTGTAAAAGTTTGGTAGGAGTTTTACCAGCACAGTTTCCACTGGTCGGAGTAAAGCACGGCACAAATGCTCGCCATCCGATTCGCCTGCGACAACCTCCAAGGCGCACCCGTCTGCTTCAACCTCCGTCCCACCAAATTCTTACAAGCACCCTCTATCAAACCACTACCAATCACCCGACCAGCCGCCAACCGACCACAATAGTCCAACCGACCAGAATTGCCACGAAAATAATCCAATAACGAATCCACCAACTTAATCTGCGACTCCTTCAAGCCAACTTTCAACAACGATAACTCACGCTCCACGCCGCCTACCCCCCTCCGATGACAAGACGTTACGCATACTCTCAAACCACTCCGTCTTCGACTGCGACTCGCCGAACAAGACCTTGCCGCAATCCGAAATGTGTTCCGCCGCATGATAAACATCCAAACACTCGTCCGTCTTGCCATGCACTTCACGGTTAACATTCCAGATCCCCCAATTTTAGAGACACAGTGCTCCATCGCCCAACGCCGAAGACACGCCGCCCACGCCCAAAAGACGACAATGTGGTGTGAAACACCAACCTCATTTTCACCTCATTTACAATCAACAAAACAACCTCAGTAGCCAGAGTGCGCTATAAAAACTAACCTCATTTACCTCATTTTGTTGCGAGTAAAAAATGAGATATGATGTAAATGATTAGGAGCAATCCTAATCCACAACAAGTTCCCCACCCCACCCCATTGCAGTGTATATGTTCCAATGGCTTGGTTTGAAAATAACGAACAAGCCAATGCTAATAACCAATGTGGCAATAACGATTCCAATCAAAAGGTTTTCAGTAACAATGTCTTCTATTTTTTCATGACTTTGAATGATTTTTCTAAAAGGATTTGGTAGCCAATGTGATTCGGATTCATCTGGATACGAAGACGGGTGCGCGTGAGGTTCCGTTGTTTGGCGAAATCCGGGAAATTTTTGACCGCATTGTTGTTAACTTGGGTAAAACAAGCGTGACGGCTAATTCTCAAGAGTTGGTTTTTGGCAAGTTGGGCAAGCGTGGTACAATTCGCAATCGGTTGCTTGCTGTGATTCGTGCGAGTGGAGTTCCGGTATGGTTGAAGTTGTTTGTGAATTTGCGTTCGAGTTATATCACGGACTTGGTTGGTCGTGGTTATTCGGAGAAGACGTTGGATGCGATATTTGGTAATTCTGCGCGTGTCCGCAATTTGCATTATGTACAATTTCTTAAGGACAAGGAGTATGGGAATGTGTTGGCAGATGCTGAAAGATTGCGTAGTTTGTCGGTTGAAAATGTTGTCAAAAATGCCGCTAAATTTGACGTAGAATCTCTTGATGAGGTGGAGCTTTTGCGTTTAAGGGATTGGTTACTGAAACGGTATGGCACTGGTAAACAGGCGGGTTGACGGTGTCAAGTTAGGCAAGATGGTGTTTTGCCTAGTTTTTCTATTTTCTTTATTTTGCCAAAATGCTTGAAAAATAGGGGGGGAAATTTCTGAAATTTCTTTAATTTTTTTGAATCCCCCCTTGACATTCCTACGCGGGAAGGACGAACTGGGGTAGGCAACGTCTAATGATTTCACAAAGCGGAACAACCAGTTTATAGGGGATCGTCAAATCAAATCGTCCTCGGTAATCGAAAACGACGGTCTGCCGAGTTCGCTTTTCAAGTCCGCTCCCTGCCGCTGCTGCTCCTGCAACTCCAGTATGATGTCCGCTTGATCGGTTCTTTGCTGCAACTCTGCCGCAATGCTGTCGGTGTTCAAGAGTTCTTTCATCTTGTCATCCGACAAGCCGAGGTCTTCAATCGTCTGGTTTGCCTTCAGAAGTCTCTGATACATCTCATAGTCGGCAATTTTTCGTTCCATCTCCGCAATGTTCGCATCCGCACGAGCAATCTGTTCACGAATTTTTTCCGCTCGCTCTTTGAGGAAAGCCGACTGTTTACGTTCTCTTTCGATGGCGGCGGTCGCGTTTTCTACTTCGGTGCGGT
>Ga0099364_10006625_pt1 | contig 16795 bp, 14 predicted proteins | sample TergutTh196P3_FD_73070 | JGI IMG/M metagenome (GOLD analysis project Ga0099364, IMG submission 73070) | Microcerotermes parvus P3 segment gut microbial communities from Pointe-Noire, Republic of the Congo - Th196 P3 | ecosystem: Host-associated > Arthropoda: Insects > Digestive system > Gut ... | reverse complement strand
CAGCCCGCTACGCGGGCTGGATAGTAAAATCATGATATTTGCTGGATTTAAACATGTTTATAAATTCCATGAACCTACGTTCTTAATCCACCATAACCAAAAAAAGATACAAATGCGAATTTTTTAAGCAGTAGCAGTAAAATATCTTGGATCCTAATGCCTTCAAAACCTTCTTTAGAGCAGTCCCAAACGTAGGTAAGTTACTATGTTATAAAAAGAAAAAAAATATTCTATTTTTGTATAGAAATAACAACACCTGAACCAACTGTACGCCCACCTTCACGAATAGCAAATCTCATACCTTCTTCCATAGCAACTGGGGTAATCAATTCAACATCCATCTCTACATTATCTCCAGGCATACACATTTCTACACCTTCAGGAAGTGTAATAACACCTGTAACATCAGTAGTTCTTAAATAAAATTGTGGACGGTAGTTATTAAAGAATGGTGTATGACGTCCACCTTCATCTTTTCCTAAAATATAAACTTGCCCCTTAAACTTAGTGTGAGGATTAATCGATCCAGATTTACAAATTACCTGTCCACGTTGGATATCTTCACGTTGAACACCACGTAATAGAACCCCAACGTTATCCCCTGCTTCAGCAAAATCAAGAAGCTTACGGAACATTTCAATACCTGTAACAACTGTTTTCTTACTATCAGTAATACCAACTATTTCAACTTCATCACCAGTTTTCACTTGGCCACGTTCAACTCTTCCTGTTGCAACTGTTCCACGTCCTGTGATCGTGAATACATCTTCAATAGGCATTAAAAATGGAAGATCTGATTTACGTTCAGGTGTAGGAATGTATTTATCAACTTCACTCATAAGTTCTAAGATTGAAGCATATTCAGGATCATTAGGGTCTTCCGATTTACTTTCAAGAGCCTTAAGTGCAGAACCTCTTATTATCGGAGTCTCATCACCAGGGAAATCATAATTAGATAAGAGCTCACGAATCTCCATTTCAACTAATTCTAAAAGTTCTGGATCATCTACTTGATCTACTTTATTCATAAATACTACAATATAAGGTACTCCTACCTGACGAGCTAATAGGATATGTTCACGTGTCTGAGGCATAGGACCATCAGATGATGAAACAACTAAGATAGCACCATCCATTTGTGCTGCACCTGTAATCATATTTTTAATATAGTCAGCATGTCCCGGGCAATCAACATGTGCATAGTGTCTGTTATCTGTTTCATATTCTACATGTGCACTATTAATTGTAATACCACGTTCTTTTTCCTCTGGAGCCTTATCAATTTGATCATATGCTTGGAATTGAGCTTGACCCTTTAATCCAAGTACTTTTGTAATAGCAGCTGTTGTCGATGTTTTTCCATGGTCAACGTGACCAATTGTTCCAATATTTACGTGAGGTTTGTTACGTTCGAATTTTGCTTTTGCCATTTTTATTGGCCTCCTTAAAAAATATATAAAAAAATATATAAAAAATTTTTTTCATTTCTGAGAGTTGCCTTGCCAACTATTAATCGTTCATCAAAAAGTAAGTTAATCTTTTTTACTTCTGCCGTCCATAATCTTTTCTGTTATTGACTTTGGAACTTCAATGTAATGACTTGGCTCCATTGTATACTGTCCACGACCTTGTGTCTTAGATCGAAGATCAGTAGCATATCCAAACATTTCTGATAGTGGAACATGTGCATTAATTTGTTGTGCTCCCAACCTGGATTCCATTCCTTGTATTTGACCACGTCTGGAATTTAGATCTCCTATTACATCACCCATATAATCTTCAGGGACAATAACAGTAACTTTCATAATTGGTTCTAAAATAGTCGGATCAGCTTTTCTCATAGCTTCTTTAAAAGCTATAGATCCTGCAATTTTAAATGCCATTTCAGATGAGTCAACTTCATGATATGAACCATCATACAATGTAACTATGCAATCTACAACTGGATATCCTGCAAGAACACCTGCTTGCATAGCACCCCTTATTCCAGCATCTACAGAAGGAATATATTCTTTAGGGATCGCTCCCCCAACTATTTTATTTATAAATTCGTAACCTTTTCCACTTTCATTTGGTTCTAATTTTATCTTAACATGACCATATTGACCTCTACCACCTGATTGACGTGCATATTTGTGATCAACATCAGCAAATTTTTTAACAGTTTCCTTATATGCAACTTGTGGCTTTCCAACATTTGCTTCAACTTTAAATTCCCTTAAAAGACGATCAACAATAATTTCTAGATGAAGTTCACCCATACCTGCAATTATCGTCTGACCTGTCTCTTCATCGGTATAAGTTTTAAATGTAGGATCTTCTTCTGCTAGTTTGGATAATCCTATTCCCATTTTTTCTTGACCAGCTTTAGTTTTAGGTTCAATAGCTACTCTTATAACTGGTTCAGGAAATTCCATGGATTCAAGTATAACTACATTCTTTGGATCACAAAGGGTATCTCCTGTGGTTGTGTTTTTTAGTCCTACAGCAGCAGCAATATCACCTGCATAACAAGTGTCTATATCTTGCCTATGATTAGCATGCATTTGTAAAATACGCCCTATTCTTTCGCTGCCATTTTTTGTTGAATTATATATAGTTGACCCCGCTTTAATAGATCCAGAATATATTCTAAAAAAGCATAATTTACCAACATACGGATCGGTTGCAATTTTAAACGCCAAAGCAGAAAATGGTTCATTGTCAGATGAAGATCTTGTAGTTTCTTCACCTGTTTCAGGATCAATACCTTTAATGTCTTCAATATCTGTGGGTGATGGCATATAGTCTACAACTGCATCTAGTAATTTCTGTACACCTTTATTTTTATAAGATGTACCACAAGTAACAGGAATCATTACATTATCTATCGTAGCTTTTCGAATAACCTTCTTCATTTCATCTTCAGAAATTTTCTCACCTGCTAAATATTTTTCAAATAGAACATCATCCTGTTCAGCAACTTCTTCTAATAGTTTAGCACGATATTCTTCAGCCTTTGCTTTTAGATCTTGTGGTATTTCCTCTATTCTGATATCCTTTCCAAGGTCATCATAAAATATATATGCTTTCATTTCAACTAAATCTATTATACCTTTAAATTCGTCTTCAGATCCGATTGGAATCTGAATAGGAACAGCATTACATTTTAATCTTTCTATCATCATATTAACAACATTATAGAAATCTGCGCCCATAATATCCATTTTATTAACATAAGCCAACCTTGGAACACGGTATTTATCTGCTTGACGCCAAACTGTTTCAGATTGAGGTTCAACTCCGCCTTTAGCACACAATACAGTTACCGATCCATCTAAAACCCTTAAAGACCTTTCAACTTCAACGGTGAAATCAACATGCCCTGGAGTATCTATAATGTTTATACGACAATCCTTCCAGAAAGTTGTTGTAGCAGCTGAAGTTATCGTTATACCTCTTTCTTGTTCTTGTTCCATCCAATCCATGGTTGCAGCACCCTCATGTACTTCACCCATCTTATGGCTTTTACCAGTATAATATAAAATACGTTCAGTAGTTGTAGTTTTTCCAGCATCTATATGAGCCATGATTCCTATATTTCTTGTACGTTCTAATGAAACTTCTCTTGACACTTTTTGTCATCCCCTTTCTTTTCTTTAATAAATCTTTTAAAAAATGGATGATAATTTCTTAAATTTACTATCTTAAACTACCATAAAAGCCATTATTTTTATATCTTTACACTGTTCATGTTTCGCAATAAGTTTAACAAACTTCTTCAAATTCTTATGTCTCTAATATTCATAATCTATTCACATAGATAAAATATACTAAATTAATTGATTTTACCACCTATAATGTGCAAATGCTCTATTTGATTCTGCCATTTTATGGGTATCGTCACATTTCTTATATGCGCCACCTGTATTATTTAAAGCATCCATAATTTCATGTGCCAAACGTTTTTTCATTGTTTTTTCAGATCTTTGTCTAGAATAAATAGTTAACCATCTTAATCCTAAAGTTATCCTTCGATCAGGCCTAACATCCATCGGAACCTGATAAGTAGCACCACCAACACGACGAGCTTTAACTTCTAATACTGGCATAATATTTCCCATTGCCTCTTGAAATATTCCTAAAGGATCTTTACCTGTTTGAGTTTGTATAATTTTAAAAGCACCATATACAATTTGTTGTGCAACACCTTTTTTTCCATTGTACATAATATTATTTATTAATCTTGTAACCAATTTAGAATTATAAATTGGATCAGGTATTACATCTCTTTTTGTAACTAGACCTCTTCTTGGCATGAAACTTCCCTCCTTCATAAATAGTATGAGATATCCCTAAATAGGAGATATCTAAATGAAATCAAAGGTACTCGAAAGCATATCTAAAACTCCCGTTAACCAACAAAAAGGCTATATATTTACAATGTATTATAAAAAGCCTTATTTTATCGGCATAATATTTTTAGTTGGGATTTTATTACTTTTTAGCACCAGCCTTCGGTTTTTTAGCGCCATATTTTGATCTACCTTGCATTCTTTTTGCAACACCTTGTGTATCTAATGTACCACGAATTGTATGATAACGAACACCAGGCAAGTCCTTAACACGACCACCACGGATTAAAACAACGCTATGTTCTTGTAAGTTGTGACCAATACCTGGTATATATGATGTGACTTCCATTCCATTAGATAATCTAACCCTAGCAACTTTACGTAAAGCAGAGTTTGGTTTTCTAGGTGTTTGAGTTCTGATAGCAGTACAAACTCCGCGTTTTTGTGGGGATGATTGATCTACATAAGTTCTCTTTTTAGAGTTAAATCCTTTTTGAAGAGCTGGAGAGTTGGATTTTTTAGTGGTAACCTTTCGACCTTTTCGCACTAATTGGTTAAAGGTTGGCATATATTTTCACCTCCTTAATAAACGTATAAGCTACAAATTTTATGTTAGCTATAGTTTAATTCTAATAAACAATAATATCATAAATTATTATTTATGTCAATTTATATTTTTTTTAACAAAAATTAATTTCAACCGATTAATTTTTTAAAAAAACATAAAAAAATTATATAGAGAGTAATAATAATATTATAGTAGTAGTAGTAGGGGCAGTTTAAATGTTGAATAGTGTAAAAAGTATAGGTATAAGCAAGATTATTTAGTGATAGTGACAGTTAAAACTTTAGTTATAAAAAAGTTAATAAGTTTAAAACTATAAATATATAAAAATTGACGGTTGAAAACTAGGTTAAAAAAGTTGAAAACATAGTGAATAAACTGCTTAAAATTGGGAATATAAAAAAATATTCAACAAGTAGAATAACAATATGGAATGTTGATTATTGAATTTGTTAAAAACACAATTAATATTTTAATATAAACAACTAATAAAGTTATTTTAAAATTAACAACTAATATAAAAGAAATACCTCAATGGATAATAAATGGTAATCAAGTTTTCCATTAAGGTATTATTTTAAAATCATGATAGGATATTCTAAACTAGATATCTCTGATATTTTTAATTATATCTTGAATTGTTTCTTTATATTTAGCATTATTTTTCATATTTTTTTCTACCTGTTGAAGTGCATATACAATGGTTGAATGATCCCTTCCTCCAAATTGTTCACCTATGCTTGTCATTGGAATAGATAATATTTCTCTTACCACATAGATTGCTACTTGACGTGCAGTTGAAATATTTGAAGATCTTTTTGGAGATCTTATGTCACTTGATGAAACCCCATATGTTTTAGCAACTTCTGAAATAACCCTGTCTATTGTTACTGAAACAGGTTGATTGTCGCTTAATATATCTTTTATAGCACTTTGAGCAATTGCAATCGACGGTGGAGTGCCGGCTAAAAGTTTGTAAGCTTTTAGTTTCTTTACAACGCCTTCTAATTGGCGAATATTAGTTTTAAGTCTATTTGCTAGATATTCAGCTACTTCATCTGGAATAGGGATAGCTAATAATTCAGCTTTTCTTCTTATAATGGCTATCCTTGTTTCAAAATCAGGTGGTTGAATATCTGCAAGTAATCCCCATTCAAATCTTGTACGTAGGCGGTCTTCAAGAGTTTTTATTTCTTTTGGAGGTCGGTCGGATGTCAAAACTATCTGTTTGCCTGCTTGATATAATTCGTTAAAAGTATGGAAAAATTCCTCTTGTGTACTTTCTTTTCCACCAATAAATTGTATATCATCAACTAATAAAATATCTGCACAACGATATTTATCATGGAACAATTTTGTAGATTCTTTACCTATGGCATCTATTAATTCATTTGTAAATTCTTCACCTTTTACGTATATGATATTTTTATCCTTATAATTAATTGATATCTCGTTACAAATGGCGTATAATAAATGTGTTTTACCAAGACCCGAATCTCCATATATAAATAGTGGATTGTATGCTCCAGATGGGTTTGCAGCTACAGCTAATGATGCTGCATGTGCAAATTTATTTGAAGGGCCTACTATGAATGTTGAGAAGGTATATTCATATTCTCCTGCAATATTATAATTATCACTACTGTTTATGAAATTTATATTATCTGTCGGATTATCATATAAGTAATCATTTGAAGATTGAGATGTATTATATGAGTCATCATCGTAATTAATTTCTATTTTTATTGGAAATCCAAGTACATGTTCAAAAGCTTTCAATAGAAGATCCATATATTTTTCTGTAATTATCTTTTTTTGAAAATCACTTTTAACAAATAATAGTGCAGTATCTCCATCAAAGCTTATGGGTTTTATTACCTGTATCCATAAATTGTAACCTATAGAAGAAATTTTATCTTTACAGTAATCACATACTTGCGAAAATACATCATTAAAAGATTCCATTATTATTATCTCCTTGTATATTGTTTACAAAAGGGAACCACCTATAAACTAGGAGTAAGGACATTTTAAAAAATAAATATTAAAAAAATAAATAATTTTTTGGCACGGGGGTTAATTTTGTAGATAACAATGTTAATAACGTTTACTAAGATTAATTTTAAACATTACTTTAACAAAAATTAAACATCATTATTTTATCATATCATTTGATTTAAATCAAGGTTTTCAACAACAAAATATAGCAAAATGTTGAAATTTATAATAGGAGACAAGTTTTTATAATGATAAAGTAAAGTTAACGTGTGTTAGATGTGATTATATGCTGTTTTTTTTAATGACTATTTATTCATGAACCTATATTCTAAACATATTTGATTTCTACAATAAAAAAAGATTGTTGTATAGAATAATAGTATGGTATTAGTAGTAATGCTGGAAAAAATTTTTATATTATGTTAAAATGTAGAAGATGATACTTTTTATACTATATCAGAACGTAAGTTTATGAATAAAGATAAATCTCAAAAAAAGTATATGATTCACATCTAATATGTGTTAACTTTCTGATTTTAATGTCCTGATCGGCTATGTAGTTAGAATATAAAAATCAGGATTATAAATACATTTATAAGTTCTATGAACATATGTTCTTAGTAAATAGAAGACATTTTATATTACTAAAATGAAAGAAAGGATAAATTAATAATGGATATTAAAAAAATTGTAACTGGTTCATTAAGAAATAATTGTTATATATTATGGAATAAAAAAAATGAATGTGTTATAATAGATCCCGGATCTGAATTTTACAAAATAAGAAAATATATTGATACTAATAATCTAATCCCTATTTTTGTAGTGTTAACTCATGGGCATTATGATCATATTGGAACTCTATCTGAATTGACAGTAGTATATAAAAAAGTTAAGATTTATATTGGTGACAAAGATAAAGAATGTTTAACTAATCCTAATAAAAGCTTAGCATCCCTTTATGCAAATTATAAACAATTCCCAGTACTTCATGATGTAAGTATATTTGATGAAATGGAATTTGGTATAGAAGATATTAATATTAAATGTATCCACACACCAGGGCATTCTCCAGGTAGTTTTTGTTTTTTAGTTAATGAATCAATTTTATTTACCGGTGATACATTATTTAAAGAATCTATTGGAAGGACAGATTTTCCGCATGGTAATAAATATAGTTTAATAAAATCCATTGAAAAAATATATAGTTTATTAAATCCTTCTGAAGAAAATCCAATTACAATTTATCCTGGTCATGGTCTATCCTCCAATTTATTTAGAGAGAGAAAAGTAAATAAAAGTATCATCTCTATAATTAATATAATGGATAAATAAGATTATCATTTAAGGAGGGATGAAAATAAGTGATATCAGAGTTGTACATAGAAAATGTTGCGATAATAAAAGAAATGGACATTATCTTTGACAATGGATTAACTGTATTTACTGGTGAGTCAGGATCAGGTAAATCAATAATTATAGAGTCTATAAATTTAATAATGGGTGGAAAAGGGGATAGAGGCTTAATTAGAAATAATAGTAAGTCTTTATTTGTTTCTGCGTTATTTAAATCAACTTCTTCTCAATTGAAGGATAGACTAAGAGAACTAGGATATAATTTAGATAATAAAGATGATATTTTGATTAGTAGGGAATTTTTTAAAGACTCAAAAAATATTTGTAAAATTAATGGTAAACCATGTACAGTATCAATATTAAAAGATATATCGATATATCTAATGTCATTGCATGGTCAATATGATAATCAATCAATATTGAATAATGATATGCAGCTTTATTTTATAGATAAATATGGAAAACATGATAATTTACTTTTAGCTTATAAAGATACATTTAAAAAGTATCAAATTACAAAAAGAGAATTGGAATTTTTGTTAGAAAATCAAAAAGTTATGTTACAAAAAAAGGATTTTTTGGAATTCCAAATTAAAGAAATTAAAGATGCATCGTTAAAGCAAGATGAGGAAGAATCTTTAATTTCTAAAAGGAAGATTTTATTAAATACACAAAAATTAAAAGAAAATATGTCTAAAGCCCTATTGTTGATAAATGGTAATCAAGATGATAATATTAGTTTAATATCAACATTACATAATTTAAAATCTTGTTTAAGCAAGTGTACAGATATAAAAAAAATTTTTCAATTTTTTTCCTATGTAAAAGAAGTTGAATATAACATAGAAGATCTTTATTCTGAAATTATGTCTTCTATGGAAGATATTGAATGTCAAGATACGGATATTAATTTTATAGAATCAAGGTTAAATGTAATAAATAAGATTAAGAAAAAATATGGGGAAGAATATAAAGATATAATGAATTTTTATCAGCATGCAGTTGATCAACTTAATCAGATTCAATTTTCAAGCGATAACATAGAAAAATTAAGAAAACAGATGAATTCCCAAATAAATACTTTAAATGATTTGGCTGATCAATTAACAGAAAAAAGAAGACAATCTTCTGATTCATTCATAGAGAAGGTAAAAGATAGTCTTAAAAATTTAGAAATGCCCCATATTGAGTTTGATATTGAAATAAAAAAATGTGAGCTAAACCTTACAGGTAAAGATATATTAAATTTTTTAATTTCACCTAACTTAGGTGAACCACTTAAGCCTTTGTCTAAAATAGTATCAGGTGGAGAAATGTCAAGAATTATGCTTACTATAAAAACTATATTTGCAGATAATGATTTTATAGATACCATTATATTTGATGAAATAGATACAGGTATTAGTGGTAGTACTTCATATAAGGTAGGATTAGAATTAAAAAAGCTTTCTCAATCAAAGCAGATTCTTTGTATAACTCATTCTGCTCAAATAGCTGCGTTATCAGATATTCACATATATATTGAAAAAATAACCGATACAGATATTGACCAGACGTTTGCACAAATATCTATACTAGATTTAGATCAAAGGAAACATGAAATATCTCGCATATTAGGTGATACATTTATTAAAGAAAAATTACCTTTTATAGAAAATTAAAAAGAAACTAGGTATGAATGTGAACTATAAAAGATAAATAACACCTCAATGGATAGAGAATAATAAAGTTTTCCATCGAGGTGTATATTTTTTTATTTTATATAAGGGGTTATATCAATAGGAACACCATTTTTACGTAACTCTGCGTGACAATGGTATCCAAAAGCACGACCTGATTTGCCAACTGTGCCTATTATTTCACCTTTTTTTACAAGTTGACCAACATTTACTAAATTTTCACTATTATGACCTAATAAAATAGTCCAATCGTCACCAATATCTAAAACTATGTAGTTGCCATAACCTATATTGCTATATTCAACTTTATTTACTATTGCATCTGTAGGAGCTACGATAGGAGTACCTTTTTTAGATGCAAAATCAGTTCCGGTATGTCCTGGGTACCCACCATATGGACAAGTGATCTTTCCTCCAAGTACAGGATAGCGAAGTGAATATGGGCAACTATAGACAGTTGTATTATATGTTTTGAATTTTTTTGTTGGAGTTATTCCATTAAGTAAACAATGTGTAATTGGTGGTGAAATAACATTCTCTCTAATTATTTCACAAGAAACTAGTGTATCATTGATAATTGTTTCCTTTGTTGTTACTTCTTTTAATCCAGCATTACCTTGTTGTAATATTTTACTATAACCGATATTATAGCGTGGATCTGAAATAGTTGAAACTGTAAAAGGAATTGCTTTGGATGTTTTAATTTCTCTTTCAACTTTTATTGGTAATGGTGGCACAGGTTCAGATAAATTTAGCTTTTCTCCTGGAAGTAATGATGATTCGATATGAGGGTTTAAGCGTATAAGCTGTTCATACGGTATATTATTTTTTTGTGCTATAATTAATGGTGCATCACCATCTTGTACAGTATAAGTAATTTGCTCTTCTGTAGTTTGATTTATTTTATTGTTTATTTGTGATAATTTACACAAACTTTCCTTAAGATAATATCCCTCTTTTAAAGATACATTATCAACAAAAGAAACTTTTGAGGCTGGATATCTTTTCTGATATGGATCTAAAAGTGCATCTAATAAGTTTTTTAGTTCGTTTTGGTTTTTTGTTGCACCAATAAGAACATCGTTTATATATAAACCTGTTGCTTCACAAATTATTTTTTGTGAACAAGTAAGTAATTTATTAGATATCTCATCTGCTTGGCATAAATGTGAAGAATTGGGAAGCTTTACAAGAGTACGTTTAGTAGAAACTTTTATTGGAATTTGATCTTCACTATAGTTTACTTTAGAATTCATTTCATTAAGTGCACTATAAAGTACATAATCATTTTCTACAAGTCCAATATTTTTATCAAAATACTCGATGTTTAAAGCATATTTAAAATGGCTTATTGTAAATGTAGTATAAGCAAAAATAGAAATACCTAATATAGCATATCCATAATTTAAGAGATTTTTAAATGAATTTTTATGTTTATGAAGTTCATCTTTTATATGTGAAAATATCCTTTTTAATAGAACAATTTTATTTACTGATTTATTTAAATTAATAATGTTTTTAGTGAGTTCATAATAATTTTTTATTTTGAAAAATACTTTTTTAAATTTAATTGATGTGCGAGTAAAATATTTATTAGATAAATTTATAAATTTATCTAATATTATTATATACAAATAGTAAAGTATTTTTAAATTTTTAATAGAGTATTTTTTTACAAAAGATACTATTTTTGAAGCCTTAATAATTAAACTTAATCCTATATGAAAAGATAATTTATAAAAGTTCTTAATTAAATTTTTAAAATTAGATGACACAACAGATGAGTAGTTGTTATACTCGTCTTTTTCGCTGTGACCGCCTTGCACATCTGTTAGGATAATATCCTTAGGGAGATTGCATTTGCAGTTTTTGCGAACCATTGTATCCTCTCCTTTCGATAATCAATAATTTATTTGGTCTAAAAGAATATGATGATAAATATTACTATAATCGATAGACTTCTACTCGCGATGTTTATTAGTTTACCATAATTATGATAACTAATCAAGGTTTTTCCTATTATTGTGTGAAAAGATCGCATATTTTTACTTAGTATTCAACATTTATAACAAATATATAGCAATATGTTATATAAAAAAACACTAATCGTGTAGTAGGTTTAAAAAAGAAATAGTTAAGAACGTAGGTTCATGGAATTTATAAACCTGTGTTCTTATATATTTAAAAAATTAATTTTACATAATTTTAATAGTTTAAAAAATGTAATAAACGTAGAAATTTAATACAAAAATTATACACTGATGTATATATAGACTAAATATATTAAAATAATTAACAAAAACAGTGAAACAATAACAAAACCAATACATAAGAAGTCGAATCTTGTCAGTTTTTGTCAAAATGTTTTTCTTTAAAAATCATGAAATTTGTTATATAATAATTTCTTATAACGTAGGTTTATAAATATGGTAAAATCAGCATATATCCTGATTTTACCATATCGCCTGTTAAGCGGGTGGGATAGTAAAATAACAAAATTAATAAATGTCAAATATGATTATATGCTGTTTTTTTAAAATAACTATTTATTCATGAACCTATATTCTTGATGTTTATTATCTACTGATACTTGGTTTATTAAAAAAGATTAGTAGATTTCATGGAAATTAATTTATATTATTTTAACTAAATTATGGCGTAATTAAAAAAATATTTACTTTTGGTATACACCAATTGGGTTTATTTTCTTATTTACGTGGAATTCTAGTAGTATTAAGTTTAGGGAGGGTTATTTAAATGACAGAAAATATGATAAAATATTCCGTAATCAGATCTGAAAAATTTTTTGAAGATTATGGGACAATGACTACTTATGGAGTTGAAGCAACGAATTTACTAAACGATGTACCAATTGATATAGTTAAAATTAATGATATTTCTATTGAAAGAGAAACAGCTCAAAAATTTATGGAGATTTGTGATATAAACGATGTAACATTACTTACATTAAATGATGTATTGGAAGATTTTATATCATAGGGTGATATTGATAACAAATCTCTTCTATATTTTGAATATTATGCAATTTTTTGGTATTTAAAGAGAATAAAAAATTCAGCATAAAAAAACAAGAACCTGTATTCTTCGTATGTTGAATAATACAGGTTCTTGTAATAATTTCTGAATTAGAAAGTTAACGTATGTGCTAGATGCTTATTAGACACTGTTTTTTTAAAATTAATCGTAATGAAAATATTCTTATATTTAAGTTATTTAAAAGCGATGTAATGATAGTTTACTCCTGCGGAATTAAGATTTTTTGAAACCTTATTCATTTGAAATGCATTAGATTTTTGAGCAATGAATCCTGAATTTGATGGAATAATGCCGGGAGATGAAGAATCATTAGAACAACAAGCAAAAGAAACCATATGTTCACCAGTAGATTTAGCTACAATACAAGGAATAAGGTTACGTGCAAATACTATTAAAAATGAAGGAGGGAAGGGTAATTTTATCTCTTGACTGTCGTGACCATTTCCTACATATTTACCAATATAATAAAAAGGATTAGACAATAATGAAGGGTCAATATGGATGGTGGAATTTGCTATATGTGAATTCCATTTTTCAGTAGCATATTCATTGGTGTGAATATTAGAGTTGTTTATGTGATCATTTATTTTTTTACTATTATTTTCAGTAGTATGGATGTGCAAATTATCTGTATGGTCGATTAAATTTTTCATGACATTTTCATTAGTATGTATTCCTTTATTGTTAGTATGTTCTTTTATACCTGCGAAAACAACTGGATCTACATGTATCTTAGAATCCTTTAAATGAGAAGAGACATCATTCTTTAAAGACGAAAGAGTAGCTGCGTCAGCGTGTATTGTGCTATTTTGAGTATGTAAATCCATTGTGCTTTTTAGTTTTTCTAATTTACCCGGATCTACATGTATCTTAGAATCTTTTAAATGAGAAGAGACATCATTCTTTAAAGATGAAAGAGTAGCTGCATCAGCGTGTATTGTGCTATTTTGAGTATGTAAATCCATTGTGCTTTTTAGTTTTTCTAATTTAACAGGACTAAGGTGTATATTTTTATCTTTAATATGCATATCTAGTTTTCCGCCCATGTCAGAGACAGCAGAAGGGCTAATATGTATGTTTGTATTTTGAGTATGGGTAGTCAATAATTCTTTCATTTCCTGTGTAGTGTGTACAGATTTATCTTTAATATGAGATTCTATGGTTGAAGTCATTTGAGGATTAATATGAGACTTTTGATCATCTTTATGAAGAGATAATTCAGATGATATATCTTTAGTAGTTTGATCAATTAGTATATTATCTGAATTTAAGTCCTGGATAGAAAATTTATCTGATCCCTCCCATTGATGCAAATTTAAAAATGGTGTTTTTTTTGAACTAGGCATATAGATTAACTCCTTTAAATCTTACTTAGAACGTAGGTTCTAGATAGTTGAATCAAGCTTATTATACTAATTGGATTATAGCTAGAGAAAAAAATAGATTTAAAATAGATTTATTGTAGTTGAGAAATAGGAATTTCTTGATCTCCTAAGTTTATTAAATCAGTAAATTGATTAGCAGTTATAGAATCGCCCAAGTTAAATATTACATCTAAATGAGAAGGGAGGATTTTTTGAGAATATATCTTTATAGATGTTGTATCTACAGTAGTTTGTTGATCTGTTTCACCTGATATTGTAAGGGTTTCGTCTTTTAAATTTTCTATAATTGATGCATTTAATCCGATCATTTTAAATGAATTAATTATTCCTTGTAGATTGAAATTATTAGATTTAGTAGCTAATGCACAAAATATTCTTTTTCTTCGAATTTCACTATCATTTAAATTCTTATTAGGCAATGAAAGTAGTTCTTCTCTCATAGTTAATCCTATATCACAGGCAGTATCTACAAAAGATTCTCTTATGAGCATGTCTATTTCGTTATTAATTTTACTAAGAAATTTATCATATATAGATATTTCCTGAATGGTATATGATCCATCTGAAAGATTATAGATTCCCAATGGATGCAAGAATTTTAAAATATTTTCTTTTATATTAATAATCTCACCTCATCTTTTGGTAGTATAGTTATAGTAAATCTAACGTATTTTAGATGTTGATTATATGTTATTTTTTAAGATGTTATCCATGAACTTATGTTCTTAATTTAATTTTGAGATAGACACATTTTCTAAAACTAATAATTCATCTTTAGCAACAAAAATATCTTTAGATGGAGATACAAATGAGTAATTTTTAATCCCAGGTATTTTAAATATTTCTGAACCAAGAGCAACTAATCTGAAAGGATCTGATATATTCAAAGATGAAAAAAATTGCTTTATTGTTTCAGAAATAGCAGTAACGATAGATTCAAATATAAAACTGTTATCAATGTCTACTTTTATTGATATTTCTATACTTTTTCTTTTTGCAACAGATACGGCAACATCAACATTTATTTCTTTTTTTTGTTGGATCTCTGTTTGGATTGTTTTGACTAATTCGTTATCTTTCCCAGGGGATTTGCTAGCAATAATGATATCTACTGTACCTCTACCTCTATTTCTTGGCAATACATTGACAGACGATATGCCATCATAATCCATAGCTAGATTATAATAGTAGGAAGTATTGCAACCATTGGAAATATTTTCAAAATTTTTAAGTAACCTTTTTCTTAATTCTTCATCTGATTCTACATCACATCCACCTAAAAAATTATTTGTATTATTTACTTTTTCTATATGTTTAGGTGGATTAACGATATGGGAAATTGTACCTGATGGAATATTTCCTATTAGACCATCATTCATAGCTTTTGCTGGTATATCTATGTTGGTTTTTCCTATAGATATTTTCCCATCTGATGTTGTAATAAATTTATTTTCAGGATTATTTACACAAAAGCAAATGATTCCAACGGGAATAACTATGTCGAAATCTACAGGGGTTGTTATAGAGAAAGTAACTATACCGGTAGATGGACAAGATTTTTTTCTATTTAAACCCCTAGTTTGAGCATGATACTCTAAGTATGTTCCTGTAGCAGTTTGTGGAAATACTTGATTTTTAATCCATTGGAGCTTGAAATGTAACGAAAAAATTTGAGATGCAAGAATTTTTAACTTTATGGACATATCACTTGTATTAGAGGGTAATTGTCCAGATATTTTTATGTATTCATCTATCATTTCACTTAAGATGAGATCGTAAGATTGCATATTATAAAATCATCTCCAAACAAATTAAATATATATCACTATCAATTAATAGGGATATTTTAATTATTATTTCTTGTGTGTTTGGTTTCTTTGATATTTCAACTTTTGTAATATTAAGAAATGAATAATGGCTAGCGAGATCTTTTATTAGAAGATTAATTCCATCTTCCAACTCATGGGGAAATAATCTGCATACATCATTTAAAAAGCTTGATCCTATAGATTTATCTAATACAAAAGTATTTTTTTTAATAATCAAGGAAAGTACAAAATTTTTGACATTTTCATCATAAATAGAAACAGGTTGAGAAGGACGATCTAATAAATCCAAAATTTGATCATTTTTATATATTTTTACATTTGTTATCATATCATTTCCTTTCTTTTTAATTATAAAAATATGACAAACAAAAGGAAACAGTGTATAAGTCCTAATTGATTCTAATAAACTACAATATATATCCCTTAGCCAAAAAATGCTGGGGGATTTTATTTAAATTTATGATATATAAGAACGTAGGTTCATGGAATTTATAAACATGTTTAAATCCAGCAAATATCCTGATTTTACTATCCAGCCCGCTACGCGGGCTGGATAGTAAAATCAGAAAGTTAACGTGTGTTAGATGTGATT
>Ga0099364_10006624_pt1 | contig 16796 bp, 19 predicted proteins | sample TergutTh196P3_FD_73070 | JGI IMG/M metagenome (GOLD analysis project Ga0099364, IMG submission 73070) | Microcerotermes parvus P3 segment gut microbial communities from Pointe-Noire, Republic of the Congo - Th196 P3 | ecosystem: Host-associated > Arthropoda: Insects > Digestive system > Gut ... | reverse complement strand
ATCGTTGACGGCGGCCGTTTCGACTGGGCGCAGAACGATAAATTCCCCGGACTGTCGCGGCCGAACCCCAGTTATCACGACATGGTATTCACGGATGCCGTGGGGAAACTGGCCTATATTATCAAAGCCAGGACGACGCTCCTCCGCGATACCGGCGCGTCGCTGTCGCCGTTCAACGCCTTCATGTTTTTACAGGGGCTCGAAACCCTGTCCTTCCGCGTGGAGCGCCATGTGGAAAATACCAAAAAAGTAGTCGCGTGGCTCGTAAACCATCCGTCCGTGGAACGGGTAAATCACCCTTCGCTGCCCGGCCACAGGGATCACGAACTTTATAAAAAATACTTTCCCAACGGCGGCGGGTCGATTTTCACCTTCGAGGTAAAAGGAGACGCCGAAAAGGCCAAGCGCTTCACGGAAGAACTTGGCCTGTTTTCGCTGCTGGCCAACGTGGCGGACGTGAAATCCCTGGTTATACATCCCGCGACCACCACCCACTCGCAGATGAGCGAAAGCGAGCTTCTTGCCTCGGGCATCAAGCCCAACACCGTCCGCCTCTCTATCGGCGCCGAGCACATCGACGACATCATCGGGGACTTGGAGCAAGCGTTTACGGCAATTCGGTAGAACAGAAACGCAGAAAAAGCAGAAAAATAATGCCTGACTATCCGCTGAACATCGGATAGTCAGGCATATTTTGAACGGCTTGGCAGTCAATCGGCCGCTAAATTCAGTTCGGCTTTCAGCGCCCTTTGAAGAAGCTGAGAAAAATTGACGTTTGCGGCCTCGGCTTTTTCGTTAAGCCAGAAGGGAATATTCAAATTCTTTTTTACGAGTTTATTATCGTAAAACCGGCGATAATCACCGGTATCGACCGATATGAGCGTAACTATGTCCTCGCTTTCCGCGTTGATGTCTTTCATATTTGTGGGGGCCGGTATTGCCTGTTTTTCTTCTTCCATGTTGTAGAGCGACAGACATAAAAAATCCTCCGCCATCTCCATACATTCGGCTATCGTTTCCCCCTGCGTGGCTCCGCGCTTGATATCGGGGAAATAAACGCAGAATCCCCCTTCCTCTTCCGGATGGAAAACCGCCGGATACACGTGTTTCATTTCGATTCCTCCGTTTTTGATTTTCTATTTCAGCCCTAAATCTTTTAAAATCCGTTCCGCTGTGCCTTTTTTCAGTTCTTCCGTTTGGTGCCTTGAGATTTGTGCTTCACCTCTCGTTTTGGGGTTGTAATAGGTGTCGTGTTTCTTGCCATGTTTCTTAAATAAAATTCCCTCGCTTTTCAGCCTGCGAATCATTTCCGTCACCGTCACTTAGCCCTCCCCCTTCGACAGCTCATTTTACACTACGCACCAGTGCGCAGTAAACAGTAAAAACTTCAATTCCCGGAACGTGTAACTAGGAGGTAACGAAGGTCATTTCATTCAATTTCTCAATGGATATTGATTATATGAACCTAACGGGTTACAATAATAACATACTAGGTTGCACTGGTATCATCATGTTTATATGGAAGGAGATCTTATTCATGAAACAAACAACCTTTAGTGTCCGCATGGACTCTGAAATAAAAAAGCAATTTGATGATTTTTGCGTTCAAGTCGGAATGAACACAACAACCGCGTTTAATATGTTTGCTCGTGCGGTCTTGCGGGAAAAACGTCTGCCTTTTGATGTAACGATAATATCCGACCCATTTTACAGTGAAAGCAACCTTGCTCATCTTCGTCGAGGCATAGACGCTCTTAACACCGGCAAGGGAGTCGAACATGATATTATTGAAGTAAGCGGATGAAACTTGTATGGTTTGAAGAAGCTTGGAATGACTACGCTTATTGGCAAACGCAAGATAAAAAGACATTAAAACGAATCAACGATATCATAAAAGATTGCAAACGCAACGGCTATTCCGGTATAGGAAAACCGGAACCGCTTAAAGGTGAATTCAATGGCTTTTGGAGCAAACGGATTGATGATGCAAATCGATTCGTTTACCGAATTTCGGACGGTGTTCTTGAAATTTTATCATGTAAAGGTCATTATGATGATTAATCTTACGCCGGCAAGCACAGAAGCTGGCAGCATGTGTACTGTCAGGGTAAAAACGGGATACGATATTATCGGCGATTTGGAGATGGCGATCAGTTGACTGTAAAAAAGGCGCTTATAGCCATGAGCGGCGGCGTGGACAGTTCCGTCGCCGCTTTTATGATGCGGGAACAGGGATACGAATGTATGGGCGCGATGATGAAGCTGTATACAAATGAGGACGCGGGCGTACCTCGTGAAAATGGGTGCTGTTCGCTGTTTGACGCCGAGGACGCGCGCTCCGTGGCTTACCGTCTGGACATTCCGTTTTATGTGTTTAACTTCACCCAATATTTCACACAGGAAGTAATCAAGCGTTTCATCGGCGCTTATCAAAACGGCCGTACGCCTAACCCTTGCATTGACTGCAACCGTTTTGTAAAGTTTAAGTATTTCCTGCAGCGGGCGCGCGAGTTGGATATGGATTGCATAGCCACCGGGCATTACGTGCGTACAGAGAAAGACGGCGAAAGGTTTTTACTTAAAAAAGGCGTTGACGGCGCGAAAGATCAAAGCTACGTGCTTTACGCCATGACTCAGGCTCAGCTTGCGCGCGCTGTTTTCCCGCTGGGCGGCATGACAAAAGACCAGGTTCGCGAGGTAGCGCGGGACGCGGGCTTTGCCAACGCCAGGAAGAGCGACAGCCAGGATATATGTTTTGTGCCGGGCGGCGGCTACGCGAACTTTATTGAACGTTATACCGGTACGGCTTCCGAGCCGGGGAGGTTTGTTGACGCGCGTGGCAATGACCTCGGCGGACACAAGGGAATCGTTCACTATACCATAGGGCAGCGGAAAGGGCTGGGGCTGCCGGCGGCGGAGCCGATGTTTGTCCGCGAGATACATGCCGGGAGCAATTCCGTGGTTGTTGGAACGTCCGAAGAGCTTTATTCCAAATCGCTGACGGCGTGCGACGTAAATTTGATCCCGTTTGAAAAGATTGATAAGCCAATGAAAATACGCGCAAAAATACGGTATAAGCAACCCGAACAACCCGCAACAGCATGGCAGACCGACGCCGACACCCTCCGGATTGAGTTTGACGTCCCCCAGAAAGCGATAACAAAAGGACAGGCCGTGGTGCTCTATGACGGCGACGTCGTTATAGGCGGCGGGACGATAGACGAGGTTGAAACAAAACGTAATTGAAGAAAAGAGATTATGTCCTATAATGCAAATATTGTAACCCGCCGCGCGTTTATTGCCCCGATTTCGCCAGTTCTTCCCAGAGTTCTTTTTGCCTTTCCGTAAGAACCTTCGGTATGCCGACCTCGACGCGCACGTAAAGGTCGCCGTTAAGAGCGTCGCCGGCGCCGTTTTTGTCGCGCATTGGCAATCCTTTGCCTTTGAGCCTCAGTTTTTGCCCGTTCTGGATTCCGGGAGGAATCTTGACGTCGACGCTGCCGAACAGCGTCGAAACGGCGACTGTGCCTCCGAGAACGGCCTGCCACGGCTCTATTTTCAGCGCGCGGGTCAGATTATGCCCTTCCGCCGCAAATACAGGATGCGGCGCTATGCGCAGCGTGACGTAAATGTCCCCTCCTCCGGGGGCCTTGCCCGGCAAGCGGATACGCGAACCGTTGATTATTCCGCGGGGCAGCTTGACGTTGATGGTCTGCGATACGCTGCTCCCGGAGGAACGCAGCGAAAAAGCGTGAAGCCCTCCCCTTGCGGCGTCCTCCAGCGAAAGCTCCAGCTCGACTTCGCTGTCGCGCTGCTGAACTACGCGCCTTCCAGACCTGGAAGCCCCGTTGAAAACGTCTCCAAAACCTCCTCCGCCGAAGCCGCCCAACCCGCCGAAAATAGTTTTGAAAAAATCGCTGAAGCTGTCCCATTCGCCTCCATATTCGACATGCCCGCCGCCGCCCATATTCCCCCAGCCGGGCGGCGGCGTGAAGTCCTGCCCCTGCTGCCAATCCGCCCCCAAGGTATCATACTTGACCCGCTTGTCCGGGTCTTTCAATACCTCATAAGCCTCGTTTATCTCTCGATAACGGGCGTCGGAGTCCTTTTCTTTCGACACGTCGGGGTGATGCCGTTTCGCCAGCTTGCGATACGCCTTACGGATATCGTCCTGCGACGCGGCGCGCGTCACTCCCAGAATTTCGTAATAATCCTTGTACTGTAAGCCCATGTCCGTTAAATCCTTTTATCAATCAAAGAGTTTCTTGAATTTGTTGAAAAGACCCTCTTCCCCGGTTCCGGTCGGCGTCTTCATCTCATTGGCGAGGTCAAGAATCAACGCTTTCTGTTTGTCCGTCAGTTTCGTCGGGATATCGACGAAAACGTGTACATAAAGGTCGCCTCGCCCCCTGGGGCCGCGCAAGCGCGGCATTCCCCTGCCTTTGACCTTGAGTATGCGCCCATGCGAAGTCCCGGCGGGGACGTCAATTTTTTCGTCACCGTCTATAAGAGTCGGAATATACACCGACGTGCCCAGCACGGCCTGAGGGTACGTCAGCGTAAGACGGCTGTGGAGGTCGCCTCCGTCACGCTCGAAATCTTTGTGCCGCTCAACGTCTATTACAAGAAACAGGTCGCCGTGAGGCCCGCCGTTCAAGCCGCTTTCTCCCTCGCCCGCTATGCGCAGGCGCGTTCCGATCTCTACCCCGGCGGGAATTTTTACCTCCACTTTATGCTTTTGCCGTATCTGTCCTCGGCCGCCGCAGTCCGGGCATCGCTCCTGTATGATTTTCCCCTTGCCCTGGCAGTTTGGGCAGGCGTTTACAGACATGAACTGCCCAAAAGGCGTGCGCTGGACGGTTTCGACCTGCCCCCGCCCTCCGCACTTGTCGCAGATCTGCGGCGAGGTTCCCGGCTTTGCTCCGTTGCCTCCGCAGGCGGCGCAGGTGTCCCAGCGCGGAATTTCCAAGTTGTGGGTAGCTCCATTGGCGGCCTCCAACAGCGTGACCCTTACCCCCATTTCGAGGTCGGAACCGCGCCGGGGGGCGGTGGGGTCGGCGCGGCGTCCGCCCATACCACCCATCCCCGCGCCGAAAACCTGCTCGAAGAGATCTCCGAAAAGGTCGCCGAATCCGCCTCCAAAACCGCCCTCGAAGCCGCCGCCAAAAGGGTTTTGCCCGCCATCGGCCGTGCCAAACTGGTCGTAGCGGGCGCGTTTTTCCGGATCGCCCAAAACGGAGTAAGCCGCGTTGATTTTTTTAAACTTTTCCTCAGCCTCCGGGTTGTCCTTGTTTGTGTCCGGATGGTACTGACGGACAAGCTGACGGTAAACTTTTTTTATCTCCGCCTGAGAAGCGTTTCTCGCAACGCCCAATATCCGGTACAGGTCTTCCAATTACTAATTCGCCCCCTGGTCGGTGAACTCGGCGTCCACAGTGTCTCCGCCGGACGAGGAACCGTCCGGAGAAGAAGCTCCGACATCGGACGTCCCGGCTTCGGAACCGGCCTGCTGGTAAAGCCTGGTGGAGAACTCCTGCAGGGTATTGTCCAAGTCGGCCTTGGCGCTCTTCATACGGGCCGGGTCGCCTGAGTCCAGAGCCTTTTTCAAGTCCTCTATGCGGGAGTTGACCTTGCCCTTTTCGTCGGCCGTCATCTTGTCCCCCAGGTCGGACATCAGTTTCTCCGCCGCGAAAACGGCGCTGTCCGCTTCGTTGCGGGCCTCCGCCTCCTCGCGTTTCTTGTTGTCCTCGTCCGCGTGGGTCTCGGCGTCGTTTTTCATGCGCTCTATGTCTTCTTTGGAGAGGTTCGAGGACTGTATCGTTATCTTCTGGTTCTTGCCCGTGCCCTTGTCCTTGGCGGATACGTTGAGAATACCGTTGACGTCGATATTGAACGTCACCTCGATCTGTGGGACACCGCGCGGGGCGGGAGGTATGCCGTCAAGGGTGAATTGCCCCAACTTCACGTTGTCGCCGGCCATTGCCCGCTCTCCCTGCAAGACCATTATCTCCACCTGCGTCTGGCTGTTGCCCGCCGTGGTGAAAACCTGGCTTTTGGAAACGGGGATGGCGGTGTTGCGCTCTATTATCTTGGTGAACACGCCCCCCAGGGTTTCCAAGCCAAGCGAAAGCGGCGTAACGTCCACAAGCACTATGTCCTTGTGGTCGCCTTTCAGTATCGCGCCCTGTATGGCCGCGCCGGCCGCCACGCACTCGTCGGGGTTGATCCCTTTGGTTGCCTCCTTGCCCAGCAGGTCCATTATCTTTTTCTGCACCATCGGCATACGGGTCGAGCCGCCTACCAGGAGTATCTTGTCTATCTCGCTGGTTTTCAGGCCGGAGTCATCTATGGCGCGCTGAGCGGGTTTTACCACGCGGTCGATAAGCCCCGCGCTCATTTCCTCGAACTTGGAGCGGGAAAGTTTCATCTCCAGGTGTTTCGGGCCGCTCTGGTTCGCGGTTATGAAAGGCAGCGATATCGTTGTCTCCATCATGGAGGAAAGCTCCACTTTAGCCTTTTCCGCAGCCTCGCGCAAACGCTGCATCGCCATGCGGTCGCTCTTGAGGTCAACGCCCTCTGTTTTCTTGAACTCAGCCGTCATCCACTCCACGATGCAGTTGTCCCAGTCGTCTCCGCCCAGCCGGTTGTCCCCGGCCGTCGCCAGCACCTCGAACACGCCCTCCCCCACGTCCAGAATCGAAACGTCGAAAGTACCGCCGCCCAGGTCAAACACGAGAATTTTGTGCTCTTCCTGCTTATTTTCACCGTAAGCCAGGCAGGCGGCGGTGGGTTCGTTGATGATGCGCAAAACCTCCAGCCCGGCGATAGTGCCGGCGTCTTTCGTGGCCTGACGCTGCGCGTCGGTGAAGTACGCCGGAACGGTTATGACCGCCTGCTTCACCGGTTCGCCCAGGTAATCTTCGGCGTCGCGTTTCAGTTTTTGCAGGATCATAGCGGAAATTTCCTGCGGCGTATATTTTTTGTCGTCTATGGTGACGCGGTATTCCGTCCCCATCTCGCGCTTGATGGACATGACCGTCCTGTCGGAGTTGACGATCGCCTGACGTTTCGCGAGCTGCCCGACCAGGCGCTCCCCTTCCTTCGTAAAGGCCACCACGGACGGAGTCGTCCTCGTGCCCTCCGCGTTCGTTATAATCGTCGTCTGGTCGCCCTCCTGAACGGAGATGCAACTGTTGGTCGTTCCCAAATCGATCCCTACCACTTTAGCCATAAGTTTATTCCTCCTGGTTTCTAAGTTTTCCAACCCGCACCTGAGCGGGACGCAGTACGCGTTCAGGCGTCCGGTAACCGCGCATCAGTTCGAGCAGTACAAGCCCGTTTTGCTCGGGGGCCTCGACAAATTCCGTCTCAACGGCATCGTGCAGCAAAGGGTCGAAAGAACACCCCTCCGCCGGAATAACCGTCACATCCGAGTTTTCCAGAACCGACAAAAATTGACGCCGAACCATGCGCACGCCTATGAGAACGTCTTTGGCCGCGCCGTCTTCCGGCACGTTGAGCGCCCTGTCAAGATTGTCCAGCACCGGCAAGAATTCGGCCGTTTTATCCTCGGCGATCAGTTTTCTGCTTTTCACGCGCTCACGCTCCGCGCGCTGTCTGTAATTGTAAAGGTCGGCCCTAGCCGCCGCGAGCTGATTCCTCAATTCCTCCATTTCAGAATCCCGCTCGCCGGCTTCGTTTCCGGCCTCGCTCCCCTCCCCTGCCGGGTCGTCCATAAATACTTCAAAATTCTCTTCCGGCATTTCCGGCATGACATCCTCTCCTCGTGCTTTTTTGCCTTTTTGTCTACTTTTTGCCTTTTTGCCTACTTTTTGCCTAAGGCATCCACCATTGCTTCCAAAATGTTGATAGATCGTTCGTAATCCATGCGCAGCGGCCCTATGAGGCCCAGCACGGCCTTTTGCTGCCGCGCGTGCGCCGGAATTAAAATCATGGCGTTTTCTCCCATGCCCTTGACTCCCTCCACGTCGTTTTCCTCACCCAGGCTCACTTTTAGAGTCGCGGAAACGCGGCAGCGATGAACAAGGTTTGCCAGAGGCTTCTCCTGCTCCAAAAGCGACAAAACCGCCTGAAGCCGCCCCAGGGTTTGAAAATGCGGCAGGTTCAGGATATGCTGCGCCCCGCAGCTAAAGAAGCGGTAGTTCTGCATGGTCAGGAAGTTATCCAGCTCGCGGATTGCCATCCGGCATGACTCTTCCACGTCCTCCAGCCCATTCAGGACGAAATCGTACAGAACGCCCCTGACCTCAAGCCACGAACGCCCCGAGGCGACGGTGTTGATGCGCCTCGTCAGTTCCTCTATAACACCCGGCTCGATTTCGCACGGCAGGGAGAACTGCGAGTGATGCACCAGTCCCCCCTTCAGGACTATCAAGGCCAGAATGTGAGTCCCCCCCAGCGGCATGAGGTCTATATGCTGAATCTCCGTGTCGTCGAGCCCGGTCATAGCCGCCACGCCAACGTAATTCGTAAGCCGGGACAGCATGTGCGTGACGTAGTTCATGAGATCTTCTATTCCGCTGCGCCGGTTTTCTATCTCCCTCTGCCACTCGCCGACTTCCCGGGGCCGCAGACGCTCTCGCGAGGTGACGGAATCTACGTAAACACGGTACGACTTTGCCGTAGGCAGACGCCCCGACGAGGTATGAGGCTGATAAAAATACCCCATCTCCTCCAGATCGGACATTTCGTTGCGTATAGTGGCCGGACTGAGCCCCTTTATGTATTTTTTCGTGATGGTCCTCGACCCGGCCGGTTCCCCGGTTTTTATATACTCATACACAACCGCCAGCACTATTCCCAACTGTCTTTCCGTCAACATTACGAGATTCACCTCCCAGACTCCGTGATTAGCACTCTGTGTGTATGAGTGCCAATATGTCAAGTCTATGGGTAGATTAGCAATCACTTGTATTATTGTCAATATAAGCGGGTAATATTAGGGATTACTACGTACCTGGAAGGGGAATCGACGGATTTTATTGCGGCGGTTGATTGTACAATAAAAAATTAGTATTATCATAGTCAGAGAGTCCTTATTTTTACGGAGGTGTTTAATGATGTTGGTGAAAGTTTGCAAAAAAGCGGCGTTGGTTTTGGCGGTGGTGACTATGCTGGTTTTGGTGGCCGCCAGTGACATAGCAGAGGCTGAGTATCAGGTAAATATTACAAGGAGCGGTCTGGAAGTCACGTTCGAAGGAGCCGAGCAGCGCAGGGAAGACAGAAACACATTCATTGTGGAAGTACATTACAGCATGATCTCGTCCAGGAACAACAGCATTTCAGTCAATGCCGCCGAATCGAAGCTGATAGATGCCAATGACGCGGAAATATCAATGGCGTTATTTTCTCATCAGAGCGGCGGACGTGACGTCGCAAGGGCTCAGCGGCTAGATACGCTGCAATTCGGCGTTCACATCGATGATCAATTCAGAAGCTCCCAAGAAATTGTGGCGAATCAACCCTACAAAATAATGGTCAGATACCTGGTCGCAAACAGAAATGTACTTACGCCGACCTTGAAAAACGCTACCGTGATTATCAATGACTATCCCTTTGTCTTTGAAGACGTGTCGGTATCTCAATAATTCCAATTGAGCGCGGCGCGTATTTACCCATTAAATATACGCTTTCCCCAGGACCTTTGCGCCGCTATGGAACGGATAGGCGCGGATCCGCGGGCCGGCGCTTATTTTCAGCCCAAGCGGCGTACTCGCCATATTTTTGTCGAGCAAGCGGACTTCCGGGCCGCGGCCTACATGAAGCAGGAACTATTGGCACGCGGCGGAGACGCCGTGGTGGGAATGCACGTCATAGACGCAAAGACTGATACGAGTGACGTGTTGTTGGTCGCTACGGACGGCGAGCTGAACGCCCTCCTTAAAAAAATGGAAGCAATGGACTGCTGGGGGCTCAAGGCGCTGCGCGAAGGGTTGCGCTCCGCGCTGGACAACGCGGGGAAAGACGCGTGGGTTTTACCTTTGCCCGGAGGACGCGAGCTGCGTCTGGATGCCCGTACAAAAGTAATGGGTATACTGAACCTCACGGACGACTCCTTCCATGCGTCAAGCCGCGCCGCGGGTCTGGACGATATTCTGGAGAGAGCCGGCGCTATGCTGGCGGACGGCACCGACATGGTGGATATTGGCGCGGAGTCTACGCGCCCCGGCTCAACTCCTGTTTCGGAGGAGGAGGAACTCAAGCGCCTCATTCCCGCTATAAAGGCCCTCAGAAATTCCTTCCCGGACGCCGTGATATCGGCGGACACATATAAAGGGAAGGTCGCTCTCGCCGCCGCCGAAGCCGGAGCGGACATAATCAACGACATAAGCGGCTTCGCGCTGGATTCCGATATGTTGAAAAGCGCGGCGCAAAGCGGGCTGCCCTACGTCCTCTCGCACATCAAAGGCACGCCTCGGGACATGCAGCGCTCCCCTGCTTACGAAAACCTGCTGGGGGAGTTGAACGCGTATTTTCAAATGAAGATAGAAGAAGCGGAACAAGCCGGATTACAAAAGGAACGTATCGTAATTGACCCGGGGCTGGGTTTCGGAAAACGGACGGAGGACAATCTTTTGATACACAAAGAAGTTGAAAGCCTGAGCGTATTCGGCCGCCCGATTCTCCTCGGGTATTCCAGAAAAAAATTCACCGGGACAGTAACCGGCACAGGCCGCACAGATGAGCGGCTGGCCGGGACATTGGCGGTATCGGCCTTGATGGAAGGGCGCGCGCAGGTGGTGAGGGTGCACGACGTGAAGGAGAACAAAAACGCCCTCCTGATGGCTGGGGCGATAAAAGCGGTTTTTTAATGTATATTACGGCGATTGGATTGGGCTCCAACCTGGGGAACAGGCTCCTTAACCTGCGGACGGCGTTGCGTTTTTTGATGGAAATGCTCCCCTGCTCCGGCGGAAACAGGCTTATAAAGGCGAGTGACGTGTTTGAGACCGAACCGTGGGGCGTTAAGAACCAACCGTATTTTCTCAATGCGTGTCTTATAATGAAAAATCTGTTACCCTTAAAAGACCTGTTAGCTCGGATAAAAGGGATAGAGTCTGAGATGGGCCGGATGGTTACGCGCCGCTGGGGTGAGCGCAAGATCGACATAGACATATTGTTTATGGACTCCATTGTCTATGATTCGCCGGATCTTCGTATTCCCCACGCCGAGATGCACCGGAGAGATTTTGTACTGATACCTCTGGCGCAGATCGCCCCGCATTGGGTTCACCCCCGCACAAAACGCGCGATAAGCGAGATGGCTTCAGATTTCCGAGACCAAAACCCGACGCGGATATGTAATTTATAGTCTTTGCGGACGCCTGTGACTATTGACCCATTAAAAGTCTTTGATATTATAATACCTGCGGTTGCCATGCGAAAGTTACGGGTAATCACATATGGGAAGGAGGCGAGGTCACGTGGCGAAGTTTCGTTGCATCGAGTGCAAGGCCGAGCTGGAAGTGGACGCTAACGAGCCTGCAAAGCGTTGTCCTGAATGTTTCAGCCGTTATCTGGAGCTTGTGTCAGGCGAGATTAAACGCGGAAAATCCTGGAGCGCCAAAAGTTTCAGCGTAAAGTAACAATAATGTAGTATAATTAAATAGGTTATAGCGCGTCGTTCTTTTCGTTATAACCTATTTTATTTTGAAGACAAGAAAATTTTTTAATAAGGAGGCGTCAATTTGAGAACACGTTTTTCAGTTTATCTCATAGCTTTCCTGCTGATTTTCTGCCTTCCCTTCCCAACCTCCGCCGGTGAACTGCCGCGGGGTCCGGCAATGCCGGCTTTGGCGTTAATCCCGTCCCTTCCGTCCGTGCATGTGTTTGGCACCCCAAAACCTCCAGGTATTTCGGGAAACATGCCGGCGAATATGCCGGATATGGACTTTTGGAAAGAAAAATCGCTGGCTTGGCCGTTACGCGGCATAATTGTATCAGGTTTCGGCTTGAGGTACGACGGCGAGTCTGTCCGCGTACACGAGGGAATAGACATACCGGCGCCGACCGGCGCCCCTATACAGTCCGCTGGAGCCGGCGTTGTCGCGGAGGCCAGGACGTACAGAGGATATGGCTACACCGTGATAGTAGACCACAAAAACGGAATAAAAACCTTATACGCCCACTGTTCGAGTTTAGCCGTGAAGAAAGGGGAACAAGTGGAAGACGGGCAGGTTATCGCCTATGTCGGCAGCACGGGACGCGCCACCTCCTCCCACCTTCACTTCGGGGTCATGGTTCAGGGCGCTTTCAAGGACCCGATGGTGTACCTCAAGGACAGATCACAGCAGTTCGTCAGTAAACCTTAACTTTTAGAAAATCGCACTGTCTTGTCATAATCTTTCGGAAGGTATTTGTAAGTTAAAACGTAGATAGCGCTGCTTAGGCGGTTCAACGCTTTTATTATGTCCGCCCGGCCTGCGTTTTCATCTTCCGCGCCGGACGTTGTAAAAGCGCGGCACGCGGAAAGCTCCGCCTCCCTGATGCGGGTCCTGAGAGTGTTGAGTCCTGCCGCGACAGGCCCCATCGTGTAATGGGGCCTTATGTGTCCAAGCCCGAAATAGCGCTCCGGCTGGTGCGAGCGTTCGCGTATCTCGTCGCCGCTCATTCCCCAGAGAAACAGGTCGCCGCACTCCCTTCCCGTGACCTCACAGGAGAGAACGTCATATAGTTTGCTCCCCGCCTCCTCCAGCTCTCCCACCAAAGAAGCCAGTCCCTGCCGTTCCGCAAGTATCTGGAGTTCCACCACAAGCGCGCACAGGCTGTCCATACGCCCCCTGAACTCCACCCGCGGGTGGGTTTTGTCCGCCATCACGCCGCCGGACAGAGATGTCCTGTGTTCCTGTTTTCCCATGACGTTTTTCCTCCAGACATAAATAAATTTATGAGGACATTGTACATAAGTACGTGTAAAATCAAACCTGTAACAATCGCCGCGAGGAGGATTACTCATGTGTCTGGCTGTGCCTTACGTGATAAAAGAAATTTCTGAGGATGGGTCTGCTCTGGCCGTGTCGAACGGCGTCGAGGTAGAGGTTCGCCTCGACCTGATAGAGACGCCGGCCTTGGGGGATACAGTGCTCGTCCACGCCGGTTTCGCCATACAAAAGCTGGACGAAAAAGAATCCGCCGAGCTGGCGGATATTTGGGAGGAAATACACGAAGCCGAACAGGCCGCCGCTCATGCGTGAATTTTCTCCTCAAACCCCGCCGGTCTCCGCTGAAACCATGCTTCGCAGACTGGGCGAACTGGTGTCGGAAACAGGGCGCGCCGTTACCTTTATGGAGGTATGCGGCACTCATACGGTGGCGATTTTCCGTTCCGGGCTGCGCTCCCTTTTGCCGGAGGGGCTGCGGCTCCTGTCCGGTCCCGGCTGCCCCGTGTGCGTAACCGACCAGCGCGAAATAGATATGGCGGTCTCCCTGGCCGAGACCGGCCGGATAGTTTTGACTTACGGTGACATGATGAGAGTTCCGGGGTCATCGAACTCCCTGGCCGGGATGAAAAGCGCCCATGCCCGTGTCGAGGTCGTGACCTCCGCCATGCAGGCGATAAAAACAGCCAAGGACAACCCGGGAAGCGAAGTTGTTTTTTTAGGCGTGGGCTTTGAAACAACCTCCCCAGGAACGGCCATCGCCATAAAACAGGCTCATTCCCACGGCCTTCGCAACTTTTCGGTTTTGTGCCTCCACAAAACCGTACCGCCGGCTATGCGGGCCCTTTGTTCAAATACTGAACTGAAAATTGACGGGTTTATTTTGCCGGGAAACGTCACGGTGGTGACGGGAATTTATGACTACGCTTTTTTGACGGACGAACTCCATAAAGCCGCCGCCGTGGCCGGTTTCGAGCCGGAGGAAATTCTGGCCGCCCTGGTCGATCTGTCGCGTCAGACGGCCGCAGGGCGCTTCGGCTTGAGCGCTTATCGCCTCAACGACGTACCGAAAGCCGGAAATCCGGCGGCGCGTAAAATTTTATCGGAAGTATTCGAGACCTGCGACACGGTCTGGAGAGGGCTGGGGGAAATTCCCGGCTCCGGACTGCGCGTGGCGAAGGACTACTCGCGCTTCGACGCCGCTGAAAGATTTGGGTTAAATGCCTTAACTGCCCTTCCCGCGGCAAAAAACAATAATTGCCGCTGCGGCGAAATTCTTACAGGGCTTTTGACGCCGCCGGAGTGCGAACTGTACGGAACCGCCTGTACGCCGATGAACCCAATCGGCCCATGTATGGTGTCCGGTGAAGGGACGTGCGGAGCATGGCACAGGTTCAATCGTTAAAGGACATAATAACGTCGGGGCACGGAAGCGGCGGCCGCCTGACGCAGCGGCTCACAAGGCGCGTTCTGGATCATTTCGATCTTCAGGATGACATTTTTCAAATGGAAGACTGCGCGTTCATCGGGGACGGTTTCGCCGTTTCCATGGATGGCTTTACCGTGTCTCCGCACGACTTCCCCGGCGGGGACATAGGTAAATTGGCCGTGTGCGGCTCCGCCAACGACCTGGCGGTGAGAGGCGTACGCCCGATGTTCCTGACGCTTTCACTGATAATAGAGGAAGGGCTTGAGTCCGCCGTTCTCGACCGTTATATGGAAAGCGCCGCGCGTATGGCAAAAGAAGGCGGAATCAGGCTGACAGCCGGCGATACCAAAGTGGTTCCTCACGGCGCGGCCGACAAGCTCTTTATCACGACGTGCGCGATAGGGAAAAAAGATTTGCCGGCGTCGCCGCTCACAGAAACCCTTCAAACTTCCAACCTTAAAGAAGGCGACGCCCTTATCCTCTCGACCTCCCCCGGACGGCACGGCGCCGCCTTGGCGGCGGCCCGCTTCGGGCTGAACGCTCCCGGCCTGATGAGCGACTGCGCCCTGCTGTGGCCGGCCCTTGAACCGCTGATGAAATTGGACGGTTTGCGCTGTATGAGGGACTGCACGCGCGGAGGGCTGGGAACAGTTCTGTGCGAGTGGGCGGAACACACAAAACACCCAATAAAATCTCCCTTGGGAATAGAGATATTTGAAACGGAAATTCCGGTTCAAAGAGAGGTAAATTCCGTTTGCGACATCCTGGGACTCGATCCGCTCTACCTCGCGTCCGAAGGATGCGCCCTCCTGGCAGTCGCGCCGGAGCAGGCTGAGACGTGCCTCGAAATGCTGCGCAAAAGCCCGCTGTGCCGTGACGCCGCCATCATAGGCCGAACCGTCTCAGAACATCCGCGTATGGTAGGAATGAGAACGCGGATAGGCGGCTTGCGCTTCATAGACATGCCGGCGGGAGATATTTTGCCCCGTATTTGCTAGGTCAAAAGAAGCCTGAAGCGGTCATCAGCCCCCGGCTTCCCTGTGTTTTCTCCGGTACCATCCTCCCGGAGTCCTTTCCTCGGGAAGATAGCCGCGAAACGGCGCGGCGGCGGCGAGAGCGAGGTATATTTCGCCCAGCTTCACCATCAGGCGCGCTTCGACAAAGCCTTGAAGAATGTTCTCAACATCGCGCGGCAACATTTTGGGTAAGTTTGATAAGTTTGGCACGTTTGCTAAGTTTGACGCGCCTGGAAAATCACGCGACAGCGCACGCGCGATTTCCGCCGCTGTCCTGCCCTGGTCGGCGGCGGCGTATACGGCCGCCTCGACGCCGCCAAACGAGAAACGCGGCGCGACCGCTATCGGGCGCGTGTCTTCAATGGTTAAGACGCCTAAAGCTGCGTCGCCCAGGGCGTTCCAGGTCATCGCCAGGACGGGAGGCTCCCGTCTGTCCTCGGCGAAGACAGGCGGGAAAAGTTTTTTCCATTCGTACAGGCCGCGTATCAAACGCTCCAGCCCAGGTTTTTGTTTACCTTGTTCACTTTGTTCCTCCGTAACTGGGACGTCTTCAAAGAAATACGCCATCCGCGACAAGGCTTCTTCGCTCAGCGGGTAGATATGGCGGTAGGGCCGCGTCGGCCTGAGCGTAAGTCCGTAACGATCCGGTTCATTGAAATAGGGGCTGAAACGGTAATAGCTAACCCGCACGCCGCCTATCGGCGGCTGCAGGTGCGTCAGCAGCGGCACTAGGTTCGCCGCCTCGTCATGCCAGGCGTCGTTTTCCCCCGGAAACCCGTAAAGGCAGTTCCACGTCAAGTCGATGCCGTATTCCCGCGCCCATTTCAGAAAGCGGATATTATGAAAAACCCTGTTCTGCTTGCCAAGCGCCGTGAGCGACTCGTCATGCAACTGCTCGATGCCGGGCTGCATCCGCCGCACTCCCGCGTTGGAAAGTTTTCGCATCTGTTCCCGGGAAAGCGTCGCGGGCGCCTCGTACATGAAGTACATCCCTTTCCCCTCGAAACGGGGCAGCAGTTGTTCGATATGGGCGGGATCGATTATGTTGTCGCCCATTTGCATGGACGTCATGCCGTGCCGTTTCGCCAGCTCGGTTATTTCCCGCCAGGCCCTGTCAGGGTTTTTGACGCGGTGTTTCCTGGACATCCCGTTCAGGCCGCAGAAAGCGCAGGGCTTTTTCGCCCCCCACCAGCAGCCTCGGGACGTCTCCACCATCAATCCCGGGATTATCTTGTCCCGTACGCCGCTTTTGCCCAGCGCTTCAAAATAGTCGTCGAAAAAGGGGATGGGGAGGCCGGATATATCGGCGACCGTCCCTCTTCCCGGTTCCCGAAACGTTCCTTCGGGACGTCTGTCATGGGGCGTTAGAACTTCGGGGCGGTTCCATCCCTCCGCGCCTCCTATTTTTTCTCCCGCAAGAAACGCGCGGCAGAAGTCGGGGAAGGACTCGTC
>Ga0099364_10006623_pt1 | contig 16800 bp, 13 predicted proteins | sample TergutTh196P3_FD_73070 | JGI IMG/M metagenome (GOLD analysis project Ga0099364, IMG submission 73070) | Microcerotermes parvus P3 segment gut microbial communities from Pointe-Noire, Republic of the Congo - Th196 P3 | ecosystem: Host-associated > Arthropoda: Insects > Digestive system > Gut ... | reverse complement strand
CTGCAATAACAAATGGTTATAATTTTGCAACACGATTTCAACATCAATTTAATTCTGAAATGCAACTTAAGGCAGGAATGGAATGTTACGGAGCACAAAGAGATAATGATTATTTTTTCGGAAATAAAATAAATTCTATTTATATAAGCGACACATTACAAACCAATCGCTTTATTTTTAAGGATATAACAAGTGCAGCGTATATAGATTTTGATTGGGAAATAACAGATGAATTATCTTTGTCGGCAGGTTTGCGAGGAGAATATTATGCCTACGAGGGTAATCAAACGACTACGGGAGATATTGTTTCTAATCAACACTTCAATTTATCGCCCTCTATTTCACTATATTATGAATTGCACGACGACCACGAATTGGGTTTTGACTTTACAACAAGTTATGAGCCACCAGGTTATTATTACATAAACCCTTTTAAAACTTATTATTCACCCACACTTTACAAAGAGAGTAATCCTGACTTACAACCATACCAAGAATATGAGTTTGCATTGGATTATACCTTTTTTTCAGATTATATGTTAGTTTTTGAATATTGTTATACAAAAAATACATGGTCAGATTTTAAAATTCCTATGGGGAATGGAATAACAAAAATTAAACCTATTAATTATGGGAGAGACTATGATTTCAGTGTCAATTTTTATGTAAATAAAAACATGTTTAAAAATTTTTTAATTTTATCGTTTAGCCAATATTTCAATTATTTTGCAATAAAAGATATTCCAAACGAAATAATAGCTTTTAACGAAACTGGACATTCTTATAAAACCATCCTAAATATAAATACTGCTCTAAATAAGAAACAAGATTGGAGGTTTGAAACTCAATTCCATTTCATTCCAAAATCTGAAGGGGTTGCTTCAAATTTAAAAGCTCTTTATCTTTTATCTGCTAATTTTTCAAAAAAATTAAAAAATGGTAATTTATCTTTTGGGGTTAGAAATATTATTTACACTCCTATGAGAATATATTTAAATAGTGAAAATTATTCATTTATGCAAGAATTTAACAATTTTGGTAGAACGTATATTTTAACTTATAATATCAGATTTGGAAATAATAAATCACGCGGCACACAAAACAGAGAAAGTAATAGAATTCAAAATAGAATACAAGAATAAAAAGAAATAATAAAAATATAAGGAGTAGCCCTTCATCGGAAAACAAAAAACAGGCATTCGACCATTTGTTATTAATAAGAATGTATCTACACTAAATGTTATGTAATCAGGCATATTCTACTGCCTTATTCATATTAAAAAATTCTATGAATTCTGAAGATCAGAGCATAAGAGGTTAAAAATTTTTTTTGTTTTATTGTTAAAAAATCGTTTATCTTTTAGGGCAACGACCCAGCGAATTCCCTCAATAGTATTTGTCAAAAAAATTTCATCAGCATTAAAAAGTTCTTTAATTGTAGTTCCTTCAGTTTCAACAATATGCAATTTTGCTTGGGGTATAATTTTAAAAAGTTGTCGCCGTAATATTCCTTCGATGCAGCCTGTTGCGCTCATGGGCGTATAAACAGTAGTTCCAACAATCCAAAACAGGTTAGACTGTGTAGATTCAATGATTTTTTTTGAAGTATTGATTATCAGAGAGTCATCGAAATTATTATCATAAGCAAACATTCGTGCAAGTGTGTATGGTTCAGAGTTTAACGTTCTAAAAGATGACAACTGATTAATTGGTTTTTGAAAATCATAAAAAACATCAATTCGTAGCCCTTTTTCATTGAGAATAAAGCCTTTCTGTTCAATGGGAAAGGTTTCCACAAGCCACGATGCCTGTTTGGTTTCGGCATCAAAAATACCTGAATCCTTTCTGAATAGGGTTAGTCTGATTAATGCGTCACCAAATAATCGGTTTTTTACTGCTAATGACATTATTCGTTCGTATAATTCTTCGCTCGAAATAAATCCAATAACAGACAACCTTAATGCGAGCATTGCCCTCAAAATGCGCTCATAATGAGCACCAAAAAATAAAATTTTCCCCTTATGAAAATGCATGGTCTCAAAGAATCCATCCCCGAATCTAAACGCACGATTTGAAGTTTTTAAGAGTGGAGTATCAGCCTCAAAAAGAATGCCATCGTAAACTAAATATGTTTTGTAAACTTTCACTTTTTTTTGATAAAAATTTTTTTGCAAAAATAATAATAATTTCATACTTTTGTAAATTATTTCAATTAATAAAATAAATATGAAAAAAGTAAATTTATATCTATTAGTGTTTGCCACCATTTTAGCGTCTTGCCAACAGCACAATGTACTTACAGATGCTGAAAAATCTGCTGGATGGGAATTATTGTTCGATGGCGAGACCCTTGCGGGTTGGCGCGATTATAACGGAACGGAACTAAACGGACCGTGGATTGTTGAAAATGGTACTTTATCTGCTTTAGGTAAAGGAGCCGACGAATACGGCTATTTAGTAACTGACAAGCAGTACGAAAATTTCGAATTGTTGTTCGATTGGAAGATTTCCACCGGCGGAAATAGTGGAGTTCTATATCACGTGGTGGAACATCCACATTTTCTGATGCCTTATGTAACGGGACCAGAATATCAATTAATAGACAATGAAGGTTTCCCGTTTCCATTGGAAGATTGGCAACTTGCGGGCGCAGATTATGCAATGTATGTCGCAGACGTTTATAAAACAAAACTTAAACCCGCAGGAAAATGGAACAATTCCAAAATTTTGTTTGACAATGGTCACGTTGAACATTGGCTTAACGGCGAAAAAATTGTTGAATTTGATGCTTGGAACGAAGATTGGTTCCAACGAAAAAACAGCGGCAAATGGGACGATTACCCCGAATATGGATTAGCATCCAAAGGTGTTATTGCTCTTCAGGATCACGGCGACCGCGTATGGTTTCGCAACCTCAAAGTACGCGAATTACCTCGCAAAAGTGCCATCGAAGTAGATTTATTCAATGGAAATGACCTTCATGGCTGGGAAATTGCCGGAACAGAACTTTGGTACGTCGAAGATGGATTATTAGTTTGCGAAAGCGGACCCGATGAAGAATATGGTTACTTGCTAACTCGCGAATATTACGATAACTTTGATTTGACATTAGAATTTAATCAGAGTGCTGACGGAAATAGCGGTGTTTTTTTTCGATCTCGTATTATAAATGACGTTACAATTACAGGCTGGCAGTGTGAAGTAGCACCGCCAGACTTTCATACCGGAGGTATCTACGAATCTGTACCGGGCGGCAGAGGCTGGTTAATTAAGCCAGAACCCGAAAATGAAAATGTACTGAAAATGGGCGAATGGAACACTATGCGAATTCTTGTGCAAGGAGACAACGTTACAACGTGGCTCAACGGGACTCAAATGATTGATATTTCAGACAAAATTATTGGCGAAGGTCAAGGACGCATTGCTTTACAGATACATAGCGGAGGAGGAATTAAAGTTTCGTGGAGAAATTTGAAATTGATAAAATTATAATGACCGATTTTGCCGCAATTGATTTTGAAACAGCAAATCATCATCTTTCGAGCATTTGTAGCGTAGGAATTGTTATTGTGCGAGACAATCAAATTGTAGACAAAATTTATCGTCTTATTTGTCCCGAACCTGAATGGTATTCTTATTGGAATTCACAAGTTCACGGGTTGACAATGGAAGATACTGAAAACGAAAAAGTTTTTCAGTATGTTTGGAATGATATTGAACCCAAAATTGCGGGATTACCTTTAGTTGCGCATAATAGTATGTTTGACGAGGGTTGTTTGCGTGCGGCTTTTCGGGTTTATAGAATGGATTATCCTGATTATAAGTTCCATTGTACTTGTCGGGCATCAAAAAAGAGATTTGGTAAATTGTTGCCTAATCACCAGCTTCCTACTGTAGCAGCATATTGTGGTTTTGACTTGATTAATCATCACAACGCCTTAGCAGATGCCGAAGCCTGCGCTGTCATTGCTTTGAATGTATTTTCTGATAATGATTTATTTCAATAAAAAAACACAATGAAAAGTGGCGGATAGTTCGGCGATACAAACATTCCTGAAAAAAATCTGTCTATATCTGTCTAATCAGTGTCGTCTATGTACATGGGAATAATGTAGGTTAAAAGCGTTTATCATTTATCTAAGATAGTTTTTCTCAAATAAATTTATGTTTTTTATGACCTTCTACGAAAATAGCGCTATAAGGTCTTGCGGGACAAAGAAATTCGCACGCCCCGCAGCCAATGCAAAGATTTTCGTTCAGTGCTGGAATTTTCAAAGAATTGGCATCATTTGGAACGGAAGGCACCATCATAATTGCATTTGTAGGACATTTGCGTTCGCAATTACCACATTCTTGCAGGTCTACAATGGGTATGCACCGCTCACGAACAAAAACGGCATGTCCTATTTGTATTGATGATTTTTCTTCTTTGGAAATTCTTTTTATTGCGCCTGTTGGACAAACTTCCGAACATTTTACGCATTCGGGTCGGCACCACCCATTTTCGTATGAGATAAAAGGTTGCATAAAACTATCTAAAGAATTTGAGGGACGCAAAATTTTGTTTGGACAAACTGAAATACACAGTTGACAACCCGTACAGTGTTTTTTTATATTGCCGTCGCTTTCAGAACCCGCGGGAGTTATTGCTATTTGGCGTTTTGGCATTTTCTTTTCTTTGATATTAGCGAAACCACCATCTACTTTCATTTCAAAGGTTTTAGGTACTATTTGCGACTTTAATACCGAACCTGCCAAAAGCAAAGTGGCTATTAGAAACCCTTTTCTACCTTTATCTATTGTTTCATTGTTTATTAATGTCGCTTCTTCTATTTTTGTCAATGATGAGGCTTGTTCGACACTTTTATTAGAGTGCTTGCGCCGGATGCGGTATCCGATGGCACCTCTATGGCATTTATCAATACAATTCATACACACAACACAACGGCTATAATCAATATTAAATTCGCTGCTATTAATAGATGCTGCTTTGCAATTTTTTTCACATAAACCGCATTTATTGCATTTATGGGTGTCAAATCTAATTTTAAAAAAAGAAAAGCGGGACAAAAATCCTAAAACTGTTCCAACGGGACAAATTGTGTTACAATAGGTTCGTCCGTTCATAAAAGCCAATAATGCGACAATGATAAATGTTGCAATGGCAACAATAAAAGTCGGCATACTTTTGGGCAAAATATCAGCGTGATAAAATGCGTAACTATCAGACCGTTCGGCAAAATTAGCGAGTATATTATTTCCTTTTTGCCAAATAGGTAAAAATAGGGTGTTGGCAATTCGACCGTAGGCACTATAAGGGTCTAACATGCCATATAATATGCTTATTCCCAGAATAATAGAAAGGATAAAAAGAGACAAAACACCATATCTAAGCCACGATTTTGGTTTTGAAAAAGAGTAAGGCAGCTTTTTTCTTATTTTGCCAATTCTTGCTATAATATCCTGCAATATTCCCAAAGGGCAAATAACGGAACAATAGGCACGTCCCAAAAAGAGTGTTATTAAAACAAGTAAAATTATTATACCGATATTTACTGCTAAAACAGCAGGAAATAGTTGAATTTTAGCTATCCATCCAAACCAAACATGTATCGTTCCTGTAAAATCGAGAAACAATAACGTTAGGATTGAAAAGAACAGAATTGCGAGTGAAATTCTTATTTTTTTGAGCATAATATAATTTACTTAAAAATCATTGATTATTGTTGTATTGGTTATAATAAGTCATTGCTTCGGGTATTGCTGCTTCAAGTTCTTTAATACGATTTTCGTTTGATGGATGCGTAGATAGGAATTCGGGTCCGCTACTTCCGAGGGCAGACATTCTATTCCAAAAAAGAGGTGCTTCACGGGGGTCGTAGCCTGCTCTTGCCGCATAAATCAAGCCCATTTTATCGGCTTCATATTCGTGTTTACGGCTATATGCTAAAATCCCTAAGGTGCCTCCAACTCCAAAAACAGAAGCTGCAATGTTCATAATTACGGGGTCAGGGTTCAAAAGCCTTTCAGTAGCGACGCTAAGGGTTGTTATTCCTAATTGCACCGCTAACTGTTGCGCCATACGTTTTCCGCTATGATTAGAAACTGCGTGCGCGATTTCGTGTCCCATAACAATACCAACGCCAGTTTCACTTTTGCATAAAGGCATAATGCCTTCGTAAAATGCAATTCTGGCACCGGGCATACACCACGCATTAATAGTGTTATCTTCGAAAAGTTCGAACGACCATGCAAATTTATCTACCTTACTATTTCCTTCATGATCTATTGTGGCGGTGCGTAATCGTTTTCCTGAATTTTCTACCCATGACCTATACTCTTTGTGCTGTGAAATTTTATAATCACTGGTAGTTTCATTATATGAGGTAGTACCGAGTGGAATCATAACACTCATCGGAATTGCAAATGAAAGGTCTTCTTTGCCACATCCGATGGAACTCAGTAGTCCGCCGGCACTAACAATGCCTACTGTGCCGATTGTTGTTGTCTTGATAAAATCGCGACGAGAAATTTTATTATTATTCATTAGTTATCAGTTATCAGTTATCAGTTTTCAGTTTTCAGTGTTCAGTATTCAGTAATCAGTTATCAGTATTCAGTCTGGTTAGTGAGTTTTATCGAACTATCAGTATTTTGCCACGAGCCCTGCCTTGTCGCTACAATTCTTATATCTACAATTTAATATCTACACTCTAATATCTACACTCTAATATCTACATTCTACACTCTAATATCTACACTCTCATTCACTCATTTTTTTATTACAAGGTGGACGACCGCAAGGGTGCGCCCCTACACTCATTTACTCATTCCCTCATTTACTCATTCACTCATTCACTCATTCACTTATTCCCTCATTTACTCATTCACTAACTAGCTTGCTTTCAAAAGAACGATATTAGTTTTTTCTATTTTACGTTTTGCGTAATCAAGAGAAATATTTAGTTCAGAAATATTTTTTCCGGGCAAATCAAACATATCATCAATCATAATAGTTTCGCAAATTGAACGGAGTCCTCTTGCGCCTAATTTAAACTCAATTGCTTTATCTACAATATATTCGTACACATCCTTATCTATTGCCAGTTTAATATTATCCATTTGGAATAATTTTTGGTACTGTTTGACTATAGAATTTTTGGGTTCGGTTAAAATTCTGCGTAGAGTTGGTCTGTCAAGCGGATTTAAGTATGTTAAAATGGGCAATCTCCCAATTATTTCAGGTATTAGTCCGAATGCTTTTAAATCTTGTGGTGCAATGTATTGAAGCAGGTTATCTTTGTCAATTTTTTCTTTTTCCCTACTGGCGTAATATCCTACTACTCTGGTATTTAGTCTTGAGGCAATTTTTTTCTCAATACCGTCGAATGCGCCGCCACAAATAAAAAGAATATCTTTTGTATTAATGGGAATTGTAGGTTGGTCGGGGTGTTTACGTCCTCCTTGGGGGGGAACGTTCACAATAGCGCCTTCTAATAATTTAAGCAAACCTTGTTGTACTCCTTCGCCTGATACGTCTCGTGTTAAAGATGGGTTATCACTTTTTCTTGCGATTTTATCTATTTCGTCAATAAAAACGATTCCTTTTTCGGCTGCATCAACGTTATAATCAGCGACTTGTAGCAGTCGTGTTAAAAGACTTTCGATATCTTCGCCAACATATCCTGCTTCTGTCAAAATTGTTGCATCAACTATTGTGAAAGGAACATTTAACATTCGGGCAATCGTACGTGCGAGTAATGTTTTACCCGTACCCGTTTCACCAACTAAAATGATGTTTGATTTTTCAATTTCGACATCTTCGACAAATGAAACCTGATTTAATCTTTTGTAATGGTTGTAAACTGCAACAGAAATATATTTTTTTGCATCTTCTTGTCCGATGACGTATTGATCTAAAAACTTTTTAATTTCAGCGGGCTTAAATCGTGTGATGGGTCCTGGGTCAAATTTAGGCATCTTTTTATTTTCTTGTTCGACCATTGCGTATGCGAGTTCGGTACAAGTTTTGCAAATAAATCCTGTTTCCCCTTCAATCAGCAAACTTGTTTCTTTATTAGTTTTGCCGCAAAATGAGCATTTGTTCATAAAATTTATTTTTTTTCTTTTGGTCGTAACAGAATTTCGTCAATTAATCCGTAGTCAAGTGCTTCTTCGGAGGACATCCAATAGTCTCTGTCGGAGTCTTTTTCTACTTTTTCGTAAGTTTGACCCGTATGTTGCGCAATAATTTCATAGAGTTCTTTTCTTGTTTTGACAATTTCACGTGCTGTGATTTCGATGTCAACAGATTGTCCTTGCACTCCACCACTTGGTTGGTGCATCATAATTCGGGAGTGTTTAAGTGCAAACCGTTTTCCTTTTGTTCCTGCAGTTAGTAATAATGCGCCGAATGATGCTGCCATTCCTGTACACATGGTTGATACGTCGGAAGTTATGTATTGCATTGTATCATAAATTCCTAATCCAGCATAAACAGAGCCTCCGGGTGTGTTTAAATATATTGAAATATCTTTTGAGGAATCTGCTGATTCTAAATACAATAATTGTGCTTGAATGATATTTGCAACATAATCGTCAATAGGCGTTCCCAAAAAAATGATTCTGTCCATCATCAGACGTGAAAAAACATCCATTGTAGCGATGTTTAACTGCCTTTCCTCGATAATTGTCGGGGAAATGTAACTGCTTGTAATTGCACTATATTTGTCAAATGCAAGTGCGTTGATGCCAATATGTTTGGTGGCAAATTTTCTAAAATCTTTTGTTTCTGTCATCTTATAGGTTTTTAGTTTTCTGTTTGTGATTTTTTTTCAAAAAATGAATTAAATTCTTCGCGACTAACTTCATTAATATCTAATTTTACAGATTCTTTGATAAAGTTAGAAATTTTATATCTAAGAGCCTCTTGGGCAATTTCATTTTGTTTTTCTTTTTGCTTTTCGTTATCCTCATCTTTAAGCGAATCAAGTGCAAATTTTTCAAGGGCTTCGTCGGGCAACGAAAATATACCATAACTCATAAATTGCAATTTTACATTTTTTTTAGCAAAATTTAAAATGTCATTTTCGGTAACTGATATATTATTGGTTTCTGCTAAATATTTTTCGATTATTTGCCATTTAAAATGTTCTAAAAGATGCGACATATTATTTTTTAACTCTTCGTCACTCATCTTCAATTTATCTCTGTCAGATAATTTAAGCCATCTGAAAATAAAATCTTCGGGTAGTTTTATTTCAATTTTCGACAACAATTGATTACGTACATCTGCATTAAACCTTACATCTGATTCAATTTCAAACGAAACTTCAACATTTTCTTTAATTTTTGCTCGACACTCCTCTTCTGTTGAAACAACTCCAACTCCAAAGATTTTGTCGAAAAATTCCTGATTGAGTTCTGGGTCAACAAATTCCTCTATCTCTTCAATAGTAAAGATAAAATTGCAATCAATTTTTTCGGCTTCTTCTTTTGTAATTTGCAGGATATGAAATAGTTCCGTAGCATTAGGAAAGGCTTTACGAACATTAATTATTACCCTATCATTAATTGATTTGTTTATCAAATTATTTTTTGCATCTTCGTCTCTTATCATTGAAACAAGAAAAGGTATGTTTTGAGAAAAAATTCCTTCAAAGACAATATTATCACGGTCGTCAAGCTGCTCAAAAGTACCTGATATTTGTGAATTTGCGCTTACCACCTCCGATTTTGTTTTAGTACCAAAACGTTTTTTTATTCTATCTATTTCAGTATCAATCATTTCGTCTGAAACAATAATCTTATAGTATTGAAAAATATCCTCTTTTGAAAGTGTAACTTCGACTGTCGGCAGCGTTGCAATATCAAAAACGAATTCAAAATTATCTTGATAATCCAATTCAAGAGGTTTTTGAGATTCGCTTGGAATTGGCTCTCCTAACAACTTCAAATTGTTTTCTGAAATGTATTTGTTGAGATTTTCGGGAATAATTTTATTAATTTCTTCAATCAAAACTGCTGCTCTATACTTTTTACGTATCAGTCCGAATGGTATTTTTCCGGGTCTGAAACCTGCCATGTGTGTTTTTTTCTGATAATCTTTAAGAATTTTATCCACCTGCGGTTCGTAATCGTTTTTTTCGATGGTTATTTTTAGAACTGAAATAAATTCATCTATCTCTTCTCGTGTGATATTCATTGAATTACGGTTTATTTATAATAAAAAATTGGGTGCAAAGATAATGAAATTTTTATGTTTTCGAAAATTAATATTATTATTGCAACTATTTTTTAAAACAAATTTGATATGGAAAGAATAGAATTTACGGATGATTATTTTATGCGGCAGGCTATTCAGGAGGCTTATACCGCAAAGGAAAATGATGAAGTGCCTGTTGGGGTTGTTGTTGTTAGTAATAATATTATTATTGCGAGGTCGTTCAACCGAACTGAAAATCTTAAAGACCCCACAGCGCATGCCGAAATATTGGCAATTGGTTCTGCAACTGAACGTCTCGGTAGCAAATATTTGACTAATTGTACAATGTACGTAACCCTCGAACCTTGCATAATGTGTGCGGGTGCCATTGCGTGGTCGCAACTTAAAAGGTTAGTGATTGGTGCCAAAGATGATAAAAGAGGTTATTCGCTATTCAATCCATCACCATTACATCCTAAAACAGAAGTAATTACAGGGGTACTTGCCGATGAATGTAGTGAGTTGATAAAAAAATTTTTTGTAAAAAAAAGGAGTTAATCAATCACGACACCGGCATTCCGCTACGAATGCATCCTAAATCTTAAGTCTGCCGCAGAAAAAAATCTGTGCACATACATGTTGTCTGTACGTTTCTAAATAATGCTAACCAAAATCACATTGCAACTTTAATACCAAAATAAATCATTCGTGGCATGGTCGGACCGTAGATATATGTTGCATCTCGCAATGGTCCTCTATCGATATCTTTTTGGAATTGGTCGAAAATATTTTTCATTCCGCTACTGAGTTGAATATTAAATTGATTAGTAATTTGAAAATCGTATGCAAGCCTCAACCCTGCATCAAAGAAGGTTGGAGTCCAATTTTCGGTATCTTTTTCGATATAACCCTCATAATGAGGATATAACATTGAGCCTGTATAGTTTCCGGTGGCAGATACCGTAAAACTTTTAAATGGAAAAAAATTCAACGACACATAACCGTACTCGTCGGGGCTTCGCAGCATAATTTTTCCTGCAGGAACATCTTCTGACCATTCGTGTGGCTCTTTGTATCGGCTACGTTGAAATGTAAAACCAAAGTCAGCGGCAAAACGTGAAGTAATACCTGTTTTAAATTCTATATTAACTCCCTGTACCACCGCTCCCGGCGCATTAGTTCGCTCAAACAAAAGATAACCATTTGCGGCTACTCCTCGCTCTTCTAAAACAAAAACATCTTTTAAGTTTGTATAAAAGAAATCAATAAGCAAATTTGTTTCCAATTTATCAAATTTTTTATTCGTTTCTATTGAAAAATTTAAACTGTTTGAATATTCAGGTTTAAGATTTGGGTCAACTTCTATTAATGCGGCTTCCCCACCAATTGCACCAATATGAAGGTCTTCCTGAAAAACCTGCGGAGCACGATATCCACTGGACCATCCAGCACGAAACCGAACTTCAGAAAAAGGAGAATATCTTAAATTAATTCTAGGACTGAAAATTAAGTTATCTATCTTATTGTTTTTGTCTAAACGACCGCCAACCACCAAACTAATAAGTTGGTTTTTCCACTCGTTTTGAAAAAAACTGCCAATAGTTTGTGTATATTGGTCAATAAATCGTTGATATGATGGCATATTATCTTCCAAAGAATTATCAGTATATTCCACACCAACAACTAATAGCGAAGGCAAAAACAAAAGTTTTTCAATGGAATAACCATATTGCGAACCTGCAACGAAAGAAATATCTTTAGAACTCCCGTAGGCATCTAAATCTTGGAACGTACCAAAATAAGTTTCCCGTTTGATGTCTTGCATAGAGGTATATAAACTTAATTTATGCTTGTCATTCTTAGAAAAAAGGTCGTAGTTTAAACCTCCGCCGTCAATATAATGACGTAATTGTTCGGTAGCGAAGGTTTCGTGTGGCGGTCTATCTAATTTATCACCACCTCGACGAAATTCATGTATATGATGATATTCGGCTGTTATTCGGGAATAATCAGTTACTCTGAAATATCCTCTAAAACCGAGAGTTTCAGATTGTGTTTTAGGGGCGTCAGAAAAACCGTCTCCAATTCTGTCATAAGCGTCGCGGTTTCGAGCAATCCCATACAGATAAACACCACCTTTTCGGTCATCTGTAATAAAAGAACCATTGAAGGAAGTATTTACATCAAAAAGTTCACCTCCAAATTTATCGCCAAAAAATCCCGAAGTATTTGAAACTGTGAAGGTATTTCTTAAAGGTTCTTTTGTAATAATATTTACGACTCCGCCGATGGCACTAGATCCGAAAAGCGCTGACCCTCCCCCACGAATAACCTCAACACGTTCAATCATTCCTGCAGGGAGTTGGTCTAAACCGTAAACTCCCGCAAGAGTACTGAAAATCGGGCGGCTATCGATTAATATTTGTGTATATTGACCGGATAACCCGTTAATTTTCAGTTCTGAAGCACCACAAGTTCGGTCGTAGGTTTCTACGCGTAATCCGGGCAAAAAATTAAGTGCATCTGCCATATTGGCTGACCCTGACAGCTCGAATGTCCGAGATGATATCATATTGACAACCGTTGCCGTTTCTTTACGATTTGTTTCATATCGTGAACCAGTAACAACAACTTCTGATAATTCTAATGCCTGCGGGTGAAGGTCAAATTTTATCTCAATGGTTTTATCTGCAATAATCATTATGGTTAGTTCCGACCTTTCGTAACCTACAAATGATGCCACAAGAGTTTGTTCGCCAACTGGCGCATCGATCAACAAAAAGTGCCCCGTTCCGTCGGTTGTCGTTCCCAAAACCGTTCCTTTGACTACTATTGTTACAAACGGTAAATGTTCCCCCGTTGTACCATCTACAACATGACCCGTAACGTGCGCATCACTCTTTTTGCTTTGCGAAAATATAACGGATGTATTGATTATAAGTACAATAAATGCACATAAAATTTTGATAATTTCTTTAATCATAACTGTAACTATCTAATAATTAATAATTTAAATATAAAAACTTTTTTGCAAAAATAGATAAAATTTTTATATTTCACACAAACAGAATGAATTTTATTTTTTCAAACATTTTTGTTATATTTGATAAATAATAATTATCTTTGCAACCGGTTTGTATTCATTTTAATATTGAATATCAATTTTTTAACTGATAAAAATGTTTTTTTATGTCTTTAAATTGTGGAATTGTCGGTTTGACCAATAGCGGAAAAACCACTATATTTAATTGTGTGTCAAATACAAAAGCGGAAGCATCTAATTTTGCCTTTAGTGCTATTAAATCTAATTTAGGAATGGCTGACGTTCCCGATCCGAGACTTTACGAAATAGATGAACTAATAAAATCTGCAAAAGTTGTCCCTGCCACTGTAAACTTAACTGATTTACCGGGTTTGGCAAAAGGCGCAAGCCACGGCGAAGGAGTTGGTAATGTTTTTTTGTCGGATATTCAAAAAACAAGCGCTTTAATTCATGTTATTCGATGCTTTGATGACGCAACATTAGCGCATATTGAAGGTTCAATTAATCCTGTCAGAGACAAAGAGATAATTGATTTAGAATTACAAGTGCGCGATTTAGACCTCATAGAAAGAAAAATTCTTAAATACGAAAAAATTGCAAAATCTGGTGACAAAGAGGCTAAAAACGCCATCACATTCCTATTGTATCTTAAAGAAAAGTTAGAAAACTTTACCAATTTGAGAGACATACAAATAACTGAAAAAGAAGAAGAAACCTATCTTAACGATTTATTCCTACTTACTCTAAAACCCGTTATTTATGTTTGTAATGTTGACGACACTTCAGCGATTGTTGGTAATGATTATTCCAAAAAGTTAATTGAAGCCGTTACGAATGAAAAATCAGAAGTTATTGTTATAGCGGGCAAATTAGAATCAGAAATAGCCGAATTAGACAGTGAAGAGGATAGAAAACTATTTTTACAAGATGCCGGATTGAACGAACCTGGCGTTAATCGACTGATACGAAGCGCATATAAACTTTTAAACCTTCAATCATTTTTTACCGCAGGTCCAAAAGAAACAAGAGCATGGACTATAAAACAAGGAATGACCGCACAACAAGCCGCAGGAGTGATTCACAGCGACTTAGAACGAGGCTTTATCCGCGCAGAAGTTATGACATATCAAGATTTATTACAATACAAAACAGAACATGCCGTTAAAGAAGCTGGAAAATTCCGACTTGAAGGCAAAAATTATATCGTGAAAGATGGTGATATTCTACATATTAGGTTTAATGTGTAACCCATAAAATTAAAAATATTTTAAAAAATGGAAAAAAACGGATATTTAGATATGGAACTTCTGCGCTTTACCACCGCAGGAAACGTTGACGACGGAAAAAGTACGCTTATAGGTCGACTACTTTACGACAGTAAATCGATTTTTGAAGACCAAATGGAAGCCGTAGAATTAGCATCTCGTAGTCGTGGAAACGAAGAAATAAACCTTGCACTCCTTACAGACGGCTTGCGAAGTGAGCGTGAACAAGGCATCACAATAGACGTTGCATATCGCTATTTCGCTACACCGCGCAGAAAATTTATAATCGCTGATACTCCCGGTCATATTCAATATACGCGAAATATGGTAACAGGTGCGTCAACAGCACATTTGGCGCTTATTCTCATTGACGCACGAAATGGCGTGCAAGAACAAACTGTCAGACATAGTTTTATTGCGTCATTGCTCGGTATTGCTCACGTTGCAGTTTGTATTAACAAAATGGATTTGGTTGAATATAAACAAGATATCTTTGAAAAAATTAAAAATGACTACTTAAATATTTCAACAGAATTCAGACCGCAAAACATTCATTTTATTCCAATATCTGCAAAATTAGGAGACAACGTGGTCGAAAAATCTACAAATATGCTTTGGTACGAGGGAACAACATTAATGGAACTTTTAGAAACTATTCCCGTGCCACGTTCGGATGATTACGCAGGAATGAGGTTTCCTGTACAACATATTATACGACCTATTTCAGATAATTTCCACGATTTTCGAGGATATGCAGGAATGGTATCGGGTGGAGTTTTACATAAAGGAGAAAATATTATTGCTTTGCCGGGTGGACATCGAACTTCAATAACTGCAATCACACTCGCTGACAAAGAACTCGAAAAAGCATACGAAGGTAAATCAATTGCCGTACAACTCGCTCACGACATTGACGTTGGACGCGGAAATATGCTCGTTAGTGCCGAACACGAAATGCCTCAAATTTCTCAAACTGTGTTACTTAATATTTGTTGGTTTAACCAAACACCCATGTCCGTTGGTAATCGGTATACTATCCGACATACTACCAACGAAACACAAGGAATTGTGAAAAGCATTGACTTTCGTATAAATATCAGCACAATGCAAAAAGAGACCGACATAACAAAACTCGAAATGAATGATATCGCTGAAATTACTTTAAAAACTGCTTCACCTCTCGTTTTTGACCCTTATAAGAAAAATCGAACAACCGGAAGTCTGATTTTTATCGACCCTAATACCTTTGAAACTGTTGGTGCAGGAATGATTATTTGAAGTAAAAATTAAATTTAATAAAAAGTTTTTATTTATGAAAAAACTAAAAGTTATAGCGTTAGTAGCCCACGACAGCCGTAAAAAAGATATGATTGAGTGGGTTTCTTGGAATTGGAAAGAACTTTTGCCACACAAATTAGTATGTACAGGAACAACGGGAAAGCTTATTTCCGAAGCATTGTACAAAAAAGCTGAAGAAAATGATATGGTTTGTCCCGAAATTATTTGCCTAAAGTCAGGTCCACTCGGCGGCGACCAACAACTTGGCGCATTAATTTGCGATGAAAAAGTTGATATTCTGATATTCTTTTGGGACCCAATGGAAGCACAGCCTCACGACGTTGATATTAAAGCATTGCTCAGAATTTCAACACTTTATAATATTCCGGCTGCTTATACTCGATCTTCCGCCGATTTTATTGTCTCATCGCAACTTTTTCATAAAGAATATAAACCTATTAAAATAGATTATTTAGAGCATATTAACCGGAATGTGTTGATGTGAAAATAGTAAATGAGGGAATAAGTGAATGAGAAAATGAGTGAATGAGAAAATGAGTGATGAAGAGAATGAAATTTTTGAATTTATTGCGATCTTTGCGTTCTCAACTTTGCGACTTTGCGTTAAAAAAAGTTTAAATGAAATAAAGATGAAACAATCCGTGAAAATCCGTCGAATCCGTCAAATCCGTGTATCCCCAGCGGGCTTTAGCCTGCAGCTTTTAGTGTAAATTAGTGAAATTCGTGGCTAAAAAACAAATAAAATGAAATACAAAAAAATACGTGAAGAATCGTTAAAAAACAAAGTCGCAAAAGAATATTTTCCAGATTTTGATTGCTCTGATATACTCAAAGATATTGATTTTGCGGTCAAAAATCCTACATCAATAAATTTGCAGGCGGTTGATTTTGAGGATTTTTATCATCTTTTGGGTGAAACAAAAACTGATAGCGATGATATTGTTGCGATGCTTACTCAATTAGTACTCACAATGGGCAAAGCACGCACT
>Ga0099364_10006622_pt1 | contig 16800 bp, 17 predicted proteins | sample TergutTh196P3_FD_73070 | JGI IMG/M metagenome (GOLD analysis project Ga0099364, IMG submission 73070) | Microcerotermes parvus P3 segment gut microbial communities from Pointe-Noire, Republic of the Congo - Th196 P3 | ecosystem: Host-associated > Arthropoda: Insects > Digestive system > Gut ... | reverse complement strand
GTTCATGTCCTTTTTTGGGATCAAGGTTAATTTTTATTATATCTCCCTGAAGTGGAACACCGTTCACCATTGTTCATTTCCCACTGGTTTTTCCGGATTGATTAATGTTGTCTTGAATGATTCACCTGAATAATTTCTGAACAGGTATTCCAAAGTCCCCTTTTTAGGCGCAGGGGCTTTTGAAATAATAATCCTGTCGTCATGAGTTTCAAGATAAACCTTGTCATTGCAATTAATACCCAAAGTTTTGACTATCTTCGACGGTAGCCTTAAAGCATGACTGTTACCCCACATACTAACTACTGCTGAAACCATTTTTCCTCCATATTGAAAAGTATACACATAATGTAGATACATGTCAAACCAGTAGATCAAGCCCCCACTCCCTACCCCCTACTCCCCACTACCTATATAATAACCCATGTCCCTGAACTGGAAAGAGATAAACCTGATCCTCGAGGAGCTCGAACTACCGGGAATGCAGATACAGAAAGTGGTGCAAAGTACCTACGACACCCTTGGCCTGGGTCTGTATGGAAAGAACGGTGCAAAAAACCTCCTGGTCTCCATAAGCCCTGGAGCCTGCAGAATTCACGAATCTTTCAGGCCCCTGCCAAAAAGCCAAAAACCCCTCCGCTTTGCACAGTTTCTAAATTCCAGAATTGTAAACGGCAGAATCACAGAGGCAGTACAGTTTGGACAGGACAGAATCATCCGCCTAAAAATCCGCCTCAGCCACACATCCTCCTCCGCGTCCTCTACCTTCGGTTCTGTAAGCGACCCCTCTGCGATCTCCGCGATCCTATACATCAGGCTGTGGTCCAATGCGGCAAATGTGATCGTTACAGATACGGACGGGAATGTGTTAGACGCCATGAGACGTATCCCGAAAAAGCAGGAAGTAACAGGCGGCTTTTACAGGCCTGAAGAAGCTCAGGAAGAAACGCAGGGGAAAACAAGGGAATATGCCGTCAGAACATTTCCAGGCGGCGATTCATTTAATAAAAAAATTGATGATTTTTACAGGATGGAAAAGGGAACCCTGTCCCTGGAAGCTCTCAGGGAAGAAGCCCGCAAGAAATATGAATCCAGTATTAACCGTTTGGCAGTATCCATCGAAAATTTAAAGGAAAAAGAAAAGCAGCTTTCCAATGCAGAACAATTAAGGGAACAGGGCGATTCCATCCTTTCAGATATAGGGACAAATAAGAATGCTGCTGCCGAGGCGGCAGAATATTACGAAAAATACCGTAAAGCCAAAAGCGGCATTGTAGAAATAAAAAAGCAAATTGATGAAGAAGAAAAAACATTTCATGCACTGGAAGAGACATTAAAAAATCTTCTTGAAGAAAAAGATCCTCTGGTTCTTCATAAGCTGCTGGCAAACAAAACAATAAAAACAAAAGAAGGCAAACCGGTAAAAGAGGCAATGATCAAGCGGCCGGGACTTTCTTTTTTCAGGAATGACTGGTTAATTCTTGCCGGCCGGGATGCATCAGAAAACGATGAACTGTTAAGAAAACACGTAAAAGGAAATGATCTCTGGCTGCACGTAAGAGACTATTCCGGCTCCTATGTTTTTATCAAGAACAAGCCGGGGAAGAGCGTGCCGCTGGACGTGCTTCTGGACGCGGGAAACCTGGCAATCTTTTACTCCAAGTGCCGCAACAGGGGCGAAGGGGATCTTTTTTACACACAAGTAAAATACCTAAGGCGCGTCAAAAGCACATCCAGAGGGCGAACAAAGCTGGGGAAGGTAATTCCAACACAGGAAAAAAACCTTTACATTAAGCTAGATGAAAAACGCCTTCGAGAACTGGAAGAAGCAAAAAATTAGGCGCAATTGATTATGATTCTTCCCCCAGGCAGATACCCATGGAAAGGGCATTCCTTACCATGTAATGATCCAGGGGAACAGTCTTAACTTTATCGGCCGGCACACTAAGATCCACCGAAGTTATTTCGTTCCCGGCAATGGCCATCATGCGGCCGTACTCACCTCTGGCCAGGTGTCCGGCCGCGGCGGTTCCCATACTCGTGGCAAGAATACGATCCGCAGGGCTGGGCATCCCCCCGCGCTGGACATAGCCAAGAACAGTAGCCCTTGATTCTATGGATGTTTCGATTTCTATCTCATGTGCAATTCGGTGAGAGATGGATGAGACGACAGTTTCGCTACGGAATTTTTTACGTTCTTTTTTGCTCATCTGTTCTTCTTCCGCCGACAGGGCACCCTCGGCAACAACAACAATGGAGAAATTTTTTCCCCTGCGGGAGCGCTCTTTAATGTGGCGGCTGATACTGTCCAGATTGTAGGGTATTTCGGGAAGCAAAATCACATCTGCGCCGCCGGCAATCCCCGCATAAAGCGCCAGCCAGCCCGCCTTATGCCCCATGAGTTCTATCACCATAACCCGGCCATGACTTTGAGCCGTGGAATGATGCCTGTAAACAGCCTCAGAGGCAACAGATACTGCGGTATCAAAACCAAAACTATAATCCGTTCCCACAATGTCGTTATCGATGGTTTTGGGGAGCCCCAGAATATTCAGTCCCTCCCAGCTAAGCCTGTAAGCGGTACTGTGAGTTCCATTCCCGCCCAGCACAACAAGGCAGTCTAGCCCGAGTTTCCTGTAATTTTCCTTGATGAGCTCAACCTTGTTCATCTCTGTGCCGTAGGAATCGTTCCCATTCTTATAAGGCTTGACCCTGCTTGAACCGAGAATCGTCCCCCCCAGTGTCAAAATATCTTCATAATCTCTGGGATTAAGCTCCCTGGCATTCCCGCTGATAAGCCCCTGGTAGCCGCCAAAAATCCCCACAATTTTCATGTTAAACCGCGCCGAAGCGGCACAGCACAGAGCCTGAATAGCCGCATTCAGACCAGGGCAGTCACCCCCGGCAGTTAATATTCCAAACTTTCCCGTATGGACAAAAGGGATATCAGACATCACTTATATTGTAGTAAATATGTAAAATTGTTTCCAGCTCTCTCACGGAGCTCATCTCACAAAGGAGCTCACTAAGTACACAAAGATTTCATAATCTTTTTTCAACATTTTTCCCAAAAACACAAGTGCCACGCACGCCCATGCAGTAATAGAGTGCAGATTTTCAAAACTGCATATCTTTATAGCCGGAGGCTGGCAATGAAAACAAACGTAAAATATAAAAACAGTGTATTTTCTCTGGTATTCAGCAACCCCGACATTCTCAGGGAACTCTATTCTGCTCTACGGGGTATTACTTTACCAGACGATGTGCCTGTAGTTATAAACACCCTGGAAGATGCCCTGTTCATGGACAAAATAAACGACATTTCCTTCGAAATAGGCGGAAGGCTGGTAGTTCTAATTGAACACCAGTCTACCATAAATCCCAATATAGCCTTACGTCTCCTAATGTACATCGCAAGGATTTATGAGAAAATAGTTGAGGACAGGAATATCTACTCTACAAAAAGAATTTTTATTCCCCAGCCTGAATTTTATGTACTTTACAATGGCAAAGCTCCCTGTCCCGACTCAATGACAGTTAAACTTTCCGAGATGTTTAAAACCCTGGAACCCTTGGGACTGCCGGAAAAGGCAAGACCAGTTCTGGAACTGGAGGTAAAAGTGCTGAACATAAACGAAGGGAAGAACATAGCAATAGTACAAAGATGCCGTCATCTGGCTCACTACAGCGTATTTGTTGGAAAGGTCAGAGAGTTTGAAAATCAAGGCAATAGCTTGGAAGAAGCGGTAAAAAAAGCTGTTGCTTACTGCCGTGAACATGATATAATGAAGGAGTTACTGGAGATCAACTCTTCGGAGGTTTTAAATATGTTAATGACTGAGTGGAACTGGGATGATGCTATTAAAGTATGGCAGAACGAAGGTCGTGAAGAAGGTGTACAGAAAACTCAAAAATATGTTCTGGAACTTATTGCTCAAGGACTATCGCCAGATGAAATAAAAAACCGTCTGACTACCCGAGATGAGCCAGACAACTAATATCATAAGAAACAAAGTTCAAGATACAAGCGATAAGTGAAATATAGAGCTCGCTGAGCCTGCCGAGAACAGCCTACAGAACCGGAGGTAGAGCTCGCTGAGAGTTCACCCATCCCCCTCCGCGTCCTCTACCTCCCGGTTCTGTAGGCGATCTTTTTTTTCAACATTTTTTCCCAAAAACACAAGTGCCACGCACGCCCATGCAGTAATAGAGTGCAGATTTCTAACTGCATATCTTTACAGCCGGAGACCAACAATGAAAACAAATGTAAAATATAAAAACAGTGTATTTTCTCTGGTATTCAGCAACCCCGACATACTCAGGGAACTCTATTCGGCTCTACGGGGTATTACTTTACCAGACGATGTACCTGTAGTTATAAATACACTGGAAGATACCCTGTTCATGGACAAAATTAACGACATCTCCTTCGAAATTGGTGGAAGACTGGTAGTTCTAATTGAACATCAGTCTACCATAAATCCAAACATAGCCTTACGTCTCTTAATGTACATCGCAAGGATCTATGAAAAAATAGTTGAGGACGGCAATATCTACTCCACAAAAAGAATTTTTATACCACAGCCGGAATTTTATGTATTGTATAATGGAAAAGCTCCATGCCCAGACGAAATGACAGTTAAACTTTCCGAGATGTTCAAAACCCTGGAACCCTTGGGACTGCCGGAAAAAACAAGATCAGTTCTTGAGCTGGAGGTTAAAATACTGAATATAAACGAAGGGAAAAACGAAGCTATAATACAAAGATGCAGTCATCTGGCCCACTACAGCGCATTTGTTGGAAAGGTCAGAGAATTTGAAAACAAAGGCAACAGCCTGGAAAAAGCAGTAAAAAAAGCTGTTGCTTACTGCCGCAAACATGATATAATGAAAGAATTACTGGAGCAGAGTAGCTCGGAGGTTTTTAATATGTTAATGACTGAGTGGAACTGGGACGATGCCATTAAAGTATGGCATAAAGAAGGCCGTGAAGAAGGTATAGCTGAAAGAAATGTAGAGATTGCCAGAAAAGCTATATCTGAAGGTGCTTCATTTGAGTTTGTTAAAAAAATCACAGGTCTTGAATTAGAGACAATAGTAAGAATAGATAAGGAAGAAAGATCTCACTAAGCTCACTAAGACTCTCACTAAGCGCACAAAGATAACCAACGGCTTTTAAACTCCTTTGTGTTCTTAGTGAGTTTCTTTGTGAGCTTTGTGAGAAAAGATTACAACAACTCTCTGCCAGTTGTTAGAATCTCACGAATTAATGGATTATCATTTTCAATTTCTGCTGTTTCAAATATGATAGGCTCAAAGAAAATTCTGCGGTATTTTTTCCCGCCAATTCCCAGTATTTGTGTAAGTAGATCAACCCTGCGTCTACCCTTATAATCTTTTAAGAAAAAGCATATATCAACATCACTTTGTTCTCTGCTATTGCCCCTTACATAAGAGCCAAATAGAAAAACTTTATCGACGGGTAGTTCACGGCTTACATCCACAGCATATTCGTGGGCAATTTGGTTTAAGGCTTCAATGTCAACAACCATGAAAATACCTCCCTTGTTTTTAGCAATAAATCTTCTGCTTCAGTTTTATTTACATACTGGTTTATACTTTTATTAAAGTCAGGATATCGATTTATAAGATAGTATGCAGAAAGCGAATCAAATAATTTATACTTATCATCATCAGCAACAACAGATAATTTTTCTTCAAAACATGCAAAAATTTGACTAATATTATGAATTCTTGGAACATTATCATCAATATATAAAGTATATAAACCTTTACAGAGCTTTTCTACAGCTTGTTGACACATAAATATGACATAAAACCAACGTCCACTTCGTGTTCTTTGTGAGCTTCGTGAGAAAAAGAAAGACACGGAAGCCAAAGCCCCCGTGCCTTAATTCTTACAAAAAGCGCAGAATCAAAAACTCTGCGTTCTCTGCGATCTTAGAAATTGACCCTATAGTTGAGGTAGATCATGGTGCGTGTTGTGGTTTCCGGAGCATAACTAACACCGTCTGTTACTCCTGCTGCAGAATTAGGTCTAGTAAAATAGTCGGTAAGGTCAGTGCTAAGAGTAAACCCGAGCTCGAGGAGTGATCTTTCGAAATTAGCAGTAGCACCCAGGGAGACAGCAAAGCCCATTAAGGTATTGAAGTCGGCAGCCGTATAGTAGTCTCTGCCACTGGCAGCTAAGGTATCAGGATCTCTACCCCAGGTTCTACCACCTGAAGTGGTATAATCTTTTTCATAAAGTATATGACCTTCGTCTATAACAGCTATATCAGAACTTAAAGCATCACCAGGTTTCCGGAAGTTGGCACTGGGGGCTGCACCTGACACAAAGCCCAAATCGAGTCTTGGGACGAGGCTGGTCATAGTCGGAGTAAGGCCGGCCATTGTATACTGCGCGAAGGCGGTGAAGCGGAGGTTAGGTGCATAAGTAAGATAATCCAATACTCTAGCGTATTCGCCCGTGGTCTTATCATATAACCTTAAAGACTGCCGGGCATGTAAACCGAACAGCATATCGTCCAGTCTGTATTCGATCGCCTGACTGAGCCTGATCTGGGAGAAGGGGTTAATATAAAAGCCACCATTATCTACCGTAGGGGTCGCCAACGGTCTTGCAAATCCAGCTTTGTTGAGGTTGAGGAACTGAGCATCGATACCGACCTTGCTGAATCCTATGTCCGTGAGCACGGGTAGTCTGAGATCGGCTCCCAATGCAAGGTTGATCGGATTACCGGCATCCCCAGGAGCATTAACACCGGCATCAAGTCTCGTTTGAGGAGCAAGCTGGAAGAGGAAAGTAAAATTGCCCACGTCCGGCATTGCATACTTTGCACCAAGAATATAAGAGGCTCTACTGAAAGAAAGAGCACCAGACATCCCCTCATATTTTAGATCGGCCGTATTAGCAGGAGTAGGAGTAGGACGGGTACCTTCAGCAAAACCAGGAACACTGGGATTACTAGCGCCAGAATCTGCGGGACGGAAAGTCAAACCGACTGTGAGCCCATCAACCGGGGGAGTGTAAACAAGCGAAAGGTGATTATGACCGGTAGCCAGGTCGAAGGAAGGATCAAAACTTCCTCCGGCTCCGAAACCGCCGGGGCCGCCTCTACCGGCGACTAACCTCAAATCGCCCATGAGAATCCAGGCATTAGCGTTAAAAAGATGTAAGCCGAATGCATTTGCAGCATCACTGAATATGTTGTTAAACCTGACGCCAAAGTTTACCCCTGCTGTTTCGCTGGCATTGGCAGCCGCGCCGCTCAGTTCGAACCTGGAGGTGAAACCTCCGGTGTTATAAATAACGAACTGTGCGTCAGAACCGGTAACAGCACCGGGAGCCTCTGCTGTAGGTACTCGCAACCCTGTTCCTTCCCATTCATTATACCATTCATACGGTGGAGCTGTGGGATTTTGCCGCACACTATTCCAATCAATCCTCTCCCGGTTATCAAACCTGAGGCCGAGACCACTTTGGAGATTGCCGCTCCATGTTAGAGTTTGGGCAAATGCTCCCCCTGCTATCGCAAGGATTAATCCAAAAACTAAAAACTTCTTCATTCTATAATCCTCCTAGATATGATAAGAGGGAACAGCCCACGACTGTCATTGACCTCTTTATCTTTAGATAGCATTTTATCCCGGAAAAAAATAATTGTCAAGCCATATTTTTACTTTTTTTATCTTTTTTTATCATTTTTCTCTATTTAACCAAAAAAACATAAAGTTATTAAAATAATATAGTTAGACTAATTCTTTATAATACAACGAATTAGCTTTTTCTTCCATTTTCCACAGGGGAATATTTTTTGGCTTCTTTTTATATCTTCTATAGAAGTATTGGAGATAGTGGAATTAATTCTTTCTCACGAAGCGCACAAAGCTTACTAAGCTCACGAAGAAGAAGCGTAGGCTTCATACTACTCCTAAGCCTTTTGCCAGCTCCCTTACCTTTTCTGTATCAAGTAAAGTTACTGCAGCAATGTCATCAATGGAATAACCAAGGTTTATCATGTTTTCAGCAATTTTAAAGGCTTTTCTCTCCTCGCCTCTGGCTTCACCTCTTGCCTCTCCTCTGGCTTCGCCTCTGGCCTCGCCTCTGGCTTCCCACTTCGCTACCCATCCTGCTTCCTCGAGTATCTGATCCAGGGTCAGTGTTCCGTCACTCATCTTAAGTACCTCCGGCAATATCTCTTTATTTGCTCTCGCTATCACATCCAGGTAGGCTTTTACACGGGCAGCTTTATCCTGTCTGTGTATCTCTGTCAGTATTCGATGCATTTCTGCCAAATCCAGGAAATTTAGCTCCCTCAACCATAAATTCTCTTCTGCAGAAAGCCGCCTGCTGTCTATTATCTGAATAGACAATATATCACCAGTAACAGTATAAATCCCCTGGCTCTTTTCTTCAACAGAATATTTTCGTATTTTAACAAGGTGTTTAAGAAGATTCCTGGGATAACGGCTTCCTATGAATGTTAATGTCATTTTACTTACAGGTTCTTTTTTAAGATATGCATACAAACAGGCATATCCGTAAACCTTGTAAAAATCTTCTGTGGAGATATAATCTTCCGGGCTTTTATACTCCAGAAGATTAATTTCCCTGAAAATAGCAGCAAAGTTCTTTTTAATTACAAGATTCTTCGATTTTTTAATGATAACACAGTCAATTTTCAGGGGTTCTGCGGTAAGAGGCAACTCAACATGGAATTCGAGAGCTTCCCCGTATTCTTCCAGTTCCAACTTAATGGCTTCCACGAAAGCCGGATGCCATGCGATATTTTGCTGTTCCATGCTATATTACTGCATGGGCGTGCGTGGCACTTGTGTTTTTTGGGAAAAAAATAATTATTATTTCATTTTTTATCACAATCCTGACCACTCTTAGTGGTCAGGAAAGCGAACAAAGTTGAACCAATGGCTTTTAAACTTCAACCATCTGCTTTGTGTACTCTGCGAGCTTCGTGAGAGACTCTTCGAGCTTTCTGTCTCTTCGAGCTTTCTGTCTCTTCGAGCTTTCTGTCCCTTAACGCGCTCTGCTTTCCCTTATAGCGTCAAGAATGTCATCCATTGATATACTGGTTTTAATTCCATTTATATCCTCCAATGGGGACTTTCTTTTTCCCTTACATTCATTTATTGAAGTTATCTTAAACTTACTTCCATCCCTTCGGGCAATAACTACTTCTTCTTTCAAAGCTGTATTTAATATTGTTGAAAAATTTTGTCGTGCCTCAGAATAATTATATACTTTCATTTTATGACCTCTCCCATACCTGGTTTATCCAGAACAATCACACTGAGGCTTTGTGCCACTCTTTTCATTGTTTCATCAAAGGTTATCAACGGCAGCCTTAATCTGTAAGCAATTTCTAAATAATATGCGTCATAAGCGTATATTTGAAATTTACATGCAATTCTTAACGCCTTTTCAATATTAACCTTCATTATTCGCAGTGGGATGGAAGAATACTTTTTATACGCTCCCAATAATTCTTCTTCTGATATTTTTTGCTTCCTGTTAAGGTTTATCAGGGCATTTCCAATCTCGAACGAAATTATTTCAGTAGATAAGAGAAGGGCATTCTCGGTAATTTTAACGACATTATCCCTGTTTGATTCATTCAGGATAATAGACATTATCGCACTTGCATCCAATAAAACATCCATGTTGTACATTGTACGTTATATAATAATATATGTCAAGGGATCTCTCACTAAGCGCATAAAGATAACCAATGGCTTTCTACTCCACCCATCCCCTTTGTGTCCTTCGTGAGCTTAGTGAGAAAAAAAAGACACGGAAACCAAAGCTCCCGTGTCTTTATAATACAAACAGCGCAGAATCAAAAACTCTACCTACGGTTCTGTAGGCGCCCTCTGCGATCTAGAAATTATACTTATAAGCAAAATAGATTGCGTTGAAAGTGGTGTAATTACTTTCCCCACGCGGGTTTCCGTCCCAGTACATTGAGAAACCTACTTCAAGATCGGAAGCACCGAAATTGAAAAGCACGTTCGGGTTGATGATCAGGGCTCTCCAGGGCTCATCCGGATTTGAAGCTTTCTTTACAAAAGCAGAAGCCGGTCTCAGCTCATCATAGAAAAGATTACCATACCGGAAAGGATCGGCATCATAATCGTTAGGCTGACTTGTGTTAAATCCGTATCCAAGACCGAGTCTGGGGGTGACCTGTCCAAAAGTGTACTGTACATTGGCATCAAACAGCAAAACGGGTCCATCTTCGGAGGTATCCATGTTAAAGTACTGCCTGGCATTTAATGTGGCTCCAAAATCGCCAAAATTAAATTTAATTGACTGACCCAAGTTCAGATTTCCATCTCCGGTAACATCTAAAAACTCTGCATCAAAGGCAAACGTAACAATTCTTAAAGCCAGGAAATCGAAACCGGCTGCCAAACTAAATTTCCCTTCTTCAGCCTCCCAGGTAGGATCGGTGGGATCCGGTTTTTTGTTAGGTAATTGATACTGTACGTTAAATACGAAATCTATGGCGCTCGGGAGATTGACAACAACACCTGTGGATAACAAGACATTCTTCATTACATCAAAGTTAAAAATGCTTCCATAATCCTCATACTCGCCGCCAACTCCACGAACCGGAGGCAGACCCAAGGTGGCACCAATAGTTACCTGGGGCACTGGGTTAATGAGCATGGTGACATTCATATCACCTTCGGCTACTTTAAGGCTGTTGTTGATGGGTCCAAGTGTACCAAAGCCGCCGGGGCCGCCGATACCAAGAGATAAACGCATAAAGCCCGGTACAAGGGCGACCCACACGTTGGCTCTCCTTACCGTAGGCAGGAAGCTAATCGTAGCTCCTCCGTCATCCCTATGATTCCCGCTCCAGCCTACCAGCGCAATATGATCCCACCTGAGGGTAAAGTTGGCACCTACAGTATCCAAGGCATTCACGGCAGCGCCGGTCAGATCGAGCCGGATACCATTATGCGTCCCGGGATTCCTCATACGGGCAACTACGTCACTCTCACTGTCAAACTCGACTGATAAACCGGTTGAGATACCGCCACCAATAGTGAAACTCTGGGCAAATGCTCCTCCCGCTATCGCAAGGATTAGCCCAAAAACTAAAAACTTCTTCATCGATAATCCTCCTAGATATGATAAGAGGGTCACAGCCCACGACTGTTAGTCTAACCTCTTTATCTTTTGTTGCAATTATATAAATCAAATTCAAAAATGTCAAGCAGTTTTATTACATTTTTGCTCATTTTTTATCATTTATATGTTAAAAAACTTAAAAAAACTAATTCCTTATAATACAAGCAATTACCTTTTCGACTCCCCTCAGCGTCCCTCAGCGCCCCCCTGCGCGCTCAGCGATCCAGGAAGAGGTAAGACGTCTCCGCGCCGTTCAGATTATCATAGTAAAAGTTGGTAAAATCCCAGCGGTTCCTGATTGCGAAAAAGCTCCTCTGCCTCATAAGGTAGATTACAGGAAGCTCTTCCAGATGTATTCTCTGGAACTCATCCCAGATTTCCTGCGCCCGGGCCGTGTCCACGGTGTAGCTCCCCTCGTTGTAAAGGTAGTCCACACGGGCTTCCCAGGCAGTGGCCGGCTCGCTCTGGAGCGGGTGCCATAGGTGAAGGTTCCCGTCGGAAGGCCAGACATTGGAGCCGCCGGTAGGCCAATAGTTAACTCCCAGGGCAATGAAAAGCGACGCCCAGTCATAAGTTGCGGTTAACTGCTCTACCAGTCTCTGAAAATCCACGGGCCTTACATTGATCCTGATCCCGATTTTCGAAGCTTCATCGGCAAGAATGATAGCCGTGTCGGAGTGAATTGTAACATCACTGGGGATGGCCAGGTCGAATTCGATGGCATTGCCCCTGGAATCCCGCATTATACCGGCGGAATCCTGCCTTATGCCTATGGACGCAAGAAGATCAACCGCTCTTGCCGGGTTGTAAAGGTATTCCAGCTGAATACCGGGATTGTAAAAAGGATTGGGCGGTGCAAAAAAGTCGAGTTTGGGCTCGGCAAGGCCCCGGTAAACCTGCGCGGAGATTCTATCCCGGTTAAGAATACAGCTCATCGCCTGGCGGAATTCCTTCTGTGTGAACCAGTCGTACCAGGGCATATCGCTCATTACAGGATTCTGGTTAAAACTCCAGAAGCTTGCGCCGAGGGAACCTTCAGCGTTAAACACCGAATACCCCTCACTCTGCGTTCTCTGCGTCCTCCGCGAGCTCTGCGATACAAGGTCGTCCAGATCCTCCGGCCGGGAGCTGTAGCTGTCAAGATTTCCTTCCAAAAAAACCAGGAACTGAGTACCGGTATCGGGTAAAATTTGAACTATGTTGGTTTCGATGTACGGGTAAGAAACCCCATTATCGTCTTTCTCCCAATGATTGGGGTTTCTTTGAAACACCAGCCTCTGTCCCGGAGAATATTCGGTGAGAAACCAGCGTCCCATGGATGGGATTTCCCTGGGGTCGGTGGCGATTGTAAAAAGATCCAGCACCCCCTGATGTCCGTTCTCGATTTTTGCCCTCTCGTAGATGAAGCCTGGCCCAAAAACCATGTTAGTCGAAAGCAGAGGGTTAGCCACAATACGGGGGAAGTTAAAGGAAAAACTCTTGTCGCTTATTCTTTCGATTTCGATACGGGCCGTGGTTCCGTCTTCCATTACAAGGAACTGGCTGTTGTACAGGGAGCTGAAAAATGCCGGATCACCCTGAATTTCGTCATACCAGAAAATTACATCATCACTTGTAACCGGAACTCTTCTGCCGGAATTGTAAAAACTCCAATATAGATCATCCCTCAGGGTATAGATAACCCTTAAGGTACCGGCCCCCTCGTTAACAGCAATTTCGTAAGAGGCAGCGAATGGTTTCCATTCCCGGCGTACCACATCGTAATCCACCAGATAACCCAGCATGGAATTTACAATAGCGGACGATTCACCGTCCCTTTCGGCCACCAGTATATTAAAAGTTTTGGGCTCTATGGTTACTGCCGAATTCCAGGTACCGCCTACCGCACCGGTAACAAAGGCCTCTCCCTGCCAGGGCTTGCTTATGGTTTGTGCGAGCAGCTCTTCCAGCCCCGCTACCGAAATATCCCCCCATTCCTCCAGACTTACAGTATCTGTACGGGAACAGGAAAAGATCAGTAAAAGGGTAATTAAACAGGCAATTATAACTCTTTTCATGATGTTATTTTATCTCGAGACAATCCTGATGTCTAGGCTGCCCTGCAGTAATCAACCAAGGATAAAACCTATACGTTTTGTCTGCGAAGGCTTTTCGATCAGGTTATTCAGAGCCAGGATTATATCATTTACCCGCTTGTCATTCTTTTCAATGTATAACATCAGCAGTTTGCGGAGTTCGATTATCTGTGTACTGACATCGGAATTGTTGACAATGTACTGTCTTAACTGCACGAAGGCATGTATTATCTGAATGCTGATATTGACTGCTTTTGTAGAATTCAGAACATTCGAAAGCATAAGAACCCCATGTTCTGTAAAAACACGGGGAAGGAAACGTACTTTGGATACATTGTATTTTGCGGTCGCAAAATGCGACCGCAAAATTTCCCATTCATCCTGTGTTAGCTGGAACATAAAATCCGCAGGGAACCGTTCAATATTTCGTTTAATTGCCTCATTTAGTCTTTTAACCTCAACTCCATAAAGAACAGCTAAATCACGGTCAAACATGACTTTTTGCCCTCTAACTTCATGAATCATATTTTGTATTCTTGTCAACTCATTTTTCACCATAACCTCTACCTTCGGTTCTGTAGGCGATCTCCGCGCTCACTGCGATATCAATAAAGCGGCACCAAACCCCACTGCCAGAACACCAGCTCCTATAGCGCCCCATTTCCAGAGACGATTTGTCCTTTCCAATACCCTGATCCGGTTTTCGGCGGTTTCACGGTAGGCTGCGAATGATAGTTCCAAGCTCATCAAGGAGGATTCGGCTCTCCTCGAGGCTATCATAAGCCCGGCTAATTCCGTCTGAGAGTTCTCCGCTATGGTCAATAATTCTGTCGAGCTGATCCGCAAGGCTTCGAGTTCCATCCTGGATTCTTCCAGCATAATCGTTAAGTCCCTGGAGCTCTGTCTGGAGTCTTGCAGCTCTGTCTGAAGCCTCTCGTTGAGATTCGACAGCTGAAGCGAGATCTCGAGTAACCTGTTCAAAGCGTTCTGTGAGTTCCCTTCTTCCTCCCCAGTTCCCGTATCCGGCCAAAGAGCCAAGGGATAAACCAAGAACAAAAAAGCCAATAAACAATACCAGGTAAAGTGTTTTATTCCCATTCACTTTTGCCCCCTGATATAATATAGGGTTTTTTGCTTAAATCTCCAAATTTGGGTTAGTGGTTAGTAGCTAGTGGTTAGAGGTTCTCTTCGTTCAGTACTATGAGGACACGGCCTTCTCTTAGGAGGCGGCGGTTGTTTTCGGTGGAGAGGATTCTGAGTGCGTCCTGACGGTCTATGATCAGGTCTGTGGGGTAAACTCCAAAAACGCCCTGTGCAAAAATTCTGAGGGGGTTGTTACCCAAGAGGGCTGCAAGTTCTCCTTCCAGTCCGGAAGGGCTTGGCTGGAAAATGCTTTCCATAGGGGCGTAGCGGGTCATGAGGAAGCTGTCATTGATGCCGGCTTCGAACATATTGCGGTCGTAAACGAGGTTCATGCCGGTGTCCCAGATTTTGGGAAACAGGCACGGTTCAGCCAGTGCCTGCCCTGCCCTGCCGTGAATAGGCAGTTCTTCATTGGCAATTATTATAATCCCGGTGTAATCAATAGTTTGAACCGGAATGAGGGGGCGGATTGTATCAAAGGCCCTTGTCCGGGGTCTAAGATAGGCGCTGATATTTTCCAGGGATAACTTGTTATTTCCCATCATCCGGCCAAGATCCCCCGAAAGGTAAGCAGGACTCTTTACAGCTTCCTGGCTTAAGATATCCAGATCCCTAAGGGTGATTTCTCTTCTGTCCAGAAGATCTCCCAGAGTGGAGTTTGAATCATACACAATGGAAAGAAGATGAGGCCGAAAGAGCCTGGGAAAAGCCTCTTCCAGCATTTCCTCCGCCAAAAATCTTCCGCCGGGAAGCCTAATCCCCGCTTGGGCAAGATCAAAACCATGACGGCTGTTAATCTCCGCCCTGACCCAGTCAGTCGAAACAGATATATCAAATCCCTGTCCCCAAACAGGACACAACAGAGAGAATAAAACAAGAAAAAAACCAAATCCTTTCAAAAACACCCCACTACCCACAACCAGTAACCCACTATCAACTAACCACTAACTACTAACTACTAGCCACTAACCACTCCCTATCTTATCGGCGTTCTAAGGACTCTGCCTTCACGGAGAATGTCAGATAAATTCATATCATTTGCCTCAGCCAACGCCTCGGTAGTTACTCCGTAGGCCATGGCGATGGACCAAAGGGTCTCTCCGCTTTTGACAAGGTGGCTCCCGTTAAAACTATATACTTCCGCCGGAGGTCTTATAAATGGGCCTGCATCCCTAAGCGAAGGGATAACAAGGCGGCTTCCTATTCTCAGGAACCTGGGTTCCACACCCGGATTGGCAGTCATGATCTGATCTACCGTTACGCCAAAATGCTGCGCCAGGGCAAGCAGGGTATCGCCTGAGCGGATAACGTGAACATGGTGCTGAACCAGGGCAATGTCCATCCGCTCAAGCACAGCGGCTACTTTACCAGCGTTTTCAGCGTTTACTTTCAGAAAATAACCAGGTTCCGGCGGAGTTATATCATAGAGAAGCTCCCTGTTTGCCCATATCAGCTCCTCCGCTTCTATTCCTGCATAGGCGGCAAGGAGCCGGAGATCGACACTGCGATCTACCGCTATGCGCTGCCACCGGGGGTCTTCCGGCCATGAAATATTTAGCCCATAACGCCTTTGATTTGAAAGCACATAGGTTACAGCGGCAAGTCTGGGAACATACAGAGCGGTTTCGGCGGCCAGATGTCCTCCGTGCAGAAGAGCCCAGTAAGTACTGTATCCGCTCTGCTGCATCATCCTGTTTACAGCTCCAAGCCCCGCATTGTAAGCCGCAAGAGCCAGGTGCCAGTCACCAAAAAAATCATGGTTTTCTTTTAGTTTTCTTAATCCCCCCTGGGTTGCTTTCCAGAAATCCCTGCGCTCATCCATCCAGTCGGTAACCCTCATGTCAAAGGGGCCCATGCTGTTTTCCATGAACTGCCACAAACCCGATGCGCCTGACCTGCTCATGGCTGAGGCGGTGTAGCTGGACTCTATCAAGGGGAGGTAAATTAGTTCAGGCGGAAGATCAAGAGCAGCAATTTCTCTTCTGATAAAAGCCAGATAAGGCCCGCCATTTGCCATAACGGTAGAAATATAATCCATCCCGCCGGTGTTGGTATAATGCCCTATGTACTGCTGTGTCCTGGGATGATCCAGAGCTGCCTGTGTAACAATGAGGTTGTCGTAATAATTAATTTTCCCTTCAGTGTAAACAGGAGGCAAGAGTCCCCGGCTATTTGGATGGTCTTCCGGAGACTCTTCCCATCTTCGCAGCGGACGATGAAAGGACAAGGCATCTTCTTCGTGCATTTCGATCAGGAATAACGGATTCCTTTCCATAAATTCCACTGCCTGAATAATAACTCCAAGAATACATATATGGAAGACAACAATAAACCAGCTTTTCAAAACCTTTCTCCGTAATAAATTCCCGCCCATTCCCAGTTACCGTGTATTTCCGGGTCAGGCGG
>Ga0099364_10006621_pt1 | contig 16805 bp, 12 predicted proteins | sample TergutTh196P3_FD_73070 | JGI IMG/M metagenome (GOLD analysis project Ga0099364, IMG submission 73070) | Microcerotermes parvus P3 segment gut microbial communities from Pointe-Noire, Republic of the Congo - Th196 P3 | ecosystem: Host-associated > Arthropoda: Insects > Digestive system > Gut ... | reverse complement strand
AGTTTGACCTAAACGTATTCTTTTCCGCGGAGGGGCGGAACGACGAGGCGAAGTTCAAGTATGAGGATTACGTCCAAAAATGGCTTGACCTGATTCGCGGCGCGTACCTCGGCACAACGACCGACGATTTGAAGCTCGGCGCGAAGAGGCCGGAAATGCCGTACTCAAACAGCCGCCTGCTCTCCATCCTGTCGCATACGGTATGGTTTCTGCCTAACGTCGCCTCCTGCTTCGCCATGCGGAACCTCCTGCAAAAAAGGCACAATACTTTTTTTCATGGATATGAAATAAACGTTTGCGCCGGGAGCGGCGCGGGTATCGGCGTAAACGCGCTTACCCCTGTCCAAAGTTCAATGCGCGACCCGCTGAAATCGAAGACCATAACGCTGACCTGCGGCAAACTGACGACAGGCGTAACGGTAAAGCCGTGGACGGGAATCTTCATGCTTCGCAATCTATCAAGCCCCGAAACGTATTTCCAGGCCGCTTTCCGGGTGCAAAGCCCTTGGGAAGTGGATACCGGCGCGGGTAAGCGCGAGATAATGAAACGCGCGTGTTATATTTTCGACTTCGCCCTCGACCGCGCACTCCGGCAAATCGCCGAGTATAGCTGCCGGCTCGATGTCAACGAGAGCAACCCGGAGAAAAAAGTCAAAGAGTTTATCAGCTTTTTGCCCGTCATCGCTTACGACGGCAGCACCATGAAAGAGATAGACGAAAAAGACGTGCTCGATATTGCGATGGCCGGAACGTCCGCGACGCTCCTCGCTCGGCGCTGGGAGAGCGCGTTGCTTGTCAACGTCGATAATGAGACGCTGGCGCGCCTCATGGCGAACGAGGACGCTATGCGGGCGTTGATGAACATTGAGGGCTTCCGCAGTTTGAACAGCGACATAGAAACGATAATCAGTCTGTCCGACAAAGTGAAAAAAGCAAAAGCCGCGGGCGAAAAACCGACCCCGAAAGAAAAGAAACAACTGACCGAGGAAGAAAAAGAGTATAAGTCCAAACGGAAAATCATACAGGAAAAACTTATCAAGTTTGCCACCCGCGTTCCCGTCTTTATGTACTTGACGGATTTTCGCGAGTACAGCCTGCGGGACGTCATTACGCAGCTTGAACCAGAGCTATTCAAGAAGGTAACGGGTTTAAACATCAAAGACTTTGAGCTTCTTGTTTCCCTTGGCGTTTTCAATGCCGGCGTAATGAACGACGCGGTATACAAATTCAAGCGTTACGAGGATTCAAGCCTGTCCTATACCGGCGTTGACAAGCATGATGGCGAAGCCGTGGGCGGGTATGACACCGTCCTTACGCGGGAAGAATTCGACCGCCTTTTCGGCACGCAGCAGGTTTCTATATTGGAAAGATTGATACATTAAGTGTAGTTCGCGCTATTGCGCCCGCGATAATTTACGATATAATAAAATCGGCGCGAGGGATCGCGTGTCTTAAATCATCTTGCTGTGTGAAGATTCAAGGAGGGATCGACACATGAGCGTTCCGAGCATATCTCATTCCAAATCTGTTTTGCAGACGTTTCCCGCCGACGCCGCGCGGAAACCCAAAGCTCTCTCGTTCTCCGATGAGAAGCGCGCTCGTGAGGCTTTTTATAATGCCGTCCGCGATTGTGACAAGGCCATGGAAAATGTGATCGACAAGCATCTGGAGAGCGTGAAGGAAGCGGCGATTCGTCTGGCCGAGTACCGGAAAAGGAAGGCCGTCGAGGACCGGGCGAGGAATCAGGCGGACATGATGAGGGAGCTGAACGAGAAAATCTTAATTGAGCGGATCAACAATCGGAACATGCTCGAAGAAATGCGGATGAAGCGGGTGAACTGATGACGGTCAAAGCGGTTTTGTTCGATCTTGACGGCACTCTGCTCGACACGCTCGACGACCTTGCGGACAGCGCGAATTTCGCGTTGGGGCATTTCGGTTATCCAACGCACCCCGTAGACGCTTACAGATATTTTGTGGGAAACGGCGCGGACAATCTTATCAAGGCAATTGTCCCTGAGGAAGCCCGCGCGCCTCGAACGCTTCAATCGATGAAAGAAGTGTTTCTCGAACGGTACGGCGCACACTCGCTGGACAAGACGCGCCCATACGGCGGCGTGCCGGAAATGCTGGCTGAGTTGAAAGGCATGTCCTTTAAGCTTGCCGTTGTCTCCAACAAACCGGACACCAACAGTAAATTTACCATATCCCGGATATTAGGCGAGGGGATTTTCGACGTCGTTGCCGGAGGCAGAAGCGGCCTGCCGCTTAAACCCGACCCGGCGATCATGCGTGAGGTACTCGGCGCGCTCGGCGTTCCTCCGCAAGAAGCCGTCATGGTCGGCGACACGAGCGTTGATCTTGCGGCCGCCCAAAATGCCGGTTGCGCGTCCATCGGCGTGTTGTGGGGATTTCGGCCGGAGGAAGCCGAGAGCGCGAATTTTGTGACAGCGCACCCGTCGGAGCTTCCGGAGATAATACGAAAGCATTTCTGTTCGATTTGAGTAAAAAAAATAATATTGACCGCTTGGTGGTATACTTCGGTTGGTGGATGGGATGTGATAAGTTTGAAATATATCGTCAAGTTGATATGGGATGATGAAGCGAGCATATGGTATACCGAATCCGATGATTTACCCGTTTTTTTGAATGATTACTCGTATGACAATCTTATAGAGCGAGTTCGCGCAGCTGCTCCGGAGGTATTGGAAGAAGCGTTCGGCTATATTGGCCCCATAGATTTAATCTTTGAATCTGTTCGTATTGAAAATGCAAAAGTTTCTTGATGAAAGACTATACAAAAGCTTTGTGTGAAATATTGGAAAAGCATAATTGGAAATTTAAGCGGCATGGCAAAGGTGATCATGATATTTGGAAAAGCCCCGATGGAAAGAAAACGGCCGTAATAGACGGTGAAATTAAGTCGAGATATTTAGCCAACGCGATACTAAGTAAAGCAGGATTGCAAGAGCGTTTCAGATAAGAGCGATGAGAAATAAGAACTCCTAAAAAAATAGAGCCGGTTCTTCGCGAACCGGCTCTATTTTTTAAGCGTTGAAATGGAATCCGGATTACTTTGCCTTCTTGGGCGAGCCTTTGGAGCCTATCGCGCTCCCCGACAGGATGAAGGTCATCACCATACCCGCGATCACCCAGATTATCGGAACTATCATGGGAATGTCCTTGAAGAACATATCGTAGTATCCCACCACGAACACGGCGAGCACGATGACAGGCGCGACGTAAGTGAAATATCCCCTCGACCACTTGGGGAACTTGAGGCCGGAACCGGTGTCCACCTCTTCGATGAACTTGTCCCATCCCCAGCCGTACCTCTTCATGCAGAACAGCAGGTATATCATGGCTCCCAGCGGCAGCAGGTTGTTGCTCAGTATGAAGTCCTCCAGGTCGAGTACTATGGTCCCCTCGCCCAGCGGGGCGAAGCTCTCCCATATGCTGAAGCCGAACACGCAGGGGAGGGCGAGTATGAATATCGCCACCATGTTGACGATACAGGCCTTCTGGCGCGTCCAGTCCGGGAATATGTCGCACAGGCCGGCTATTATGTTCTCGAACACCGCGACGACCGTCGACATTGCGGCGAACGTCATGAAGAGGAAGAACAGCGTGCCCCAGAACTGTCCCATCGGCATGTTATTGAACATCACGGGCAGCGACACGAAGATGAGGCCGGGGCCGGCTCCCGCGTCCACGCCGTAAGCGAAGCAGGCCGGGAAGATGATGAGCCCCGCGCAGAGAGCCACTCCTGTGTCCAGCGCTCCCACCACGACGGCCTCGCCGAGCAGCGTGCGGTCGCGGTTGATGTACGAGCCGAACACAGCCATGCTGCCTATGCCGACGCTCATGGTAAAGAAAGCCTGTCCAAGGGCGGCGTAAACAGCCGAGCCGAGGCCGTCCTCCATCAGCTTTCCGAAGTCCGGCTTGAGGTAGAATTCGAGCCCCGCTCCGGCGCCCGGCAGCGTCACCGAACGTATCGCGAGTACTATCATAATAATTAAGAGCCCGGACATCATCCACTTGGTCACCGGCTCAACGGTGCCCCGAAGGCTCTTGTAGCATATCGCCGAGCCGACGATTATCGCGACCGCCATCCACGCGATCACCACGGTGGGGTTGCTGACGTGCCCGCCGAAAAACCCGCCCACCTGGTCAGGCGACAGCCCTGTGAGCTGCCCCGAGAGGAAAAACCAGAAGTAAGCGATCATCCATCCCGACACCACCGTGTAGAACATCATGAGCAGCACGTTCGCGGCGAAGCCGAAGTTGCCGAACACGCCCCATTTTGTCCCCTCCGGCTGGAGCGCGTGGAACGACCGGATCACGGTAAGCTTCGACGCCCGGCCGACCGCGTACTCCATTGCCATTATCGGCACGACGAGTATCACGAGGAAGACGAGGTAAATCAACACGAACGCCGCTCCCCCGTACCGGCCCGCCAGATAAGGGAAACGCCAGACGTTGCCCAACCCGATCGCGCATCCGGCCGAAATAAAAATGAATCCCATCCGGCTCGCAAACGTCTCCCTGCTCCTTGCGCCACTGGTACCATCCGCCATAAAAAACACCCCCAAACAGATTAATTAAAAAGCTTGCGTAAATCTATCGTAGTTGACGAAAAAAAGCAATACCCCGAAAAAGGAAATTAATGGCCCCGGCTGCCCGCGCCGGGCGCGGGTTTGTGGAAGACCTGCCGCAGGTAGGCCATGAAGGTCTCGTCTTTGCCGGTCGTCTTGCCCGGCGAGTCGGTTATTTTTGCCACGGGCTGGCCGTTGCAGCCGGTCATCTTCATCACGATATTAAGCGGCTGTATCCGCGTATCGTTCGTTAAGTTCGTGCCTATCCCGAACACTACCTGTATCCTTCCCTTGAAATATTTGTAAATCTCCATCGCCCGGCGGAGATCGAGCCCGTCCGAGAACACAAGCCGCTTCGCGCGGGGGTCTATGCGCAGGCGCCTGTAGTGGTCTATGACTTTATCGCCCCACTCTAACGGATCGCCGGAGTCGTGCCGGAGCCCGTCGAAGAGTTTGGCGAAGTAGAGGTCGAAGTCGCCGAGAAAAGCGTCGATGCCGATCACGTCCGTCAGCGCCGTGCCGAGATCGCCCCTGAACTCCTGCACCCAGGCTTCGAGAGCGGCCTTCTGGAAGTCGCGCAGCCTGATGCCGAAACCCTGGAAAGCCTGCACGTACTCGTGAGCCATTGTTCCGACCGGCGCTATCCCGAGCTCCTTCGCCAGATGGACGTTCGACGTGCCCTTGAATTGATCCGGCAGCTCGCGGGCGAGCGTCGTTATCACCTCGCGCTGCCACTCTGCGGAGTACCTGCGGCGGAGCCCGAAGTCGAACATGATGAACGGCGCGTCCGTATCCATGCCGCCGCTTTCGGCCTTCAGGAATTCTATCTTCTCGCGCAGCCGCAGGCGGGCGTCCTCCAGCACGCCGTCCGTCTTGAGCCTCCGGTAGTACAGTTCGCTTATGATGTAAAGGATGAATATCTCGAAGCCCATGACGTGAACCAGCGGCCCCGACGCCTGTATCGCGAGGTTATCCCCGTCCGTTCCGATGGAGAGGAAGCGGCGCTGAAACCTGAACAGCGCGAGATAGTCCACAAAATCGTCCTTGATATAGCTGAGGGAGTTCAGGTAATCCAGCTCGTCCTGCGCGAAGTGCAGGGAGCAGAGATTTTCGACCTCTCTTTCGATCTCGTCTTTCAGGGATGAGAGCGGATATGCGGGTTCGTTTCTGCATATGAAACTGTACGTGGCGCGAGCCCCGGGGTGGCTGTGCATCAGCGCCTGCCACATGCTGAACTTGTAAAGGTCGTTTTCGAGAAGGCTTTTCACTATCGGAGAGCTATGCACCTCACCACATCCAAGTTATTTTTTTGTTAATGACGGGATTATATACCCTTTTACGTTGTTTAATGTAAAATAAACTCAAGGCAGGTGACTATCGTGAAAAAAAATGTCGCGAGGATGTTCTTTGAACTGTTTTACAAGCCGTCTTTGAAACTGGATTCATTGTCGAAAGCGCTGGGAACCGGGGAAAGAGTGATCCTTGCCCCGCACCACGCCTCATACGCGGACCCTCTGCTCTTCTCCCTGTTCGTCCCGGGCAAACCGCTTGCCGTTATATCCCCTTCCATGACGCAGCAGCCCTGGTTCGGCCGCTTCAAATCGGCGTTCGACCACGTGGTGATCGATCAGAACGAGCCTGGGGCGGCCGATCATATCGACGACCTGTGGAAAAGAACAAACTTCCTGATACTGTTCCCGGAACTCGAACCGACGACGACCGGGCTTTTATGCAAAATATCCGACGCCGCCGCGGCGGCGATGGAAAAGAGCGGCGCCCGGATAGTCACGGCGCGCGCGTGCAACATGCAATTTTCGCCGTTTTCCCGCATGGCGGACCGGCTGACGAGGAAACTCGCGCCCAGGGTGACGCTTCTGGCCGGGGAGGCGTGGAAACTCGGGGATTATAATAACGCGGTGAGCGGCGGGAGATATTCGGCGAGGCGGGCGGTCGAGTCGATGTTAAACGACACGATGGTGCTCGGCCTATGGGACAAAAAGCCGCTGTTCGACACGCTGCTTGAGCAGAGAAAGCTGTGGGGAGGCTCCCACGTGGTAGCCATAGAACCCGGAAGCGTCAAGACGAGTTGGAATCGTTTCATCACCCTCGTGATGGTGATGCGCGGTATTCTGCTCGGCATAGCGAAGCCCGGCGACCGCGTCGGAATAATGATGCCGAACACCGTCGCCACACTCGCGATGCTGATAGCGACGCAGCGGGCGGACATGGAACCGGCGATGATAAATTACTCGATGGGGCCGCGCCATCTGCGGGGCGCTTGCGAAATAGCCAAGGTGCGCGTTATCGTCACATCCAGGCGCTTCGTTGACGCCGGCAATCTCCATCACCTCGTGGAAGCGATCGAAGCGGCGGGCATCACGGTGAAATATGCCGAGGACCTCGTGAAGGGGCTCACCACATTACAAAAGCTGAAAGCGGCCCTTGCCGCCAAATTCGCCAAGCCGACCCCGGACGCCGAAAAATACGCGGAGCGCACAGCCCTTGTGCTCTTCACGTCGGGCTCCGAGGGCACGCCTAAGGCGGTCGCCCTGTCTCATCTGAACGTGCAGGCCAACACAGCCCAGGTCAGGACCACGCTCGAATTCTACAGAACCGACGTTATTTTGGGCATCATGCCGATGTTCCACAGTTTCGGCCTCTGCACGGGCACGATAATGCCGCTCTCCACCGGAATGCCGGTCGCTCTGTATCCCACTCCCCTCCACTACAAGAAGATACCGCAGTTCTCGTATGAGGTGAAGGGCACCATACTGCTCGGAAGCAACGCCTTCCTGTCCGGGTACGCGAGAAGCGCGGAGCCGGTGGACTTCGTGGAGCTGCGTTACGCCATCTGCGGCGGCGACAAGATGAAAGAATCAATGGCAAAGATGTGGTACGACAAGTTCGGCGTATTTATAATGGAGGGTTACGGCGTGACGGAGTGCAGCCCTGTCGTCGGCGTCAACAAGAAGGGCCGCAACAAGCTGGGATCGATAGGTATGGCGCTCGGCGGCATCAGGATAAGCATCGCGCCGGTGGAGGGCGTAGAGGAAGGCGGACGCCTGATCGTGAGGGGGCCGAACGTAATGAGGGGCTACATCCAGGCAGACGGTTCCATAACCCCCCCGCCGGACGCGGGTTATGACACGGGTGATATAGTTACCGTAGACGACGAGGGCTTCATCACGATAATCGGCAGGGCGAAACGCTTCGCGAAGATAGGCGGCGAGATGATTTCGCTCGCTTTTGTCGAGGAAGCCGTGCAGTTGGTATGGCCCGACGAGCCCCACGCGGTGGTGAGCCATACGGGCGACGAGAGCAAGGGCGAGATGCTCGTGCTTCTGACCGAGCGCGCGAACGCCGACAGAGAGGAACTTCGCAATGCCCTCACCGAACACGGCCTGTCCGAACTCGCCATACCCAAGAGAGTGATAGCGGTCGATGCCCTGCCCAGGATAGGCGTGGGAAAAGTGGATTATACAGCCGCGGCGGAGATAGCGGCTAGGGAGTGAGCCTCTGATGGAAAGGATACGCCATAAAGTCATAATTGTTGATGACAATCCGATAAGCCTGTCGCTCGGCAGAAACCTGCTGAGGTCCTTTTACGAGGTTTTTCCGGCGACGTCGGGCCAAAAGCTTTTTCAGATACTCGAAAAAATAATCCCGGAACTAATCCTGCTGGACGTTGAAATGCCCGAGATGAGCGGATTCGACGCAATAAAGAGGCTGAAGGCGGATTCGCGTTACGCGGACATTCCCGTAATTTTCCTCACCGGGAAGGACGATGAGGCGAGCGAGATGGAGGGTTTCGATCTCGGCGCCGTGGACTACGTATCCAAACCCTTTTCGGGCCCGCTGCTGCTGAAACGCATCGCAAACCATATCCTGCTCGAACAGCAGAGAAGGGACCTGCTTGCGAATCAGGAAGCCCTGCAGGATTACGCGGATAACCTCGAAGAAAAGGTGCGCGAAAAAACCGCCGAGATATTGAACCTGCAAAACGCGGTGCTGAACACCATAGCCGAACTAGTGGAGTTCCGCGACAAGTCCACGGGCGGGCACGTCATGCGAACCCAGCGTTATTTGGAAGTGCTCATCAAGGAAATGCAGCGGACTGGAGTCTATGCCGAGGAAACATCGGAGTGGGACGTGGAGCTCATGCTGCTTTCGGCGCAGCTCCACGATGTCGGGAAAATAGTGATAACCGACACCATCCTGAACAAACCCGGCAAGCTCACAAACGAAGAGTTTGAGGTCATGAAGACCCATGTGTCGGAGGGCGCGGACGCAATCGAGAAAATCATGAGCGAAGCGAGCAGGCACACCTTTTTACACTATGCCCTGCTGTTCGCGGGAACGCACCACGAAAGATGGGACGGGTCCGGTTATCCCGTCGGGCTCAAAGGCCGGGACATCCCCCTCGAAGGACGCATGATGGCGATCGCAGACGTGTACGACGCGCTGATCACTGATCGCCCGTATAAGAAAGCCTTCACTCACGAGGTCGCGCGCGGCATCATAGAGGAGGGCTCAGGGCTTCACTTCGATCCTGTGCTGGTAGAGGTTTTCCGAAATGTAGAAGGCGAGTTCGCCAGGATCGCGAAGGAAATCGTGGACTGATCTTAATCGATCACCGGGATGACTATCGACGGATCGCGCTCCCGTATCCTGTTGCGCATTCGTTGCAGTCTGCGGTCGTCCGGCGGATGGGAATTGAACCCCGACGGTTCGAGTTTGCCCCCGTATTTTGACATGCGCTCCAGCGCGGTGTATATCCCGGTGGGGTCTTTGCCGCCCTTGAAGGCCAAGTCAACCGCGAAGTCGTCAGCCTCGACCTCCATCTCGCGGCTTATGCCCGCGGTGGCGAGGTTGGCGCCCACGTTGACCGCCAGTTCGCCCAGCGCTCCCCCTCCGAATACTTGGTTCAGCAGTAAGCCCGCGACCCCTATGCCGATGGACGACGTGACCGTCGATCCGTAGTGGCCGAGTTTTGCGTGGCCCGCCTCGTGCGACAGCACGCCGAACATCTCCTCCTCGCGCTGAAGTAGGTTCATCAGGCCGGTCGTCACCGTCACTGACTTGCCGTTGGTCACCCAGGCGTTCGGCGCGTCCTTATGCTCTATCGTGAGCGGCAGAAGCTCCATCTCGGCGATGTGGGCCACCTGGCTCCACGCCCTGTGCACCATCTCCTCGGTTATCGCCGCGCCCGAAGGCGGCGCAAGGAACGCCAACAGCGCGAGGGCCGCAATTATCGCTGAAATCTTCCCTTTCATTCCCGTCACTCCCTTCCTCGGAACAATTATAGTGCAGCGTCGCGTTTTTTTCCAAATGAATTTGCTTCCTGACGTCGTCGCGCGTCATCCCGGTCAGCTCCGACAGGCGGCGGATTCCGCGCCCTCCGTGGCCGGTCAGTTTTGATAAGTCGCGGCGGGATATGCTCCAGGGGCCGCGCGGGCTTGCCCGAGACAATGACAGCGCCTGTTTTTCCGACATGGCCAGCTCTCCGAACGCGGGGTGGTATGGGCCGGCGGCAATTGATCTTCTAAGGCTTTCGGACTCCGTCAGCCCGACTCTGATCACGTTAAACCCGCGCGTTTCGGCCTCCAGCAATACGGCCCCGGCGGTAAAAACCGCTTCCTTCAGTTCGGGCGGGACGTATTCGCCCCTCTTAAACATGGCTTCGAGCTCCGTGCCCTTAATGACAAGACAGGGGTACAGCCGGAAATCCCAGCCGCCCCGCGGGGGCATTATGCCGGCCAGCGTTCGGACGTCGCGCAGGACGCTCTCGCCTGTCTGCCGCGGAAGACAGGTCATCATCTGGACGCCGATATGAAAACCGGCGTCCCGCAGCCGTTCCGCCGCGCGGACCGCCATGTCCGCGTCGTCGTCGCGGCGGCACGCCGAAAGGACCTTCGGGTCGAGCGACGGCACGCCGAGCTCTATCGTTCCTATGGGATATTTTTTCAGTATATCGGTTATCTCAAGCCCGCGCGGGCCGTCGAAGTCGCCGGGATACGACGAGAACGTGACGGCGCTTCCCTCCGGCGCGGACTTTACGGCGTCGAGGTATTCCGTCATCAGGGATATGTCCGTCCTTGCGAAACTGCCGCCGAAAAAACAAAGCTCCACCGGCTCGCCCGCTTCGGACACGCCGCGACGAACCCGGCCCGGCGTAACGGCGGCGCTGTGGCCCACCGCGTCGCGGGTTATGACGTTCTGGTCGCAATACACGCATCTGCGGGCGCACCCCAGGGCGGGCATGAAGAAAGCTATTCGCCGGCGCCGCATACGCCCTCCATCCACTCGGGCCAGATGGCTGCCCACGCGAACAGGTCGGCCTCGCTCTCGAACTTGGAAAGGGGCTGAAATGTCCGCCCCCAGAAATTTTCGCCGAAAGAATGGGCTATCAGGTGATAGAGCTCGTGGAATGTGGCAAATCTCCTCCAGATATGGGGAAGCCCGCTGTTCACGCACAACCTCACCCGGCCGCCGCGCGCCACGTGAAAACCCCACACTCCCGGCGGCAGCGGCGTCTGCCTGATCTCAACTTCCAGCCCGGATCGCTCCTCCGCTTTTACCTCCATGTCGAAGAGGCTGAGTCTTCGCCAATTAGAGGCTTCGTCGAGCGCCCACTCCGGGATCGCGTCCGGCGGCGCGGGATAGTCGAACGCGTCGTCGGACTCCGTGACGCGCGCGTCATCCCCTTCGGGTTCGTTAAGCTTTTGCCTTCTTGCCTCGCTTAGGTTTCGCAACTTTTTCCTCGTTCCACTCCTCAAGAACCGCGACTATCACCCTTTCGACCCTGCGGAGATCGGCTTCGGAGAGCTTCTTTTTGCGGAACCATACCTCCGCTTCGCCGCTCGACAGAAGCTCCTCCAACTGAAGCCTGGCGCCCTTCCTCGCGGTGAAATCGTCCACGATGTCGTTGACGGTCGCCTTCAACTCATCGGCCAGCCTGTAGAGAAGTTTCACCGAAGGCACCCGCCTGTTGCTTTCGAGCGCCTGGATGTAAATGCGGCTAACCCCCACGTTGTCGGCCAGTTTCTGCTGCGTCAGCGACGCGTTTTTCCTGAGCGTTCTCAATCTCAATCCCAAGCTCATTTCTTAATCCCCTTTCTGTGTAAAGCGCTCACTTTATGTAACCTGGTATTTTACTACGATAAATAAAAAGTGTACAGACCGATCAAAAACCCCCGCCGCGATGGTATATAATGGTGGTCAAACTTGAAGGAAGGCGGAACGCGACCCATGCGCATTCTCACCGGCAAAATTATCCTCACGACCGCAGCCCTGGTTTTCTTCACTCTCCTCCCCGCAGCGACGAGCCGCGCAAGCGTGATGGAGGACGCGTTCTGGAATCGCGAATGGCAAACCCTGGATCAAATTTACTCCGCCGCCGTCCCAAACGACGATTCCCTTCCCTCGTTCCCGATCTCGCCGCGCGAGAAGTCGCTATACGCGAACGGCCTCTGGATACAGGGACGATACGAGGAGGGCGTAAAAATCCTGGAGGGCATATATCAGGATTATCCCGATCACCTGCGCGTTTACGCCGATATGTTATACATTTTGGGGCTCGAAAGGACGGGCTTCAGGCAGGAAGCGTATGAGAGGGGGCAAACGGCGTGGGGTTCCGCCCCCGATAACCTGAAATTCTACCTCGCCTACGCGATGGGGCGCCTGTCGCGGGACCTTGAGATCGAGGGCGAACCTGTAATCTGGTTCCGCAGAATGTACGAGTCCGCCCCCGACAGAAACCGCGAGACGACGGCCCTGTCGCTCATAATGGAGACCGGCGGCACGAACGCCGACGAGGCGGCGGCGATGCTGGTCAACTCGCGTGGCAACGCGAGGGCTCTTGCGATACTCGTTGCGGAGAACCCGATACGCGCGGAATCGCTCGCGGCGTTCGCGCTGGGGCACAACGCTTACTCGTCGGGTAATTACACGGAGGCGATGCGGCAGTTCGAAATCGCGTCGAATGACCCGGACGTCGGGGAGGACGCGAGGTACTACGCGGCCTACGCGGCTTACCGCGAGAGGCGGGACGATGCCGCGTTCGACATCTGGTCCGAAATCGTGCTGGGTAATAACTTCGGGTATCCCCAGCGGTCGGTTCAGAGGCTCGAAGCCCTGGCGGCGAGGTCGAGGAAAAGCGACATAATAAGGACATTCAGGCAGGCGGCTGTAACCCGCGCCGCCGACTATCCCGATGTGGCGGCAGACGCTCTCGCCGCTTTGATAAGGATTGGCGACGCGGCTGCGGCACAGGAGGCCGAGGAAAAACTTTTCACGGAGTTCCATTCGAGCGCGCAAGCCGCGACCATACGCTGGGAGCGGGGATGGAGCGCATGGAAAGCCCGCCGTTACATGGAGGCATACGAGCAATGGAACGCCGGATACTCGCCCGATCTGACGAACGCCGAACTGGCCTCGCGAATGCTCTACTGGCAGATGCGGGCCCTCGAAAGGCTGAACAGCCCGGTCGCCGCCGAAAGGGTAAGGGCGCGGCTGATAGCGGCGTGGCCCGGCGAGTATCACACGTTCCTCGTGAGCGCGGACGGAGGGTTGAGGCGCGAGCCCGTGCCCGAGAAATACCTCGCGCAAAGCGACTTGCTGGACTGGGGGTTCGCCGTATACGCCGGGCTTCTGGGGGCGAACATCACGGCCTCCGACGTCACGTTTGACGACGTCCCGACGCTCTACAGAACCGCACGGTTGGCGGCATGGGATGACGACTATCCCGCCGCCGTGAGGACTTTTAACGTGATGCGGCGGGTCGTCCCGTCGGAGGACATGGCCTCATCCGAACTGCTGAAACCGGCTTTCCCGAGGGCGTTCGAGCGGGATGTCGCGGCGGCTTCCGAGAGAACCGGCGTCACAAAGGAGACGATATGGGGAGTCATGAGGCAGGAGAGCCTTTACCAGCCCGACGTCACAAGCAGCGCGGGAGCTTACGGCTTAATGCAGCTCATGCCCGCGACGGCGCGCGAGGAAGCCCGCAGAATGGACATACCGGAGGACTCGTACCTCCGCCCCGCCGACAACATATTGCTGGGCGCGCATCACCTCGTCGGCCTTTACGCGAGGTTCCGCGAGCCGTCGCTTGTGTTCGCGGCGTATAACGCCGGCGGCGGCAGGGTAAGGCAATGGACGCAGGAAACCGTCACGGATATCCCGGAGTGGGTGGAAGACATTCCCTTCCGCGAGACGAGGGGATACGTGAAGGCCGTGCTCCGTAATATACAGGTGTACAACCTGATCTACGGCGAGTGAGAAGTAGCTTGGCTGTTTTAACCATTTATAGAGTATTATTGATGGAACGGCATCCTTAAGGAGGAGATTCATATTGAATAGAAGACAAAATCCGAAATTCGTGACGGTCATCATAGCGGTACTGGTCGTCTTTATGCTGTTTCGGCTACTTGCTAATTTCTTCACCGATCTGTTATGGTTCGGCGAAGTGGGATATGAAAGCGTGTTCCTGACGAAGCTGTTCACGCAGTTCGCAATCGGAATACCGCTGTTCGCGGTTATCGGCGTCTTGGCTTATCTGCATCTCGGCGCCGTCAAAAGGGGATACTTCCAATATAAAAGGCAGCATATCGATGCGGTCAAAGAAAAAACGCTCGACCGCATCGCCCTCGGGCTTTCGGCGGCGTTCTCGGGTCTCGCGGCCCTCTTTACGGTCTCGTCGGTGTGGTTTGAAGCGCTCGAATTTATGAACGGCACGGACTTCGGCGTCGCCGACCCGCTGTTCGGCCTCGATATATCGTTCTATGTGTTCAGGCTGCCGCTCATCGAACGGCTGAATACCATCGTCGTGGGAGTGATAATCGGCTTTGCCGTAATCACGTTTATATACTTCACGCTGGCCTCGTCGTTTGCCGCGCCGCCGGTTACGGCTCCGGCGGCCGTGCCCGCTAAAACATCCGTCCGCGAAGAATACGAGGCGGACGAGGACGACGAATACGAATACGACGACGAGGAATACGAGGACGAATACGACGACGCGCGAAACCGCGAAAACCCCGAGATTTTCGGGGGGCTGGGCAAGCTTTTCGACGATCTGCAGGAGATGTTCCTGGGCGGCGCGAACGGGCAGCAGAAATCGGCTTTAAGGGAGATTGCGAAAATTGCGCCGAATCAGATCATAGCGTTGGGCGCGCTGCTCTTTTTATCGATCGGGGCGCACTTCCTCCTGAGGCAGTTTAATCTGCTGTATTCAAGCTCGGGCGCTTTATACGGCGCAGGGTACACAGACATCAACGTTATGCTCTGGGTATACAGAATACTCATGGTGGCGTCGATTTTGGGCGCCGTCGGATTCGCGGCGGGCATGAAGAGTAAAAATTTCAAAATAATGCTGGCCGCGCCGGTAGTAATCGCGGTCGTCTGGGTCGCCGGCACGGTGACAAGGCAGGTCGTTCAGAATCTCGTCATCACGGCCGACGAAATAAACATGGAGAGGGAATTCCTGGCGAGGAACATCGAATTCACCCAATACGCCTACGGCTTAAATAACGTCGCGATCCGGGATTTTCCGGTCGCCAACACCCTCACCCGAGAGGATATAGACAATAACCTGGAGACGATTTCAAACATCCGCATCAACGATTATGAGCCTGTGACAAGATTCTATAACAACGTCCAGACGATCAGGCCGTACTACGTATTCACGGACGTTTATGTGGACAGGTATGTGATAAACGACGAGTACACTCAGGTTTACATAGCCGCGAGAGAAGTCGACGACACGGCGCGTTCGCCGATACCGCAGACGTTCCTCAACAAGCATATCAAGTATACGCACGGCTACGGCATCACGCTTTCGAGGGTGGACAGAATATCGGCGAGCGGCTTGCCGGAAATGCTGATCAGGAATATCCCACCCGAATCCGATGTGCGGGAAGTAACCATCCGCAGGCCTTACGGAAGGCCGGAGATTTACTTCGGCAGGATGGCGAGCGACTTCATTCTGGTCAATACGACCGAGCCGGCGTTCGATTACCCCATCGGGGGCGAGGGCAGCGGAAACGCGGAAGTCGCGCGTTACGAGGGCGACGCGGGAATCAGGCTCAACTTCATAAACAGGCTGTTGTTCGCCATTCGCGAGGGGGATCCGAGAATACTGGTCTCGGGCGCCCTTACAAACGAGTCCCGAATCGTGATAAACAGAAACATCATGCAGAGGATCCGGACGATCATGCCGAGGCTTCTGTACGACACCGAACCATATATGGTCACAGTGGACGGAAGGCTCTTTTGGATAATCGACGCGTTCACCACGAGCGGCAGGTATCCCTACTCCGAACCGTTCGACGGGAACCGCTCGATAAACTACATCAGGAACTCGGTGAAAATCGCGATAGACGCCTTCAACGGGACCACGAGCTTTTATATCGTCGACCCGGGCGACCCCATCGCCGCGACGTACAGCAAGATATACCCCGCCCTATACAAAGATTTAGGGCAGATGGACGAAATGTCCCCGGGACTGAAAAACCATATAAGGTATCCGAATCTGCTGCTTAACCTCCAGGCAAACATGTACCGGCGCTATCACATGACCGACGTCACGATGTTTTACCAGAACGAAGACCTGTGGGACATCGCCACAGAGAACTACGGCGCCGGCGAAGGGCGAATGGTGCCCAACTACTACATCATGAAACTCCCCGGCGAGGAGCGCGCGGAGTTCGTAAACACGATCCCCTTTACGCCGAGAAACAGGCGCAATATGTCGGCGCTGCTCGTCGCGAGAAACGACGGGGATAATTACGGGGAACTTGCGCTGTTCCAGCTTCCCAAGGGGAGGCAGATACCCGGCCCCATGCAAGTGGACGCGCAAATAGAGCAAGATGGTCAGATTTCGCAGGATTTCGCCCTGTGGAGTCAGTCCGGCTCGATCGTAAACAGGGGGAATATGTTCGTCGTCCCGATAGAGAACTCCTTCCTGTACATTAAGCCTATATATCTCGAAGCCGAGGCCGGAAGCATTCCCGAGGTGCGGAGGGTGATAGTCGCTTACGGCGCGCCTGATGGGGACGGTGTCAGAATAGCGTATCAGGCGACTTTGAACGCCGCCCTTGAGGAGTTGTTCGGGTTGCCGTCGAGCGCGGAAGCCGCCCCCGAACCTGCGGACCGGACAGAAAGGGCCGCCGTCGAGCCGGGCTCTGTGGCGGGATTGGTAGAACTCGCGGCGAGAGC
>Ga0099364_10006620_pt1 | contig 16810 bp, 12 predicted proteins | sample TergutTh196P3_FD_73070 | JGI IMG/M metagenome (GOLD analysis project Ga0099364, IMG submission 73070) | Microcerotermes parvus P3 segment gut microbial communities from Pointe-Noire, Republic of the Congo - Th196 P3 | ecosystem: Host-associated > Arthropoda: Insects > Digestive system > Gut ... | reverse complement strand
GTAGACGCTTTTATCGGAAGAAGAAAAGATCAGTTCCTGACTGAAATCGAGCTTGTGAACCATGAGAATTTTTTCTATTATAATGCAAATTCTGGGGCAAAAATAGGAATTTTTTCCATTATAATTATCAATTTACAGATTTTTTTCCATTATAAATCTTTCCTATAAAAGAGACATCTTATTATTTTGCTTGAAATTCAATTAGTTTCAATAGGGATAACGCATATCTAATTTTCTAAAGGGATAGCGCATATTCAACGATAGACTGAACGTTTTGAACTTTGTTGAAGTTTATCCTGTTTTCTTTCGCATAGGTTTCAATGAGCGCCTGATGCTGTTTAAAATGTTTCATCAAAATTTTTAAAGACGTGATTTTCTCATATTTATTCCCGTTTTTAAGAAAAACAGACGTCTCGTCAACACCTTTGAATTTTTCTTCGGAGCCTAACAAATAGAGATTGCCGGACGTATTCGTTACAACTAATCCGCTGATAGACGCCGTTTGCGAATAACCTCCATAGCCGGATGCTTTCCCCTGAGATATTACCTTTGATTTGTGATTAAGGTAATATTCCTTGTCGCCGGTTTGGATTCGTTCATAAAAAGCGCCGTTTTTTGAAGGGATGAAGGTATGTACGCCGATAGTCACCAACGCAACAGCGCCAGCATTAAGTTCATTCAATGAACTGTCGGCTTCAAGATACAACATCCGCCCGTCAATCATATCGTAATTGAGTAGCGATGACAACCTTGCGCCATTGCTCTTCAACACCACAATCCCTTTCTCAAATTGCGGAAGGAGCAAAGTCCTGACAGAATCGCCCTCATCCGCGTTCGCTACGACAGACGACATTACTGTAATAAAAAAAATCAATATTCGTTTCATAAGTAAAAAAATGATAAATGATAAATGATTAATGATTAATGATTAATGATTAATGGGTGAATTTTCATTATTGCTTGGGTGTGATTAAAATAACATGATTGTTTCATACGAAAAAATTTAAAGATTGTTTTTTTCATAAACGCTTGGGTGTGATTAAAATAACATGACTGTTTCATACGAGAAAAATTTAAAATAACCCTCAAAGATAGATAAAATATTTGAGATACAACTATTTTATCTGAAAATTTTGGAGATTCCGGTATTATCATGTACATTTGTATTCAATTTATCGATTAATCATAACCCATAACTGAACTCGTATGAAGCATTTTTTTGAATATAACAGCCCTGTCGGGGCTATCCGAATCATTGATAACGGAAAAGCTATCACATCAATAAAATTTGTCATCAACAACCCCGTCCCCCCGCCGGATACCGAAAAAAAAGAAACTACGCTACTAAAAGAAGCTATTCAACAACTATCCGAATATTTTGCAGGAAATCGAACCGTTTTCGACATTCCGATTGAAGTACAAGGCACTGATTTTCAGAAACGCGTCTGGAACGCACTCTGCACGATTCCCTACGGCGAAACGCGCACCTACAAACAAATTGCCGGGTTAGCGGCATGTCCGAAAGGCGCACGCGCCGCCGGAATGGCCAATAACCGCAACCCTATCTCCATCATCATACCCTGCCATCGCGTCATAGGCGCAGACGGAAGCCTGACTGGATATGCCGCAGGCCTGACCATCAAACAAAAACTGCTCAATTTAGAATCATCTGACGACGACGTTGATGTAACCGGAAAGTTTTCTGTGATGAAATAGTTGCATAACTAAAAAAATAACAATACTTTTGCCGCAAAAATCAAAAAGAATTATCCACTCAATCAATAAATCTCACTACAAAAAAAGTATGAATACAACCATTTTCCGCAAATTACCTGCTTTGGTTTTGAGTTTTATATTTGTATCTTCCGTATATACTCAAAAACCTGATTTCCTGAATCAAAGTCTAAGTATCAATGAAAGGGTCGCCGACCTGACGGCTCGTCTGACGTTGAGACAAAAGGCGCAGTTACTCAACCACAGAGGCACAACCGTTGTAGTCGAAGGTTTCGCGATACGCGCCGACCAATGGAACCAGTGTCTTCACGGCGTCAAGTGGACAGAGCCTACGACCGTCTTCCCTGTTAGCATTGCTTTTGGGGCTACCTGGAATCCCGATCTAATCCATCGTGTTGCTACGGTGATCTCCGACGAGGCGCGGGCAATCTATAACGGCTGGAAGCGCGACCCCGATTTCAAGGGTGAGCATAAAGGGTTGATATACCGTTCTCCGGTGATTAATATTAGCCGTAATCCCTATTGGGGACGCATCAACGAGATTTACAGCGAGGACCCTTTCCTTACAGGCAGGATCGGGGTAGCTTTTGTCAAAGGGTTGCAGGGGGATGATCCCGTATACCTGAAGTTAGCCAGTACACTCAAACATTATGCCGTCAATAATGTTGAGGTCGACCGTCAGAAACTGAGCGCCGACGTACCGGACAGGATGTTGTTTGAATATTGGTTGCCTCATTTCCGCGATTGTGTCGTAGAAGGGAAAGCCCAGTCGCTCATGGCCTCGTATAACGCCATTAACGGTACGCCTAACAATATGAACCACTTCCTGCTGACTGACATACTCAAAGAACGATGGGGACACGAAGGCTTTGTAGTCTCCGACCTGGGTGGCGTCCGCAGCATGGTCGAAGGACATGAAAAGGGATTAATGACCTACCCTGAGGCAGTAGGACGAAGTATTATGGCCGGTTGTGATTTCTCCGACACCGAGTTCGAACAATATATACCTGAAGCGATTTACAGCGGATACCTCACGGAGGAACGACTCAATGACGCCCTGCGAAGGGTTTTGACGGTACGCATGAGGCTTGGCGAGTTTGACGATTTCAATTCCGTCCCGTACAGTAAAATATCTCCCGAAGTAATCATGGCAAAGGAACACAGGCATTTAGCGCTTCAGACGGCTGAGGAATCGATTGTCTTGCTGAAAAACAACGGTCTGCTGCCGCTTGACAGGAGTAAACTCAAAAGGGTGGCGGTAATCGGGCCTTATGCCGATCTGTTCAATCACGCCAATTACGGAGGGATACCGTTGAACCCTGTCAAACCCCTTCAGGGGATAATTGACCTTTTAGGCGACGATGTGGATGTGGTCTATGAAAAAGGTGGGGAGATTAATTTTCCGCTCGTACGAAGGGGTTTTATACCGCCGGCTATTGACCGCGCCGCCGAGATAGCAAAGGCTGTCGAGGCTGCAAGAAATTCGGATGTCGCCATTTTGTTTATCGGCACAAATACAAACGTCGAGATAGAAGGTATTGATCGCAGAACGTTAAACTTGCCGGGCAATCAACAAGACCTGCTCGACGCTGTCATGGCCGCTAATAAGAACACGGTTGTTGTGCTGATGAGCGCAGGTCCTCTGGCTGTTCCAACTGCCAAGAACAATGCCGCCGCAGTCCTGCAGGGTTGGTGGCCGGGCGAAGAAGGAGGTACAGCTATTGCAAACGTGCTCTTCGGCAAGTTTAATCCCGCAGGACGGTTGCCCTATACCATGTATGCCTCCGATGCGCAGGTACCTTCGGTCGACATCTACGATATCTCCGCAGGTTTTACCTATATGTACCTCAAAGGTAAACCGCAATACGCCTTCGGACATGGGTTGAGTTATACGAAGTTCAGCTACTCCAACCTCCGGCTGTCGCAAAAAGAAGTTGTCGCACAGGATGTGATCAAGGTCGATGTAGATGTCCGGAATACAGGGAAAATGGCCGGAGACGAAGTCGTTCAGCTATATATCCGCGACCTTAATACAGGCTACACACACCCCATTAGCGAACTTCGAGGATTCAAGCGTGTTACAATACAGGCGAATGAAACAAAAACAGTAAGCATAGCGCTTCCTGTCAGTAGTTTAGCTTACTATGACCCCACTAACGGCGACTTCAAAATAATCCCCGGCAATTACGAAGTATTAGTAGGCGCCGCAAGCGACGATATACGCCTCAAAACCAGAATAAAAGTTGGGAATTAAAATACTACACAACCTTGCAATTAAAAAAATAAATTGAAAAAAATATTACCTTTGTGCCATCAAATTTGATAAAACATTCTAATTATGTCAATAGTAGAACAACAAGAAGTAAAAGAAAAGTATTACAATGAGGCGAACCGATACATGGACAACGCGAAGGAATACTTAAAAAACGCCCAAAAAGAGGGGAATATTTATCGAGACCCAAAGTATGTAAAGACGGCTTGTGGAACAGCATACAGCGGAGTACTTGTTGCTTTGGACGGTTATTGTATTTTGAAAGGGATACATACTTCCAATAGTAAAAAAGTGAGAAAGTCCATTGAGTATTACCAAAAAAATATAGCCAAGCAGGACAAGAAGATGCTTGATAATCTCAATCTTGCATACAAAATCCTGCATTTATACGGTTATTATGATGGAGTAGAAAGCGTTAACGTTATCAAAGAGGGCTTTAACTTTGCCAACGCTATCATCGAGAAAATAAAGCCTCTTACTCATTAGGTTTCCTGTTTGATTCTTTCATCTGACTCTCATAATGACATAGTCTTATTCCGTTATTCCATTATTATGAAACAAAATATCCTCATTATCACAATTTTTCTTTTATCCGGCTTTTGTCCGGTTTTTTCGCAGTCTGTAACCATAGAGGCCAACTTGGGAAACCGTATTGAACCCATGAAACCGGTTTGGGCTTGGTTCGGATATGACGAGCCTAACTACACCTATATGAAAGACGGGGTTAAGTTGCTGGGCGAACTTCAGAAACTGAGTTATACGCCCGTTTATGTCCGCGCGCATAATATGCTCACCAGCGGCGACGGCGAAGCGGCGCTGAAATGGGGTTCCTCTAACGCTTATACCGAAGACAGCAAAGGAAAACCCGTCTACGACTGGACTATCGTAGATAAAATCATTGATACTTATGTCTTCCTTGGCATGAAACCGCTTGTAGAGATTGGTTTTATGCCCGAAGCGCTGTCGTCGAAACCGCAACCGTATCGCCATTACTGGACGCCTGACACACCTTACAAGGAGATTTTTCTCGGCTGGACACATCCTCCCAAAGATTATAATAAATGGCGGGAACTTGTTTATCAGTGGGTGAAGCACAGCATCGAACGATATGGACAACGGGAAGTTGAATCGTGGTACTGGGAGGTATGGAACGAACCCGATATAGCCTATTGGTCGGGTACATTCGAAGAGTATTGCAAACTGTACGACTATGCAGCGGACGGACTTAAAAAGGCCCTTCCCACAGACCGTATCGGCGGTCCGCACTCGACAGACCCCCGGAATCAAAGCGCCAACGATTTCCTTCGCAAATTCCTTACACATGTGAGCGAAGGAGTCAATTATGCGACCGGACAGAAGGGTTCGCCGATAGACTATATCGGATTTCATGCCAAAGGCGCTCCAAGGGTTGTCGACGGACATGTCAGGATGAACATCGGCGTACAGTTACTGAACATCTCCAAAGGCTTCGAGGTGGTGGCCGGATTCCCGTCACTGAAGCATCTGCCGATAATCATCGGCGAATCCGACCCCGAAGGGTGCGCCGCCTGCTCGGAAGACTACCACCCGCAAAACGCCTATCGCAACGGCACAATGTATTCGAGCTACACAGCAGCATCTTTCGCACGCAAGTACGAAATCGCACGACAATGGGGCGTCAATTTCCTCGGCGCCGTATCGTGGTCGTTCGAGTTTGAAGACCAGAAATGGTTTGCCGGCTTCCGCGACCTATCAACGAATGGTGTCAACAAACCCGTACTCAATGTCTTCCGCATGTTCGGGTTGATGAAGGGTTATATTGCCGAAACAACTTCTACGACGCTCCTTACAGCTGATGTAATGACACGCAACAGCGTCCGCGATGCGCCCGATGTCAACGCATTAGCCAGTATCAGCGCCAATGAAAGGACGGCTGCCGTTATGATATGGAACTATCACGACGACGACCTCCCCGCCGATCCGGAACATATCACGCTGAGAATAAGGGGTCTACCCTCTATACAAACCCGGAAAGTATTGCTGACCCATTATCGAATCGACAATCAGTTCAGCAACTCATACGAAGTATGGAAAGCGATGGGTAGGCCGCAGAACCCCACGAAAGAGCAGATCAATACGCTCGAACAAAGCGGTCAGCTTCAAATGTATACCTCCCCCGAATACGTTGATGTCACAAACAACGGACTGCGAATCAGCTTCGATTTGCCTCGACAGGGTGTGTCACTGATAAAACTTGACTGGTAATTTTCCCCCCCCGATTTTCCCCAATTATTAATATTTTATTTATGAAAATTTAAACGTAAACGAATGAAAAATTTATTGCTTTTGTTGAGATTTGTATGCTTGCTGTGTATTATTACTACCACACAAGCATTTGCCCAGGGAATTTCCGTTACCGGAACAGTGACTGATGAGACCGGCGAACCGCTGCCGGGCGTTAATGTCATGGTCAAAGGAACTGCCACAGGAATGAGTACCGATAATAACGGTAGATATGCGATCACTGTACCGAATACGGGTGCAGTGTTGATGTTTTCTTACGTGGGTTTTACGCCCGTTGAACAAGTGGTTGGAAACCGGACTGCCATTAATGTTCAATTGACAGAAGATACCCGTATGATCGATGAAGTAGTAGTAGTGGGATACGGTACGCAGAAGAAGATCAACCTGACGGGCGCTGTCGAGGCTGTGACTAGCGAGGTGTTCGATAACCGCTCGGTATCCAATACCACACAGGCTTTGCAGGGTGTTGTGCCCAACCTGAATATTACACTGGCAGACGGGAAACCGAACCGGACAGCCGAATTTAACGTGCGCGGCACTACATCTATCGGTCAGGGAGGCAGCGCTTTGGTGCTGATTGACGGGGTGGAGGGCGATCCCTCTTTCCTGAATCCCAACGACATTGAAAGCGTCAGCGTACTGAAAGATGCGGCCTCAGCGGCTATCTATGGCGCCAGAGGCTCCTTCGGCGTAGTGCTGATTACGACCAAACGACCGGTGAAAGGCAAGACATCAGTCAATTATACCGGTAATTTTTCGCTCCAGAAACAGGCGCAGCTACCTGAATTTGTTACCGACGCCGTGACATGGCTGGAACATTTCAGGGCTGCATTCTACAACCAGTCGGGGACAGTGCCCACATCCATCAATAACAATACCCAGTATTATAGCGACGAATGGTTGGATAGAATGAGAGCATGGAAAGCATCGGGTGCCGGACCGAAAATAGAGGTCTTGCCTAACGGCGACTATGAATATTACTCGAATACGGACTGGATGGGCATGCTTTTCAAAGACCAGGCTTTTGTACAGGACCATAACCTGAACATCTCAGGAGGCTCCGATAAGGCCGACTTCTATGTATCGGGACGATTTTATAATTCCGATGGCATGTACAACTACGACCCCGATACCTACCGCTCCTATAATCTCCGTGCGAAAGGATCGCTTGAAGCGTTCAAATGGTTGCGGGTTACTAACAACATGGAGTTTTCATCGACCTTTTACCACCAACCGGTTTCGTCACAGGGACGAGGCCCGAGTATCCAACGTTATATCGAGGTAAACGCCTTCCCGAGCCAGCCGATGTTTAATCCCGACGGCTCCTATACGCGTAGCGGCGCCTGTACGCTGGGCGCTTTTATTGATGGTAATAATTATCAGGACAATGCACGCAATCTGTTTAAAAATACCGTCGGATTTAATACCAACTTCTTTAATAATACGTTCCGCGTAATCGGTGATTATACCTTCCGCTATGATACCCGCGATTTTTTCTGGAAACGGGTGAAAGTACCTTATTTTCAAAATGCAAACGAGACCGAACCCTCTATGATGGGCGACCTGAACGGCGTTATTTATGAATGGATGGGACATACGATGTATACAGCCTCCAACCTCTATGCCGAATATGAGAATACATTCAATGAGAAACATTATGTGAAGGCGATGGCCGGATGGAATTACGAGACCTCAACCTATAAGGCGAACAGCATTCAACGCAACCAGTTGCTGCTTGAAAGCGCTGAAAGTATTCAGTTAGCGACAGGTAGCAGTATCACGCCGGGAGCAAGTTTCACGCGCTGGAGGACAGCCGGCTCTTTCTTCCGGTTGAACTATGGCTACCGCGACCGCTATCTGGTGGAGGTGAACGGCCGCTATGACGGCTCTTCGCGCTTCCCGACCAACCAGCAATGGGGCTTCTTCCCTTCCATCTCCGGAGCATGGCGGCTATCCGAAGAATCTTTCTGGAACGTCGACAAGAAACTTTTCTCCGACGCTAAAATACGCGCTTCCTATGGCTCATTAGGTAACGGTAATATCTCTCCCTATACCTACCTTGAACTGTTGTCGATTGGCAATTCGGGACGTGTCCTGAACGGTGCGCTGAACAAACGAACGAGCGCGCCTTCCCCTATCCCCGATGGCCTGACGTGGGAGAAAGCGACCACCACCGATATAGGCCTCGATTTTGGTATGTTGACGGGACGGCTGCGCTTCAGTGGCGACTATTACATCCGCAAAACAACCGACATGTATGTGCCGGGACCGACCTTGCCCGAAATCTTCGGCGCCAACTCGCCCAGAGGCAACTATGCCGACATGACAACAAAAGGTTATGAGATGACCCTGACATGGCAGGATAAGTTTATGTTGGCCGGCAAACCGTTCCGTTACCAGATTCGCGGCACTTTCTACGATTATATATCGACGATCGACAAGTATTTCAATCCTACCAAACGATTTACAGACCATTACGAAGGAAAGATCGTCGGCGAAATATGGGGGTTCGAAACGGATGGCCTTTTCCAGTATGACCCAACACCGGAAGAGTACATTAATACGATTTTCACGACCTCCTCCGACGCCAGATGGAGGGCAGGCGACCTGAAAATCCGAAACCGCGACAATAGCGCCGACAACATGATCACCAGAGGCGAACAAACATTAGATAACCCCGGCGACATGACCATCATCGGAAACACCGAACCACGCTACCAGTATAGCTTTAACCTTAGCGCCGACTGGAACGGCTTCTTCTTTTACGCTTTCTTCCAGGGCGTAGGCCGGAAAGACTGGTATCCGGGATCGGAAACAGCCTTCTGGGGACAATATAACCGCGGATATAACCAGATGCCTGCTTGGCACCTCAATAATTACTGGACGCCCGAGAACCCCGACGCATACCTGCCACGTTATGCGCAATATAACGGGACGCTCGGTTATTCCAATCATGTGCCAAACGACAGGTATCTGCAAAAAGTATCTTATCTGCGATTGAGGAATTTACAGGTAGGATATACGCTGCCCGCCTCTGTCGTGTCAAAAGCCAACATGAAAAGTGTACGTATCTACCTGAGCGGCGAAAACTTAGCCAGTTGGTCGCCTCTCTACAAAGTAGCTCCCAACTTCATGGATGTATCTACCGCCGCCAATAACACCGACCCTGACGTCGACAGCGGTTATAACCAGGGATCAGGAAATGGCTATCCCCTACTTAAAACACTTTCGCTCGGTATTTCACTCACCTTTTAAAAATTTGAATTATGAAAAGATATTTTTTATTAATAATGATAGCATTTATCGCTACGTTTTCCGGTTGTAACTTAGACGAATTTTCCGTCACCTCTACCGATAAGAGAGCCATATTCAGCACGGAGGAAGGACTGTTAGCCTACTCCATGTCGTTCTACGATATGTTCCCCGGCGCAGGCGATATGTCGCTCATTGAATACAGTAACCCGACAGATTACGGCGCTTCGAGGGAGATTAACCGTTTTATACTGCTCAACGGGTATAGCGAAAACAATTCCAGCGGCTGGAGCGCAACAAGCAACTGGAACCTGCTGCGTAATGTCAACTATATGATAGTCAATTGTACCGACCCTGCCGTCTCCGAAACTGTACGGAACAATTATATCGGTCTCGCCCGCTTTTTCCGCGCTTTGTTTTATTACGATATGGTGCGCCGGTTTGGCGATGTGCCCTGGGTGGACAGGCCGTTGAACCCGCAGGATGAGGATATACTGTATGGTGCACGCGATTCGCGCGAATTAGTGATGGAAAAGGTGTATGAAGACCTGATGTTTGCCGCCCAAAATATCACCCGCACCACCGATGCGACACAGTGTACCTTCGTCACCAAATGGACAGCCTATGCTTTTGCTTCGCGCGTCTGTTTATTTGAAGGCACCTTCCGCAAGTACCACAACCTGAACCTTACGACACCGCCCGCCACCTGGCTGAAAAGAGCCGAAGATGCAGCTTACGAGGTGATGCAAAATTCAGGTAAATCGCTCCATTCCAACTACCGCGAGCTTTTCACAAGCGATATCCCGCCCGCATCAGAGACCATGCTGGCCATTGCCTCAAGCGAGAGTCTGGGCGTGCGTCACAATGCCAACTGGTATCTGACATCACAAACAGCCGCTGCCGCTGTGAACCTCATACGCCCTTTTATCTGCACCTATCTGCAAACAGATGGTACGCCCTATACCGACCGCACAGGATGGCAGTATGAAGATTTCTATGAAGAGTTTCAAAATCGCGATGAAAGGCTGAAAGCGACACTTCGCTACCCAGGTTATGTTCGGGAAGGTAGCGTCACATTGCCTGTCTTCGGCGGTTATGCACGCTTAGGCTACCAACCGGTCAAGATGTGCGTCGATGCGACCTTCGGCGACAGCCAAAGCTTAAGTACACACGCCTTGCAACTATTTCGTTACGCCGAAGTATTACTCAACTATGCCGAAGCAAAAGCCGAGCAGGGTACGCTCACCGACGCCGACTGGGAGAGAACCATCGGCGCCTTGCGTCGCCGCGCAGGTATCACCGGCGGCCTCACCGTCAAACCTGCCGTAGTGGACAACTATCTGAAAGAAACCTACTACCCCGACATCTCCGATCCCGTTATCCTCGAAATACGTCGCGAAAGGGGCATCGAACTGTCGTTCGAAGGATTCCGTTTCGACGATATCCGGCGATGGAAACGGGGTGAGTTGCTCAAAAACAGCTGGATGGGCATGTATATCCCAGGCATCAATATCCCGTTGGACGTTGACCGCAATGGCACTGACGATGTGATCTACTATACCGATGCAGCAGGACTGGCGGCAGCCGAAGCGCTATCTAATAACCCCAATTCATACAGGGTGCAGGTCAGCACAGACCGCTCAGCATCAATTATCCAGATACATGAGGCCGGAAACGGCACTGGTTATTACCTTTCATGGCTCACAAACCAGGATAACCTGAAAGTATGGGGTCCCAAGCAGTACTTCTACCCCATCCCTATAAACGCACTGAACATCAACCCGAACCTTGTCCAAAACAGAGGCTGGGAAAATGGCGCAACCAATGATGGCAACTAATATGATAAAGAATTTACTATTAATCAATTGCTTATTTTGGTTCATCACCGGATACGCTCAAACCTATCCGCAAGAACCGAACACCATCCGCGTGATGAGTTACAATATCCAAAACGGTAAAGGAATGGATAATGTCACCGATTATCAGCGCATAGCCGACGTCGTCAACGACGTTGCGCCCGATGTGGTGGCTTTACAGGAGTTAGACAGCGTAACCAACCGAAGCAAGGGCGTAGATGTCCTTGCCCGGTTGGCCGCGCTGACGGCCATGTATCAGGTATATGGCGCTTCCATTCCTTACGATGGCGGGCAGTATGGCATCGGCGTGCTGTCGAAGGAGAAGCCCCTTTCGTGGAAACGGATTCCTTTACCCGGCAGAGAGGAACTGCGCTCGCTGCTGTTAGTCGAGTTTAAGGATTACATCCTCGGTTGCACGCATTTTTCGCTTAACAGGGACGACCGGCAGGCGTCGGTAGCTATCATCGACCAGGCAGTAAAAGACTATAACAAACCTGTTATTTTAGCAGGCGACATCAACGCAACCCCCGAATCGCCCGTCCTCGAAGCTTTCAGGGAGAACTGGCATGTCCTGTCCGATACCGCCAAGCATACGATACCTGCCGATAAACCCAACCGTACCATTGATTATATCATGGGATACAAACCCAAAGGATTCGTCTATTCCGTATGGCAAAACCGCGTGCTCGCTACGGAGGCTTCCGACCACCTGCCCCTGTTTGCCGATGTGAGGTTCAATACTTCCGAAGATGCTATTTTCCGCTCACCGGTATATCTACAGAATCCGGCTACCGACGCCATGACCGTGATGTGGCTCACCAGCGTCCCCTGCCTCAGTTGGTTGGAATATGGTACAGACAGCCTGCACATGCAACGGGTGCAAAACTGGGCGGAAGGCGAAGCTATGGCCTATAATACACTGAACCGCTTCTGTTTAACAGGACTGAAACCCGGAACACGTTATTATTACCGCGTCTATTCGCGCGAGATAACCCTCTATCAGCCCTACAAAAAAGAGTTTGGCCTAACGGCGACAAGCAAGCTGTCACATTTTACAACCTTTGACGACAAAAAGACGGATTTTACCGCCATCATCTTCAACGACCTACACGACCGCTACCCGCTGTTCGACAATCTATACCAACAGGTAAAAGACGTCCCCTACGACATTGTATTCTTTAACGGCGATTGCATTGCCGATGTACAGAGCGAAGACATTGCCGTCAATACCATTTCGCACTACAGCCGCGGGATAGGGGGCGACAAGATTCCGTCAATATACATACGTGGAAACCATGAGACACGGGGCGCTTATTCACCGTTTCTTTGGAACCTGTTAGGGAAGATAAATGACCGGTCGTATGGCGCATTCAGTATCGGCGACACCCGTTTCGTGCTGTTGGACTGCGGCGAAGACAAACCCGACGACCACCGGGAATACTTCGGGTTGAACGACTTCACCCAACACCGTAAGAACCAGGCGGAGTTTCTAAAAAAAGAAACGGCGTCGAAAGCCTTCAAATCGGCTGCCAAACGCGTGTTATTGCATCACATACCCATCTACGGCATGCGTGAAGGCGCCTTCACCCCCTGCCGCGATTATTGGGGCGACATACTCGCCAAAGCGCCCTTCAACATCTGCCTGAACGCGCACACCCACCGTTTTGCCCATATCCCCAAAGGCACAGCCGGCAATAACTTCCCCATAGTAGTAGGCGGCGGCAACAACGAACAAAGCGCTACCGTATCCATACTCCGCAAACAAGGCAAACAGATGACTTTGACAGTCCTGAACGCCCAAGGTGAAACACTATTGTCATGTCAACTGTAATATTTAGCACCGTCATTTTCTGACAGTACAGGGTACGCGGACGTCCCCTATGTTGCATTCCAAGTCATTTAGAGTTATTTATGGATAATTAACATTTGTATACATTCGATTGAGGAGATAATACATTTGTAATCAAGTTAATAAGTTGTTTTTTCTTACTTGAGTATGCGTTCAAAAAAATTTTCAAAATACAAAAAACAAATAATAATCATGTACCTGCCTGCGTGATTATAGATATATGCGTCACCTTGGCGCCACAGGAAATTCGCTGAAAGATTTTGTAACATATAGAATTTCAGGAAGATATAGTCATCGGCATTTATTTTGATTCAAAGATGGGAAACAGGATTTATTGTAGAATAGGTTATTAGCAATAAAAAGCCTGTGTTATGCGCTAACAACGATTCAAGAAACGATTTAGACCGATCATCTCTTTTTCGTGTTATAGACAACACTTCATGGCTAAAAAAACCTGAGAACTTCCAGGTTTTTCTTCAATGCTATAAGTCCTTTTCAAATAACCTCCTATAAGTAGACGGGCTACATTTTCCTGTTTCAATTTATTAAGGGAAATAAAGCGCCTCATTCTCGTAGAAGCAGACCGGGCTGCATGACGTGCGCCAAGAGGTCACTTTAAAAGATATAGCATTTGAAAGGATTCATTTAACAACACATTTAACATACTCTTTTTTATTTTTAAGCACAAAATATATCCTGTTCAACAGTTTACGGGCAATCCGGATAATGGCCTTATTGTTATCCATCCGTAAAACATATGTTTTGTAGGCAAGCGACAGAGCCGGATCGTTTCGGGTAGCTACTAAGGCTGATTCCACGATACATTTTTTTAAAATGGGTTGCCCCCTGAATGTTATTTTCCCGTCCTTCCTGACCTCGCCGGAATTGTGCATGCCGGGTACTATTCCGACATATGACGCAAAATGGTCTGTATCTTCAAAACGGCTGATGTCTTCTGTTTCCGTCAGGAAGTGCATGGCGGTCACTAGTCCGATGCCGGGAACTGTCTTTAGTAAATGGACATTGGCAGCGTATTTTTCGGTTTCAGACAATTGTTTGATTTGACGGGTAACCGATAAAAGTAATTTACGATGGTCTTCCACTTCCCGTATCAGGTTACCAAATGCTTGATTGCCGCTTGTTTGAGTAAAATGGACTTCTTTGAGCCATTGAATAAAATTTCTTGACCAATGGGTACTTTTTTTCTCGAAACGTTCCGGGTAGGGTATGCCAAAATAATACAAATGAGCTTTTATTCTATTTTTATATTTTACCATATCCCCGACAAAAGTAGCACGACCACGAACCAAGGCTCTGTCTTCCTGGGTTGCCTCCAGTGGCACATGAATAGCATCCAAATCTCTCGAACGTAACGAGTGGGCTAACTTGCGGCTATCTCTCTTATCATTTTTATTAATTCTATCTTTTTGTTTGGTAGGAACATCGGCCGCGTTGGTTACCCTGCTATTTACGCCTAAGTCCTCTAACTGGCGATGCGCCCAAAAACCGCTGAATCCCGATTCATATACACTGTGGTAAGTAGCGCCCGGAAAATTTCTCGTCAAATAATTGTACAGCACCTGACTATCCGGAGGCTGCGTAAATTGCTTGTACTCTGATTTTTCTGTCATAATAGTGACCTTCCAACTCTTTAAATGTACATCCATGCCTACATAAATGTTTTGTCCTTTGAAATTTAATTCGTTCCTTTGTGCTTGCATAAGTCATATTTTATTATTTGGTTTAAACTTGACTACAAAAATAAATAATATTATTGACTTATGCACTTTTTCCCCTTTTTTTACTTTGTTCGTGTTGATTTAAAAATTACCTTTGTACCCCAGGAAGTCGAAGAGGAAACAGGCGCTGCTGAGGAGCAACCTGTCAGCAATAGACTTCCCGTGTTACGCTGTAACAGTAAAAGAAAGAGATGGTTTTACCGACCATCTCTTTCTTTTACGTGTCCCTCTTCTATATATTTATGGGATAAAAAAGCGCCGCATTCTCGTAATAGCAGGCTGACTGCATGACGTCCGTAGCGGTCGTTTTAAAAAGATACAGTTTTTGAAAGTGTTCATTTGACAACACTTTTAACGTACTTCTTCTTGTTTTTGAGAACAAAATAGATTCTATTCAATAGCTTTCGGGCAATCCGGATAATGGCTTTATTGGCTGCCATTCGGGAAACATATTTGTTATAGGCAAGTAAGAGGGCAGGATCGTGACGGGCAGCTATCCAGGAGGATTCTATCAAACATCTTTTCAGGACGGATTTTCCCCTGAATGTCATCGCCCCGTCATGCTTTACCTCTCCCGAATTATGCCTGCCGGGTATTATTCCGACATACGACGCAAAATGATCCGTATCCTTGAAACGTTCGATGTTTTCTATTTCAGTCAGCAGGTGCATAGCCGTCAATAAGCCGATGCCGGGAACCGTCAGCAGTAACTCGACATTGGAAACGTATCTTTCGGTTTCAGACAATTGACGGATGTGACGCGTAACCGATAACAGTAATTGACGGTGCGTTTCCACTTCCGTTATCATGCTCGCAAGTAATTGTTCACCGCTCATTTGTGAAAAATGAACTTCTTCTTTCAGCCAGTGAAGAAAATTCTTTGACCAGTGACTGCCTTTTTTGCTGAAACGTTCCGGATAGGGTATGCCGATGAAATATAAACAGGCTTTAATCCGTTGCTTAAAACGGATATTATCTTTAACTAAGGTGGCTCGCAGGCGCACCAACGCCCTGTCTTGCTCGGTAGCTTCCGACGGTACATAAATAGCCTCAAGGTCGCCAGAACGTAACGAACGGGCTAACTTGCGGCTATCTACAACATCATCCTGCTGTATCTTTTCCTTTTGACCGGTAGGTACATCAGCAGCGTTTGATACCATACTCTTAATACCTAAAGACGATAACTGACGATGAGCCCAAAATCCACTGAATCCCGATTCATATACGCTGTGGTAGGTCGCGCCAGGAAAATGCTGCGTCAAATAGTTGTACAACGCCTGAGCGTCCGGAGGTTGAGTGAATTTCCTGTGCTCTAACTTCTCCGTCATTATACAGACCGTCCAACTCTTTAAATGGACATCTATGCCTGCATAAATGTTTTGTCCTTCAAAATTTAATAACTCGTCTCTTTCTGTTTGCATAGCTTCAATTTTTAAAAATTAATGTCGGTAAAAAATTATTCAAGGCCTTCGAGCGTAGTAAACGCTTTTTGCCTTTCAGCCTGCAAACATAGAAACTCGTCCGCGTACCCAGTAAACGAAATTAGCCCGAAAAATATTTTTCACCTTTATAATAGGAAATAACTCATGTTTCGCAATTTTCTTTTTTCCCGTAGGTGTTCTACCAATATTTTGTCCCTAATGGGACAAGTAGAGAGGGAACCTGTTTCTTTCTACCGATATGCAGTCCCTACCGGGACAGAGGTTGTTGAAAAATCCCGCGTTAGGGATTGAATATCGGTAGAAAATGGACATGCCCCCCAAAAAGGTAGGGACGTAATAAATTGCGTACCTACCTTAAAGAGGGTTAAATTCGGTTTCTTTCT
>Ga0099364_10006619_pt1 | contig 16810 bp, 11 predicted proteins | sample TergutTh196P3_FD_73070 | JGI IMG/M metagenome (GOLD analysis project Ga0099364, IMG submission 73070) | Microcerotermes parvus P3 segment gut microbial communities from Pointe-Noire, Republic of the Congo - Th196 P3 | ecosystem: Host-associated > Arthropoda: Insects > Digestive system > Gut ... | reverse complement strand
GACAGTAACAGGATCTGCTGGGGCACACCGGCAGGCAGCAGGGCAGGGGATGGTCCATCCTGCGACCTATGGTCGTTGAAACAGCGATTTAAATCTGCTTGCATAAAAAGAAAAGCCACGCGCAGCGTGGATGCGAATTTCCATCGAGGCGCAGGATGGACCATCCCCTGCCCTGCTGCCTGCCGGTGTGCCCCAGCGGATCCCATTAAAGCCTTTTAGGCATCCCTTACCTTTTGGCGCCGCCCCATGGGCGCCGCCTTCGGAGGCCATTACAGGGCAGTGCCTGCGGGGTGCGCACCGCCCCTGCGGGACGAGTGCTGCCCGCACTTACACCGAGAGCCTTGGTTCCAAGGTAAAGCGATAAATTATAGTTTGTCGCATCCCGTCCTTGTCTATTTTTATATATATGGGTATAATTTACCATTATATTCAGGAGGAGAGTTTAATACATGGCTGATAATGTGGTTTATTTGGATTTCGATGAAGGCAAAAAGCGGGTCATGAACAATGCCAAGCTTTATGTCAAGCTCCTCACCAAATTCAAGGATGGTACCGGTCTTGATGGTTTGGAATCGGCTGTTACGGGGGGAGACCAGGAGAAAGCACTTGCAGAAGCCCATACATTAAAGGGAGTTGCAGCGAATTTATCGCTTACCGAGCTGTTTAAACAGACCCTGGAAATGGAAAACCAGCTCAAAGCGGGGACTATGGATCCCGGTCAGATGGAGACGGTTAAGACCGTTTTTACCGCAACTATCGAAGAAGTAAACAAGGTTATTGCAGAAAATGGATGATAAAAGTGCCACAGTCCTTGTCGTAGATGACATGGACATTAATGTCATGATGCTGGAAGAAATACTTAAGGATGATTACCACATAATTACCGCTTACAACGGTAAAGAGGCCCTGGATAAGCTTCGTACCGCAGTAATCCTCCCCAAGATCATCCTTCTTGATGTCATGATGCCGGAAATGGACGGCCGGCAGATGTTTGAACTGATGAAGGCGGACTCATCATTAATGCGGATCCCGGTTATTTTTATCACCGCGGAAAACGATTCAGAGAGCGAGCTTTTGGCCGCCGGAGCGGTGGACTTTATCAACAAGCCCTTCCTGCCGGAAATTGTTCAGCTTCGGGTGCGTAACCAAATAGCGCTGAAAAACTACAGCGACAGCCTTGAAGAAATGGTCGCAAAAAAAACTGCCGAGGCAACCCAAACCCTCGACAATGCCCTCCAGGGGCTTGCGAACGTTATTGAGCATCGCGACCTTGAATCCGGTGAGCATGTTAAACGAACCCAGCTTTATGTTCACTCACTGTGTGACCATCTGATAATCAGCGGATCTCCCTATGCCCAGGAAGTGCTTGACTTTAAACCTGATGTAATCATGAAGTCCATGGCCCTGCACGATGTCGGTAAAATTGCCATTCCGGACCGTATCCTCCTTAAACCAGGAAGGCTGGATCCGGAGGAATATGAAACGATGAAGACCCATACCACACGGGGCAAGGAAATTATCGGGGAACTGGGGGATGTGAAGTCCTCCCTCTATCTGCGGCATTGTGAAGATATTTGTTACGGTCATCATGAGCGCTGGGACGGCAAGGGTTATCCCCGTCAGCTCTCTGAAACAGATATCCCCCTGGCGGCGCGGCTTGCTGCCATTGCCGATGTCTACGATGCTCTTGTTTGCGCACGGGTGTACAAAGAAGCTTTTCCCTACAAGGAAGCGGTTAATATTATCACCGAAGGCAGCGGAACCCAGTTTGACCCGATTCTTGCTGAAGCTTTAACGAAAGTCCAGGGGCGTTTTCAGGAAATTTCTGAACGTTATAAGTAAGGTTTTTAATTGCTTTTTTTAAACTAGATGTTTTAAAAAAGCCCAGGATAAAAAATGCAAAAAAAATTAATATATATAGCCTTGGCTGTTTGTACATTTGTGCTTTTTTCCTGCTCTGCGGCCAGGGATATCCTGCATGACGGGTATTACAGTGCGGAGATGGCCGAATTTGATAATTACGGCTGGAAGGAATATATTACTATCCGTGTTTCCGGCGGACGGATAGTTTTTATGGAATATGATGCATTTAACCTATCGGGCTTTCTTAAATCCTGGGATATAAATTATATGCGGGTAATGAATGCCACGGACGGTATCTACCCCAATGCCTATACACGTCAGTACGCACGAATGTTTCTGGACAGCCAGGGAACAGAAGGAGTGGATGTCATTTCCGGCGCTACACACTCGTACCATACGTTTATTAAGCTCTCTGAAGCCGCACTTGCAAATGCCAGGCAGAGGAATTCCCGGACTGCCCTGGTACACCGGGATTCCGGATAGGGTACAGCTTGAAAAAACATCTAACCCTGCGGATGAATTTCTTTATTGCCATTATTGCGGCGGTTGTACTGCTTACCTCCGCTCTGGTTGCCATTCAAACAAATTCGATGAATGCCATCACCGATACCACGCTGTACGAAACCATGCGTCCGCTTGCAAAGACCGCCGCCCTGAGTATTCAGGACAGCCTGCACATGCTTGCCGACCGCATTCTCATTATCAGTGACAACCTCATACTCAGCGACCCTCATTCGACGATTGATCAGAAACAGCAGGTGCTTGACATTGCCGACTCAGGGATAGAATTTGCATGGATTGCCTTGTACTCTGCGGATGGGCATTTGGTAACAGGAAGAAGGCCCAGCCCAATGGGTATCTTTTATACCAACCTGCTTACCCAGCTGCGCAGTACCGAAAACCTGGTGATTGATGATGTCCAGCTTGGTAGCAGGGGTGAACCGGAAGTTGTCATCGGCTACCCCATAATTGATGATCAGCATATATTGTTTTATCTGGTGGGAAGTTATCAATACGATATACTCAGTGATGTTATCGGTAATATCAGCATATCTTCGGGCAGCACGGCCTATGTTGTCAACGATCAGGGAAAATACATGGCCCATCAGGACATAGATAAAATTCGCTCCGGAAGAACGCTCTTCATGGACAAGCCGGAAACTGATGAACTTACCGATCTCTTTGCAAGGATGAACGGGCGCGAGATAGGAACGATTGGTATCGGATCCGGTTCAACTCAGGCAATTTTTGGCTTTGCTCCGGTTAGGGGGACATTTTGGAGTCTTGTCATAGAAGTTCCCCGTGAGGATTTTATGCCGGCAATACGCAGGGGTATACTGACCAGTATACAGCTTACCATGGTTCTGCTCGTTGTTTTCATGGTTGTGGCCAATATTTTTGTTATGCGCAAGGTAATTGCGCCGCTTAAAAATATCGTTGATTATATTAAACATCTGAGTGCCGGGATATTTTTACACCGGCTTCCCGGCGAACTGCTTAAACGACAAGATGAAATCGGCTTACTTGCCGGGACTTTTGATTCCATGTCCCGATCATTCCACGATGTAATAACAGACATCGAGATGATTGTCCGCGCAACAGGATCGGGCAGGCTTGATAAAAGAGTAAATGTTGATTCACTTGAAGGTGATTTTTTAAAAATTGCCATGGGTGTAAATGGGTCAATGGATTTAATCTGTTCTTACCTTCATGCAATACCGGAAGGTGTCGCGCTGTTTAACGAAAACATGGAAATGCTGTTTTACAACCGGGCAATGGGAGAGTTCCTTATTATTCACGAACTTAATCTGGAAGATACCCATCTGCTGGAACGAATCGCCGGTGGTGGTTTTGATTCTGGTGATGATTCCCTGGATCCGCGGGCAGCGGCAATTTTCCAGCCTGATTTAGGCGATCCCGGCCCCTTTACCGCCGATATTGCCATGCTGGGGCTGTACGGCGCGGATAATTTTAACCTGCAGATTCAACGGGTGGGAACAGATGGAAATTCGTTGTGTGTTCTGCTGTTATTAAGCAATGTTACAATGTTAACCCGCGCCAAACTCGATGCCGAAGCGGCAAGCCGTTCCAAGAGCGAATTCCTCTCCCGCATGAGTCATGAAATACGCACTCCGATGAATGCCATTATCGGTATGACCCAAATTGCCAAGGCATCGGCTGACATGGCAAAACTGCACCATTGCCTGGATCAAATTGAAAATTCGTCAAGCCACCTCCTGGGAATCATCAATGACATACTGGACTTCAGTAAAATAGAATCGGGAAAAATTTCTCTCGATATGGAAGATTTTTCACTGGCGGGAAATCTGGATTTTGTTATGTCGATGATGCTCCCCAGAGCGCGGCAGAAAGATATTGATATACATTTATTCGCCGGCAATATTACCCATGACGGTATTCGCACCGATTCGCTGCGCCTTAACCAGGTGTTGATAAACCTCCTGTCCAATGCGGTAAAATTCTCGCCCGAGAAAAGCATAGTGGAGCTGCATGCCGAAGAAGTCAGCTGGGAAGACGGCTTTGGCACTTACCGTTTTGCCGTAGTCGATCACGGTATCGGCATCAATGACGAGCAGGCATCACGGCTCTTCCGTCCCTTTGAACAGGCTGACGGTGGTATAACCCGCAATTACGGAGGCACCGGCCTTGGTCTGGTAATCAGCAAGAGTATAGTTGAAATGATGGGCGGCGAAATAATTCTTGACAGTACTTATGGGCAGGGCAGCACTTTTTCCTTTACCATTTATTGCGCTTCTGAAGAAGCCATTGAACTGCCTCTTGCCGGTGAATCCACAGAAGAAATCCAGGAAGATTATGATTTTACCGGTAAGCGCTGTCTCATTGTTGATGATATAGAAATAAACCGCGAAATAATTACAGAGCTGCTGTCTGTCACCGGTCTTACCATGGAAACAGCCGAAAATGGCAAAGAAGCATTCGAGAAATTCCTTACCAGTAAACCGGGTTATTACGATATTATTTTTATGGATATGCAGATGCCGGTCATGGATGGTTGTACAGCCACTGCGGAAATACGCAAACTGGACAGGGCAGATGCGCAGACAATCCCCATATTTGCCATGACTGCCAATGTTATGCAGGAAGATGTTCAGCGGGTCATGAATGCCGGCATGAACGGCCACCTTGGCAAACCCATAGAGATGGAAGTTGTTTTACGACTGTTGCGCGAACAATTAACGCACTAGATGCCGGTTGTCCTGCATTGTGTTTTTATAGATTACATTTTATCCGGGTTTCATGGTACTCGCTGCACATGAGCAGAAACGCTCCCATTCCGTGAAGGTCGTTCTGTACGGTTGGACGGTCGATGTAAAACTGGTAATCCCCCAGGCAGGTACCAATGCAGATACCGGAAACGATCAGGTCATCTCCTTCAAAAGTAAGGTACTTTTGAATTCCTTCGTAGGCACGCTGAATGTGCCTGAAAAAAGAACGGTGCAGCAGACCTTTTTTTACCGCTTTTGCCATTGCATAGGTGAACAGGCAGGAACAGGATGTTTCTATCCAGTTTTCCGGCCTGTCTGTCTTGTCCACAACCTGAAACCACAAACCGCTTTGCTCATCCTGAAAGCGCAGCAGGGCATTAATAACATCCAGAGCGGCGCTGATAAATGCATCCCTGCGCGGATGTTCTTCGGGAATATAATCGAGGATATCCATAATTGCTACCGCATACCAACCGATAGCCCGGCCCCAGAATTCCGGGGAAAGGCCGGTGTTTTTATCCGCCCATTCGGCCTGCTTGGAATCGTCCCAGGCGTGGTACAAAAGCCCGGTTTTTGGGTCGGTCATATTCAGGCGCATCAAATTCATCTGCTGGTAAATTTTTTCGAAAAAATACGGTTTGTCAAAATAATGGGCATACATTACACAGTAGGGACCAATCATGTACAGGCCGTCGAGCCACATTTGGTTAACCTGATTGTACATGTGCCAGAACCCTCCGCGGGCGTTTGTAGGCCACATTTCCACCATTGGCGCAAAATCGTCCAGAACTTTTTTATATCGTTCGTCCCTCGTTGTATTATACAGGTTGAACAGGAGTATCCCCGGCTGCATACCGTCAAACCAGGGAAAGAAAGTATCAGACCAGGGGTTATGTTTGCCAAAACGAACCTGTCCGTTTTCGTCAACATGATGATCAACCCAGTTTTTAATATAGTTATAATATTTTTCTTCGCCCGAAAGGAGATGCACCCGTTCCATACCGGAAAGAAATACTCCCTGATGATAAAAAAACAGGTCTTTGGGGGGGAGTTCTTCTACGGTAAATTGACGAATGAGGGTATCCGCACCGGCTTTTGCCAAATCAAGCGCCGTTTTATTGCCGGCTGTTTTCCCGTTCGATATCATAACTGCTCCTTTCATGTACATTTCAATAATTACTTATTTACTATAGTTTCATGAGATGTGGAAAAAGTAAATATCTCATTGACGTGCTTTGCCTGCTTCCCTAATATCATTCATTATTTGTATACTCATGTTATAGGAGCTATGCATGAAACGAAAAGCATTAATACTCTGCGGAGGCTGGGACGGCCATCAACCCGCACAGGTATCCGAACGCTTTAAGAAATTTCTGGAATCCGGGGATTTTGAAGTAACAATAGAAGAAAATGTTCAGGTTATAAAAGACCTTGAATTGCTGCAAACACTTGATCTTTTTATCCCGATAATTACCTGCTGTAATGAAAATCTTGGTTATGGGTTTTTTGAACCATTGCTTGAGGCAGTGGGAGGGGGCATGGGAATCGCCGGCTGCCATGGCGGGATGTGCGATGCCTTTCGCAGCAGCGTGGAATACCAGTTTCTCACCGGGGCCAACTGGGTTGCCCATCCCGGAGGTGACGGTGTTCCTCACCGCATCAATATCATCAGCAAATCAAGTCCCATCACCGAGGGTATTAACAGTTTTGATGTCTCATCTGAGCAGTACTATCTCCATGTGGATCCTGCCAATGAAGTGCTGGCAACTACCCGATTCCCCACAGTCAAATGGTATCATTCCGTCAACGGTGAAGTTGATGTACCGCAGATTTGGACCAGAAAATGGGGACATGGCAGAGTGTTTTATAATGCACTTGGCCACCAGAATAATATTTTTGACATACCCGAAGCATGGGAAATAATGAAGCGCGGGATGCTCTGGGCAGCAGACGGCAAACGGCTTGCTGTGGAAAAAGGACTCTCTACGGATGAATTTAAAAGCAAAAAAGGAATGTATTAATAGCTATGAAACAAAGAAACATTATTATCATTGGCGCGGCCGGACGGGATTTTCACAATTTCAATACTGTGTACCGGGATAATCCTGATTACCGGGTAGTGGCTTTTACCGCAGCGCAGATACCTGACATCGCAGGCCGTAAATATCCAGCCTCTCTTGCCGGACACCTGTATCCCGACGGCATCCCTATTTACGATCAGGGGGAGCTTAAGCGGCTTATCAAAGACCTGAATGCAGAAGAATGTGTCTTTGCCTACAGTGATGTACCCTATTCAACAGTAATGGGCATAGGGGCTCAGGTTAATGCCGCCGGCGCGGATTTTTCCATGCTTGGTTATAAGAGTACCATGCTGAAAAGTACTAAGCCGGTGATTGCTGTTGGAGCAGTGCGCACCGGCTGCGGTAAAAGCCAGACTTCGCGCCGTATTGCTGAGATTCTCATGGCGCAAGGTTTACAGGTTATTGCAATCCGCCACCCCATGCCTTATGGTGATCTTGAAGTGCAAAAAGTGCAGCGCTTTGCCGCCATTGAAGATTTGGCACAACACCGGTGTACCATCGAAGAAATGGAAGAATATGAACCGCATATTACCCGTGGAAACGTTATTTATGCAGGCGTTGATTATGAAGCGATACTGCGTGCTGCAGAAAATGATCCCAAGGGCTGTGATGTGATCCTCTGGGACGGGGGAAATAATGACTTCTCATTCTACCATCCCGATGTAATGGTAACGGTGGTAGATCCGCACCGGAGCGGTCACGAACTTGCCTATTACCCGGGAGAAATTACCCTGCGCCTGGCCGATGTGGTGGTTATCAACAAAATTGACAGCGCCGACTTTGACGGCATCCAGGCAGTCAGGAGTAATATCGAAAAAGTAAATCCCTCGGCAGTGGTAGTGGATGCGGCATCAACCATCAGCGTGGACAAGAGCGAAGTAATTAAAGGCAAGCGGGTGCTGGTTGTGGAAGACGGCCCGACCCTTACCCATGGAGACATGCAAATCGGGGCCGGCATTGTTGCAGCCCGCCGGTTTGGTGCGGCACAGATTATCGATCCACGCCCCTTTGCGGTGGGTAAGCTTGCCGAAACTTACCGTCTCTACCCCAATATCGGTAAACTGCTGCCGGCAATGGGTTATGGTGAAGAGCAGATGCAGGATCTGTCTGCCACCATCGAAAAGGCCGACTGCGATACAGTTATTATTGCTACACCCATCGACCTGCAGCGGGTAATTCGGATCAACAAACCGTGCGCAAAGGTTGAATACAGCCTGCAGGAAATTGGGCGCCCGACTATGGACGATGTTCTGGAAGATTTTATCAAGACCATTAAAAAGAAATAATGGATTTCACTGTTCAGCGGCAGGGGCTTTTCTTTAAGGCGCTGCGTTATTCATTTCCTGTTTTTCTGGGCTATCTTGCCATTGGTTCGGCTTTTGGTTTTTTAATGGCGGATGCAGGCTATCCCTGGTGGCTTGCCCTGGTAATGTGTATTGTTATGTACGCCGGCGCCGGGCAGTATATTGCCGTGGGGCTTTTTGCCGCCGGTACCACCCTGTGGGAAGCGGTACTGGTGCAGTTGGTGGTAAATGCCCGGCATATTGCTTACGGCCTTTCCATGATGAATCGTTTGCGGGGATGTGGTCCGCTGAAATGGTACATCATTTTCGGCCTCACCGATGAAACTTTTGCTCTCTTGTCATCTTTGAATGAAAACGAAAACAGTTGTGAACGTACGAAGTTCATGTTCCTTGTCACTTTGCTGGATCAAAGCTACTGGATTGCCGGCGGGGTAATCGGCGCTGTTGCCGGATCGCTGCTTCCTTTGCGCACCGACGGAATAGCCTTTGCCCTGACGGCCTTGTTTATTGTTTTAATGATCGAGCAGATCCACCGTGTAAAAAAGCCCGGCATTTTTATTGCCTCGGCAGCGGCAGCGGTCCTTTGTGTATTATTTTTACATGAGCGTGTTTCCCTGCTTGCGGCGATGGCTGCGGCCCTTGCTGCCGGTTCATTGCTGCCCGGGAAAAGTGCACAAAAGGCCGGTGATACATGAAAACCGGCATTGGCGAAGCTCTTATCCTCACCGCCGTAATGGCAGCGGCAGTTTTTTTCTGCAGAATTTTCCCTTTCCTGTTCTTTCGCAGCAAGACAGATCCTGCATCCAATGGCAGCGCCGGAGCAGGCAGCGGCAGTATTTTCTTGATCTTTGTGGAAAAAACAGTCCCCCCTGTTGCCATGACTGTCCTTGCCTTTAATTCCCTTGCCGCTGTAATAAAGGCAAATTCACATGAAATAATCCCTGTTTTTACCGCGGCTGCTGTAACTGCCGCTTTACACCTGTGGCGGCGCAACCCATTCATAAGTATTTTTTGCGGAACTGTTTTATATATGATTCTTTTACGTATTTTTGGGTAGATATACCTCATTGTCTGTAGTAAAATAATACTAATGAGTGTCATATCTGAGAATAATGCACGTGGCCTTGGGCGCTTTCTCAACCGGGTGAATCTGAAGCTCCGCCCTAAATTAATCCTCATTTTTCTTATTGTTAAAATTATCCCCATTATTTTTCTGGCAGCATTTGCGCTGACTCAAATCATTTCGCTTGGCGATATAATGCGAAGAATAGCTGTTGAGGACTCGGTCAACGCTTTGAATGACCGCTCAAGAGTAAACCTTGAACGAATGACTACCGACCTGGCCAGGGATATAGCTGATTTTCTCAATCAGCGCGATCAGGATATCCTCATGCTTGCGCATCTTACTCCTTCAGATGCCGCCTATAGGGATTTTTCCCGTGCAAGGAACAGCAAGCTGATACAGACAGGTGAATGGACATTATCGGCGGACGGTATGAGGTGGGTGGAAGTTGATCCCTTTGTGTATGATGGGCCGCTGGAGGGTATATCATCAAACAGGGAAAACAACGATGTACTGCATGGAAGCAGTTTTCAATACCGGCCCCCGGAATTTTTTCATGGACGCCGTGAATATAAACCCCTGTACGACGAAATTACCTTCATCGATGTAATGGGCAATGAGATATATAAATACGTAAACCCTGCTTCATCCAAGAAGCATTACCCGATGAACAGCGGCAAAGTCAATGTGTCTGATAGGCTTAATACCTATGTCAGGGCGGAGACTTACTTTGAGGCACTACGATCCCTGCAGCCGGGTGAGATTTATGTTTCAGATGTCATCGGTGCATATGTCGGCACAAACTATATCGGGATGTACACACCAGGCGTCCTGCGTAATGTTCCCGCGACCCACCCGAACTATGAAGTATTACAGGACATTGCCCGTTTACCACGGGAAGAATTCCTTGAAGCAGCCCGGCAGCAGGCTTTTGCCGGTATAGAAAATCCCTTAGGCCGGCGTTTTGAGGGGATCGTGCGCTGGGCAACGCCGGTCACCGATGTAAACGGTATGATTACCGGCTATGTTACCATGGCGCTTAACCATGATCATATTATGGAATTTGTCGATTACATTACACCGATGGACGAGCGCTATAAAGCGCTGCCCGATCCTTTTGACGGTAATTATGCTTTTATCTGGGACTACCAATGCCGCAGCATCTGTCATCCCCGGCATCATTCCATCGTAGGCTACAATCCCCTGACCGGCGAGCCTCAGGTTCCTTGGCTGGAAGGAACGATACAACTGGAAAGGGACTATGAACACGGAGGATTTCTCCGGGAAGAGATCGAGCCGGGCAGGTTCAGGACGATTCCCATACGTGATGCACAGGGGAATACCATGCCGGCACGGGATACGCCGTTTTACCAATGGTATACCAGCGGTGGAGCGCAGTGGCTCGATGCCAATCCTTCGTGGGACAACCTTTCGGCGCAGAGCCATGGAACAAGCTGGGGTACATTTTTAGCGGACAATATCCATGACCGGCAGATGCTGCCGCAGTTCGGCGAAAGGGTACTCCAGGATGTGCATGGGGAACCGGTGATCGATTTGGACGGAAAACCCATACTGGACTACCAGTCGCGTGACAAGACACCGGCAGCGGCCCTTACCCGCGCAGGGTTTGTGGGGCTTGATGGCCGTTTTCTAAACAATGCACCGCAGTGCACCGGGTGGATGGATTTAACTCAGGATGGCGGTTCAGGTTCATTCTATATTTTATGGAGCGGATTGTACAAACCAACCACCGCCGGGGCCATTCCGTATTATACCGGGCAGTACGCGCCGGAAGTCCGGGATAACAGGCGCGGTTTTGCCATGGTTACCATTGGTGCGGGCATTGAAGATTTTACCGCTCCTGCTGAGCAGACAAGGATAACACTTACCAATGCCATTAACCGAAATATGAGGAGCAGCACATTACAGCTTATGACAACCAGTCTCGTATTGTTTGCAATCGTCATTCTCATGGCGCTGTTCCTGTCGTCATATCTTACTGATAATATCAAGCTGATAATAAGCGGAATATCCCGTTTCCGGTCCGGGGATCGCCATATCCGGCTTCAGACGAACATGCATGATGAATTTGGTACTCTTGCCCGTTCTTTTGACGAAATGGCGGACAGCATCGAGGACAGTGTAAAAGAACCGCTTGTCATTATTGATATGGATCATCATATTATCTATATCAATGCACCGGCGATGCACATTACGGGAAAGTCACTGGAAGCCGTCATTGGTACATCGTATCATGATATGAGTATCTACCCGTATCAATCTGTGTATTGTCCCATTACAGCACTGCATGAAGAAAGGGATGCCGATATATTTTTTCAGGAAAGCAGCGGGAATTATTATAAAGGGACAGCAAATTATCTTCTTGATCATGATGGAAAGAAAATCGGTTATATAATTACAACCAGCGATGTTACCGAAATTGAAATTGCGCGGCAGAAAGCTGAACAGGCCAACGATGCTAAAACTAATTTTCTTGCCAATATGAGTCACGAAATCAGGACACCGATGAATGCGATAATCGGCATGACGGAGCTTGCCCTGCGATCTGACGAATTGACTGCCGCCCGCGAACATATTCAAACCGTCAGGCAATCCAGCACAAATTTATTATCCATCATCAATGATATTTTGGATTTTTCAAAAATCGAAACCGGAAAGATAGAAATAACTCCGAAGGAATATTCATTAACATCCCTGCTTAACGATGTGATTAGTATTATTAAAATAAGGGTTATTGATTCGCAAATACGATTTGTTGTTAACATCGACAGTAATATACCAAATGCATTGATAGGGGATGAAATACGGATTCGCCAGATTTTATTGAATATTCTCGGCAATGCGGTAAAATACACAGAATCAGGTTTTGTGTCGCTCGTCATGAATGCACAGAAAACCGATGAAAATACCATTAATTTTATTATCGATGTGATTGATTCAGGTATCGGGATCAAGGATGAGGATATACCCAGTCTGTTTAACGAATATGTCCAGGTAAATATGGGAAAAAATAAAAATGTAGAAGGAACAGGTCTGGGGCTGGCTATTACCTACAAGATTCTTAAGGCAATGGGCGGAGATATCCGTGTTTCTTCCGAATACGGGAAGGGCAGTACATTTACGGTTGAACTGCCGCAGAAAATACATTCGCCCAATGCCCTGGCTAAGGTTGAAAAGCCGGAAGAAGTCAATATTATTATTTATGAACGCCGCGAAGTCTATGCCAATTCCATCATTTTTGCTCTGAAAACTCTGGGAGTGAAATATACGCTTGTTTCCGATGATGATGAGTTGATAGAAAAAATGACAGGAACTAAATACGACTTTCTGTTCATTTCATATACACTCTACGAAAAAAATAAAGATGCTGTTCTTAATTTCGGTTCCAATACCCAGGTTGCGGTCTTTACCGAGCTTGGCGAGGTTGTACAGGATAAAACCCTGCAGGTTCTTTCCATGCCGGTTTATTCCTTCTCCATAGCCAATATCATCAATGGTGTTTCTGCAAATTTTTTCTACAGCGAAAATAACGATATCGTTGCGGGGTTTACTGCTCCTGCAGCACATGTTCTTATTGTTGATGATATTATTACGAATTTAAAAGTTGCCAAGGGCCTGCTTATGCCCTATAAAATGCAGATTGATATGTGCAAAAGCGGTATTATGGCAATAGATGCTGTTAAAAAAAACCGTTACGATATGGTACTCATGGATCATTTTATGCCGGAAATGGATGGTGTCGAAGCCACAAGGCAGATAAGGGCCCTTGCTTCGCAGGACACACCAGGCGGCGGGGATCCTTATTATGCGGAACTTCCGATTATTGCATTAACCGCCAACGCTGTTGCCGGCACAAAAGAAATGTTTTTGCAGAATAGTTTTAACGATTTTTTATCAAAGCCGATTGATCTTATCAGATTGAATGCCATTATGGATAAATGGATACCAAAAGAAAAAAAGATACATTAAAAATAAATTACCGTCCCGATTTCTTTTCAAAGTGAGAAAATTTCATGCTAAAACCGGCGCGGCCCTGGCTGACGCTGCGCAGAGAAGTCATAAAGCCGAACATCTGGGCCATGGGGGAGAGGGCCTTAATTTCATCGAGGTCTGCTTTTGAATTCATGCTGAGTACCTGGCCGCCGCGCTGGGTAACCAAGCTCATTACCTCGCCGACAAATTCGTGGGGGCTGGTCAGGTCAACAGCCATGATCGGCTCCAGGAGAATGGGTGAGGCAGTACGGCAGGCTTCGTCAAAGGCCATATTGGCACAGGCTTCAAACGAAAATTCGGTGCCGGTTAGTTCTGAATATTGAATGGCAGTAACGGTCGTCATTATATCAATACAGGGGTAGCCCATGACAATGCCCGAAGCAAAGGCTCCGGTTATTCCCCGTTCAATTGCATTGTAGATTTCTTCGGGGATTTCATTTTTCGTGTTTCCCCCCCTGCCTTTAACGGCACATACATATTTATTTCCTTCTCCCCTCTGTGCCGGCTCCACTTTCAGGGTAATACCGGCAGCGTTTTCTTTACCGGCAATAATACGGGAAAATTGCCCGCTGTATTCGGAAGTGGTACTGATAGATTCACGGTAGGTAACCTGTGGCCTGCCAACCTTGGCTCCAAGGTTATAATCCCTGAGGATACGTGTTACCAGCACATCCAGATGAAGCTCGCCCATACCGGATATGATAAGCTGGCCGGTTTCCTCATTTTCTCTGGTGGTAAATGTGGGGTCTTCCTTGGAAAGAATGGCAAGTATGTCCTTGAGTTTGTCCTGCTCGGAAATAGTTTTTGGTTCAATGGAAACAGAAATTACTGGTTCGGGGAACTGCATTTTCTCCAGCAGTACCGGCCAGCCCTCGCTGCCGATGGTATCGCCGGTCTGTGCCAGCTTCATCCCGATAATCACGCCGATGTCCCCGGCACTCAGTTCATCAAGCGCGTCGCTCTTATTGGAATGCATCCGTAAAATTCGATTGGCGCGCTCTCGTTTTTTCTTGCCTGTGTTAAACACCGCACTGCTTGTCTTAATGGCGCCTGAATACATCCGTACATAACAGAGGCTTCCTGCTTCACGATCGTTCTGGATCTTAAACACCAGTCCCAGCGGCTGGCCCTTGGGATCACAGGGGATGCTGATATCTTCTTCTTTTTTCAGATGCAGACCTACAGCCGGGGCAATTTCGTCAGGTGCGGGAAGATAGTCGACAATTGCATCAATGAGCGGCTGCACACCGATATTGCGCCGGGATGCTCCGGTAAATATGGGCAGTATCTGCCGTTGTAAGACTGCCTTGCGCAGTTCGGTACAGATATGAGCCGCTTCCAGTTCTTCCCCCGCAAGGTATTTTTCCGTGATGGAATCGGAAACATTGGAAAGGGCATCGATAAATGTTTCCCGCCATTGTCTTGCCGCTTCTTCACGCTTGGCATCTATCGGCGAGAATGCCATAGTTTCGCCGCCATGTCCTTCCCAGCGGATTTCCTGCATGGTAATCAGGTCTATGACGCCTTCAAATGTACCATCCCTTATAATGGGAATTTGAACAGGGACAGCATTAACATTGAGTTTGTGCCGTATATCCGCCAGGGCGCAGAAAAAATCCGCTCCTGTCCGATCCATTTTATTTATATATCCCACGCAGGGGACCTGGTAACGCTGTGCCTGCCGCCACACTGTCTCGGTTTGCGGCTCAACCCCATGAACCGAATCAAATACGGTTATCGCCCCGTCCAGCACCCGCAGGGATCGCTCCACCTCAGCGGTAAAATCCACATGGCCGGGTGTATCGATAATGTTGATCTGATGATCTTTCCAATAGGCTGTTGTCGCCGCGCTCTGGATGGTGATTCCCCGCTGCTGTTCCTGTTCCATCCAGTCCATTATTGCCTCGCCGTCATCAACTTCGCCGATACGGTGGCTCTTGCCGGTATAATAGAGAATGCGTTCAGTGGTTGTTGTCTTGCCGGCATCAATGTGGGCCATGATGCCGATGTTTCGCATCAAATGAAGTTTCATGATAATATACTGAACTGGAGCATCATTGCGGTGAATAAAATAGCAACTTTCGAAACCAGCTTGATGAGAATATTCAACGATGGCCCGGAAGTATCCTTGAAGGGATCTCCCACCGTATTGCCGACAACCGCTGCCTTATGGGCTTCAGAATTTTTACCGCCGTGGTTTCCTGCTTCGATGAATTTCTTGGCATTATCCCATGTGCCGCCGGAGTTGGCCATCATTACAGCCAGAACAAAACCCGAAGCGGTTGCACCTGCCAGCATACCGGCAATGCCGTTAACCCCAAGAACAAAGCCAACGATGATAGGGGAGACTATCCCCAGCAGGGCGGGGAGAATCATTTCCCTCAGGGCATTACGGGTACAAATGTCCACGCAGGTGCTGTAATCCGCCTCGGCAGTACCTTCTATGAGGCCGGCAATCTCCCTGAACTGACGGCGGACTTCCTGCACGATGCTTTGTGCCGCACGGCCTACGGCATTCATGGTAATTGCCGAAAAAAGATAGGGCAGCATAACACCGATAAACAGGCCTACCAATACGGGAGGATGGATAAATGAAAGATTTACCTGGAAATCCGGGTTAAACCTGGGAATATAAAAATGAATCTCATCAACAAAAGCGACAATCAGTGCCAGTGCGGTCAGCGCTGCTGAACCAATGGCAAAACCTTTACCGGTAGCGGCGGTGGTATTGCCGACAGAATCCAGAGCATCGGTGCGTTCCCGGACTTCTGCGGGCAGCCTGGACATTTCGGCAATACCGCCGGCATTATCCGCTACAGGGCCGTAGGCATCGGTGGCCAGGGTTATGGCAAGGGTGGACAACATGCCGACCGCGGAAAAACCAACCCCGTAGAGACCCTTGGCAAATTCGGTTCCGCCGCCTGCGGCAAAGAAACTTACTAAAATCGATAAGCCGACAACGATTATCGGCAGGAATGTTGACAGCATACCCAGGGAGATTCCTCCGATGATGATGGTTGCAGGTCCGGTAAGGCCGGCAGCGGCAAGATTTTTCGTGGGTTTGTAGCCATCGGAAGTATAATATTCGGAAATGGCCCCGAGAGCCACGCCGGCAATAAGCCCGGACAGCATTGCAAAATAGACGCCAATGCGTTCGGGATGATTGGCACAGTCAAGTACCAGATAGATGAGGGGGAAAGAGCCGACGGCAAGAACACCGGAAGAAACATAAACACC
>Ga0099364_10006618_pt1 | contig 16812 bp, 15 predicted proteins | sample TergutTh196P3_FD_73070 | JGI IMG/M metagenome (GOLD analysis project Ga0099364, IMG submission 73070) | Microcerotermes parvus P3 segment gut microbial communities from Pointe-Noire, Republic of the Congo - Th196 P3 | ecosystem: Host-associated > Arthropoda: Insects > Digestive system > Gut ... | reverse complement strand
AATTGCAAAAGTTTATGGCGATGAAACAAACTCAATGACGTCTAGGGTCTAGGCCCCCGCCTGCGCGGGGGTGACGATAAAAAGTCCAGACCAATTTTTAATACGCTCTAGAGGAAGGGTGTTATACCGTAAACGGGGTGGGATTGGACGTTTTTACTGGGAAAACAGGGTAATTTATCCCCGTTTCTAGTATATATCCCCTCCTCTAGATTCCCGCCTACGCGGGAATGACGGAGATCGAATCCACAATTTTAGATCAGGTCAGGTACTAGGCCCGGCCTTCGCGGGGGGACGGTGGTTGATCCATTGGGTACAGGCTCACTTCCCAGGATAAGGATGGCGGCCTGGGTTCCTATCCGGCGCCGGGAGGGGACAAAAAAATAGCCGTTGTTATGACGTTGCGCAGTATATTTTCGGGACGGCTCCAAAGGATTGAGTCGATCCCCACAGTTCGTCATTTTTTCCGAAACTGCTAATATTCAAGTTTAGTCTTGGTTCGGACGATCTGGACGGAGTGGGGATTCGTCGTGTCGCCGAATGGATCGGCGGTCAGCCGATGAAACTCACGGAAGAGATGAAAAAAAATATCTTTAAGTTGCTAATATTTTTCGCGTTTTTTGCGTTGATCGGTTGCGGTGCGGAGCGTGGTCCGTTCCTGTTGCCGACGATAACGCTGAAATCCGACAAGGAACCGGCGGCGGTACGTTTCTGCGACGACTTCGAGGTGAGTGCGTGGACCGCCGCAGAGCAAGACCGTCCGATGCTGGTGTTCTTTGTGCTTCCGCAGTGTACAAACGCGCAGAAAATGCTGAAAACGACGTTCAGCGACAAGGAAATCCGCGAACTCGCACAGCGGTTCGTCTGCGTTCTCGTCGATTCCTCGAAAAATGCGTCACTCTGTGAAGAGCGGCACGTCAAGGGGTTTCCGATGATCCTCTTGCTTTCGTCGCATGGGGCGGAGATTCAACGAATGAGCGGTTTTCAGAACGCCGACGAGCTTTCGGTCCAAATGCAGGTCGCTCTACAATCGACCGCCGTTCAGCTGGGAAGTACCATCCGGGGAACGGCTCCTCTGAATCGTTGAGCGATTGTTCATTCGTCTTTTCGCCGTTTTTTTGCGGGGAAAGCCTCGTTCTTTCGATCGTCGATGCGCTTGTCGAGGTCGTCGAAACGCTCCTTGCGGCATATCTGTAGGATTGCGCTTTCGACGGTTTTGTCGTCCATCGCCTTTGTCGGATAGGTTTTCAGACAACGCAGGGCGAGTTTGTTCATCAAATTGTGGTGCCTCGCTTCGCCACGTTCCTCCGGCCAGCGGGGGCCTTTAATGAGCAACAGACGGTCGAACTGTGTCCAATGGGGGGCGACCATCCGAAGGAGATTCACAAGCCGTGACACTGCCCGGACGACGAGTGTGGTGAAACGTTCACCCTTTTCCCGCTTCGGCAGAAACGCTTCGACCTTGGCATGCCAAACCGGGAGCGGCAATTTCATTTCGCGTAAAATTTCGCTGACCGCCATTGTTTTCTTTCCAGTCGAATCACAAAGTTCGACCCGCAGATCAGGCCGCAAAATCGCCAGTGGAATTCCCGGTACGCCGCCACCGGTGCCGACATCGAGAATCCGTTCGCCGTCCCGCAGGAATTCCGCCAAGGCCAAAACGTCGACCAGATCGCGGCTCACGAACTTTTCGTAGTCCGTATGCCGTGTCAGATTCAATCGAGCGTTCCAGTCCCAAAGGAGTCGGCAGTATTCGTCGAGCCGCCGAACTTTCGTCGCCGAAAGCAAAATGCCGTGACGCCGCAGGGCGTCAGGAAGTGTATCGGAAGGGAAATTGTCCATTAGTGTTGTAGAAACCCTTAAAAGCCCAGCTGTCGTCAGCTCGCTGATCAGCCGCAAGAATCAAGCCAAAGTAATTGAAGTGAGCAATCTCATGCTCACTCTCTGCCGAACTCGCTGAGCGATATGGTCATCGTGAATGTTTCCATTCCTCCCATGTCCGAAGGTAACTTCGTGCGCACCTCGTTTCTTACTATGCCGTCAAGCGGAGCGGTTTTGGACGTCCACACTTTACTTTGAACCGAAAAAGTTACATCACCGGTTGTCACCTTGACGGTATAGGGCTTAACAACACAATTGAATTTCTTTCCGTCGACCGTCAGCGTTTCTTTGGTATTCTTTCCTTTCTCGACCTTTATGGTTACATCTTCCAAGCCAAGCTCCCCAGAAACCATTTTTTTCATATTGGCTCTGAGGAGTTCCTCTTCAGTTTTTGACAGATCAATTTCATCTTTTAGCACCAAGGGCTTACCGAACGGGCCGGGAGTGACTCTGCTACGAATTTCAACCGTCTTACCATCATTCGACAAGACTTCAACTTTGATGGTCGCCTTTTCCGTTTTGTCGTTCGTTGAGACAACCACGTTGTACTTTGCCCAGTCGCCCACTTTAGCCTTTTTGAGCGGATTGCCGCCGCCCGAAAAGTTGAGGTTGTTTAGATTGGACACGACAAACCACACTCCGACAACAGCGACAACGATAATCCCCACGGCGAGAATCAGCCCTTTGGCCGTGTCTGGTATTGACGAAAGATCGGGCATACCGGAAAGCTTCGCACCACATTGGGTGCAAACCACCTGTCCGGGGTTGAGCGCAATACCGCACTGACGGCAAAAGCCTTTGTGCCCTGTTGGTTTGACTCCGCACGACATACACGCAACCGCCCGCTCGGAAATGGTATTCCCGCAATTCGTGCAAAAAAACTGCCTCTGAATGGATTGCGGAACCGGTTGCGGAACGGTTTGTAGAACAGTTTGCACCTGCGGCACAGGAATACCGGAGTGGACGAACAGACCTGGAATGTGTCCCGCCAAGCCAGTGTGGCCTCCGTCCGTTTCCAGTGGAGTTGACGGCAGAATTTTTTTCTGTGCCACCAAAACCCGGAGCATCTGATCGTTAAACGGTCCTTGCCTTTGACCGTTTGCGTCTGTAAAAAAATAGTTCAGCATAGCGGGCGACGTGTCAATGTTCGAAAAGCACAAAGAGAAAAGAAACTTGCGTTCCATGCCAAGGCAACAAAACGCCAGCCGAGAGATTCTACATCGATAGAGAATCCCGTGCAAGACGAGCACACGTCAATCAGGCGTAGGCGGAGAACCTCGCGGCGCCGGACGCACTGGTCATCCGGCTTTGTGCGGCGTAATTGGTCGCGGGAGCCGATGCGGACGGTGTTGCGGCGGCACTCGAAGCGCCCGCACTTATCAACTGGAAAGCGGAGCCGGTTGACTCGGTGTTTTCCGTATCCTGAGTATCCTCGTCAGGTTGCGACTCGGCGACTTTTTGTTGCGTGAGTTCCTGTTGAGCCTGTGCGGCCATTTGAGCGGCGGCGGCGGCGACTTTACGGTCCTGATCGGACGGTTGTGCCGGAGCGAGCGCCGCGCGTTGGATCGTCTGCGCTTTCTCGAGCGTTGCCTGCGGATCGCCTTTCACCGGGCTCGTGTCGATGGACACCTCACCGCCGACTGCATACTTTTTACCGTCAGGTCCCGTCTCGTAAGTGTAGGACGCACCGCTTGTCGCAAATTGTCCTGCTGCCGCAAGATGAGCGGCCTCGTGAGTACGTACCTCGGCATCCCGTGCTTGGAGCTTGAGGACTTCCTGTTGCTCGTCCGGTGTCAGTTCGCTCGACTCCAATGAAGTGGCAGACGACATTTTCTCCGTGCCCGTTGCGACCGAATTTTCCTCCTGTACTGATATTGCGGAATCTTTCGGCAAAACGGCCAATTGTTTGGCATCTTCGGAGAGATCGAGCAGGTCACCGGAAGCGGACATGGGTTTTCCGGCATCCTGTGGCGGCCAGAGCGTTTCGACCGCTTCCGTTTGTGCCGCCCGTTCGGCACGGCGCGCAGCCGCCACCGCTGCGTCGTAGACGCTCGGCATCACGTAGATGCTCGAAAAAGCAGAGGTTACTAACGGCTGAATTTCCACGGAACAGCGTTTGGGCTAAATAGGGAAACTGCGCAAAGCTCCTTTGCGGGAAGTATACCATGCTATTCGGAAAAATGGAAGAAAAAAAACAGATTTTTTGAAAAAAACTACCTGTATCGGGCAAGTGTTACGTAGGGGTAGCACACCAAGTCTAAAATTGTGGATTCTCTATCCGTCATTCCCGCGAAGGCGGGAATTTAGACAAAAGGCGTTCAAGTCGTTTCCCTAGACTCCCGCCTACGCGGGGGTGACGAGTATTCACAATTTTAGCCTTGGTGTCACTAGCGGGAAAGTTGGTTGAAAACGTAAAAAATCCCTGTAAAATGCGGGCGGTTAATAGCCCGCCTCGGCTATCATACTGCTTTTCCCGATGTTTTCGGGGAAAGCGGTTTTTATCGATGCAACGATCATGCGCTTGTTTTGATTGCGCCGTCGGATTAGGGGCAGCGAGATACAACACTTGACGGCAAAATGGCAACAGGACGAGCTATTATCCTACGATGGACATTTACGCTTACATACTTCCGAACGACGCAACGAAAACCGGCTTGATTAAAGTCGGACACGCAGGCGATTCCGACAAACGAATCGAAGAACAAATCGGTGCAACGCGGCAACTTTACGAAAAAGTGTTCGACCAATCCGCTCTTGCCGGAAAACGAAATATCTCTGATCACGATGTCCACCGCCACCTCGTCGAAAGAGGATTCGAACGCATCGAAGGAGAATGGTTCCGATGTACTCCCAATGACGTACAAAATGCACTCGATTTTCTAAAACAAAAATACATCAACGAAGACAAACGCAACGAACTTTCCGAAAAGTTTTACGAAGAACTCCGAAACTGGTACTTTTGGGCAACCGAAGAACAATATCAAGGAATACTATGCGATAGGGACCCCGATCCCGACCACGCATTGCGTACCATTGTCCGCCTGTTGCTGGTATTTTTTCTCAAAGAAAAAGGACTCGTTCCGGCAGAAATTTTCGATGAACGCCGGATCAACGAAAACCTCAAAACGGACGAACACCGATATTATAAAGCAATTCTGCGCAACTTGTTTTTCTACAGTCTCAACACACCGACAAACAATCGGGGAGACTTGGAAAACAGACACTTAATGTCGCATTATAACAAAATTAAGGAACAGTTGCACCGTAAAATTCCTTTTCTCAACGGCGGTCTCTTCAATGAGCATCCCGGCGATGATTTTGCTCTTAATGATGATTACTTCTTTTCGGACATACGAACAAGATCGATACAAGCCCTCGGAAACAGACTGCCGGTGATGGGCATTGTCAAAATCCTTTCGCAGTACAAATACACACTCGATGAAGCGGACGACACAGAATATATTGATCCTGACTTAAATACCTTCAAGAAAAACTTATAGCGAGGGATGACCAGGGGATTCACTGGTGGAATTTGCGTGCCTGCCGATATTATGCACATTTTGAACAGGAGAAGATTATTTGGGGATTGACGGCGGACAAGTGGGCTTTTGCTTATGATACCGATGGACGTTATTTACCGAGCAATGCCTATCTCTTAACGTCTGGAAGGGTGCCGATTAAATATCTTTTGGGGGTCTTGAACAGCCGATTGCTTCGATATTACTTTGGCTTTATCGGAGTGATGACTGCCGGTGGAGCGTACACGTTAAAACATTCGACGATTCAACAGCTGCCGATAGTAGTTACAGAAAATCCGCAGCCGATTATATCGCTTGTGGATAAGATACTATCATTGTCCGACAAGGGGCGGACGTGTCGGAATTAGAACGCCAAATCGACGCATTGGTGTACGAATTGTATGGCTTGACGGACGAGGAAATTGCGTTGATAGAAAATGAAGGGCAAACGAATAGCGTGAGCCTTTAGTGATTGCCGGATGGAATTGATAAACCGAGTGGCAAAAGCATTTTGTCGTTGCGTGACCGAGAGAGAAGAAAACGGAATCACTGAATTCAGATAGCGTGGGGCTTTGATTTTTCGATTTGTGTCCAGCTCTACAGCGTCGATTTCGGCAAAGTAAAGACAGGGAATTCCTGCCATTACACTGGAATAGGCACGTTCGTTCCGTTGTCATGCATCTCGGTACAAAACTTACGGACATCATTATTCAAACGATTCGGACGAGGAGAAATTGTTTCGGTAACAGCTAATGAGGGACCGCGAGCCGTAATGTTTTTGGCCGCTCCGCCCTTGGCTCTTTTCCGCCATTACGTTACGCACCATTTCCGGCTTTTGTTGCGTAATCTTACGATTGCGGCTCTGAAGCTCCTTACAACCGGATATGCTATGCTTTTTCAGGCAAGTAAATTTGTGAAAAGTTTGATTTTTGTCGATTTCTTGGTATACTTCTGGTAGCGGACTTTCCAAACACCCCGCCCCTTAATACGACAGCGCAATCACAATGAACCACAAAGACACGAAGACCACGAGAAATCAAGAAGAAGTGATAAAAATGAAATTGTCGAAATCTCGCAATTCCATGGTGATCGCCTATTTTTCGGTTTCTCCGCTTTTCTTCGTTTCCTTCGTGCCTTTGTGGTAAAAGCATTGCGTTGTCGCATTAACCGGTGGGAAATAAACCGCGTAATTCCCATTTTTAGAACAATTTCTCCATTCTCAATTTCATGCCTCCCATTCCCAAGACAAAAAAGATTGCCTTGTTGGCAAAGTTACTCCATCGGCGTTTCAAGGGACTTCCATTGCCTTCGGAGCGGCCTGTGTTGGAACACATGATGTACGCGGCCCTGTTAGAAAACGCTTCATCGGAGGGCGCTGATGCGGCGTACGCTGTGTTGGAAAATTACTTCATCGACTGGAACGAGATTCGTGTTTCGACGGTTCGTGAACTGGCAGACATGTTTTCGATGCTTCCGGCCCCAACGGCGGCGGGTGAACGCATCCGACGTGCACTCCAGGGCGTCTTCGAGAAAACGTACATGTACGATCTCGAAGAATTACGCCGAAAAGGCAAAACATTGGGACAGGCCGTCGAATTTCTCCGCGAGATCCCCGGTTGTAGTCGATTTATGGTCGATTACACAACCCAAGTCGCGCTCGGAGGACATCTCATTCCGGTGGACGAGGCATCGTTCCGTGTCTTTCGGTTGCTCGGCCTGACGCTGGTCAACAAGGAAGGCACGCAGGAAGACGTTCCCGGTTTGGAGCGGGCAATTCCGAAAAAAGACGGACTCAAATTTTTCCTTCAGTTGCATCACTTTGCGGCCAGTTTTTTCCGAACGCCGAACTCGGTGGAATTTCGCACATTTTTGAAACCGGTCGATCCGGAAGCTCTGAAGCGGGATTGGACTCCACCGGTACTTGTTGTTCCGAGATCGGCACCGAAGCCCACACCGAAGCGTCCACTGCCGACGGTAACGTTACCATTTGCGCCACCAGACGAAGACGATTTCGAAGAGGAATCATCCGGAACCGAAGCGGAGTTTCTTCCGGACGAGTCGCCGTATCGACCGGATGATCGCGGAACGTTGGGGCGTGCCAATACCGACGCTTCGCTCCCGGCAATCATGAAAAAAAAAGGCAAGGAAAAGAAAAAAACGTTGGAACCACCCAAAAAGCCGGATGTACCGATTACGAAACCGGCTGCTGTGGCTTCGCCGTCTGACCGGACGGAATCGAAACTAGTTAAAGGGGGCGTCAAACCGTCGACAACGATGAAACAACCGTCAAAACGTGCAGAGGACAAGAAGTCGGACATTTCCATTCCAATCAAGAAAACGGAACCGAAAAAGGAATCAGCCAAACCGAAAGTGTCGCCGAAGACACAGGATTCCTCAACGCCGACTCCCGTCGAAAAATCGTTTGCCCCCAAACCACCGAACCCGCTTCCAACCGAAAAATCGACGAAATCGTCGACGAAACAGTTGCGGGAAAAAAAACCGAAGTAGCGTCTTGCCTTGTGTCCGATAGTATTGATGGGTCTTGCGGAATTTGGCATGATTCCCTTCCATCATCAGGCGTTCGTTTTCAAGGGACTTGACCACGGAGAAACGGTCATGGATGGTCTCGATAAGTTTTGTTGCGTGAATAAAAATTGCCCCAAGCACGGTGTTCGGGGCGAAAAAAATATCCGCGTTCGGGACGTTTACGGACCAAACAAGACCCGGTTACTGTATTGCCTGATCTACAAACAACGCTTTTCCGAACGACGCGGAACGGTTTTGTTCGATTCCCGACTGCCGGAAGAAATCGCCGTCGCCATCCTCGAACACGTCGCCGAAGGGGTTGGAATGAGAAAAACGGGACGATTATTGAAAGTCGATCACGATACCGTAAGCCGTTACACAAAACTCGCCGGAGAACACGCCGAACAACTTCACGACGAACTCATCGCCGTATTTTCAGTAACACCGTCCTCTGAACACCGAAGAGATTCCATTCGACGAAAAGTGGGATTTTGTGCGGAATAAACAAAAAAACTGCGACGAAAATAATCCTGCGGACGCCCGTTGCGGCGACAACCGCTGTAGTCGCAAGGTACGGAAGTCGTATTGTTTTTTCGAAGGATTGGGATATTTATCGAGCGGCGACGTGTTTTAGAGCGTATTAAAAATGGGTTTGTCTACGCTTGATGCTCTGATACTATCGCATAAATCCGACATTGAACGAGAACAATTGTTTGACGTCTCCCGGATCTTTGGAAAGCGGGAAGGCAAAGTCCAAGGCAATCGGAGCAGGCCCCATCATTGGAATCGTCAAGCGCAGGCCGAATCCGACGGCAACACGGTATTTGCTTCTCCAGTCGGTGATCGACGTTTCGACCGTTCCGGTGTCGACGAATATCGAACCGCGTATCATATCGTCGGCGGTGATCGGAAAGACCAGTTCGGCGGAGTTGAAAAATTCCATGCAACCGCCGAGTCCAAAGTTGTTCGGCGTACGCGGTGTGACGCCGCGAAACTCGAAACCGCGAAGATTCGTGAATCCTCCAGCATAATATCGTTCGTAAATCGGTGTGCCGCCTTCGGTGACCGACATGCTCGACCGCAATCCGAGCACCCAGCGACCACTACGATCAGCGCGTTCGTGTAACGTGAAATACTTTCTCAAATCGATGCCGCCGCGCAAGAATTGAAAATCGCCGAACACCTGTTCGATGTTGCCGGAAATCAAATGTCCTTCCGTTGGAATATATTCGCTGTCTCGTGTGTTATAAGCGGCGTTCAGACCGATGGAGTACATCGGATGCTTGCCCAACGCTTCGTACAGTTTGTAATCAATGATGTCTTGTACCGGAAATCTCATATTGTAAATGTTGACCTGTTCACCCCTGAAAATCAAGGAAGTCGAAAAATCCTGCGTCCAGAGTTTCCCGACCGACATCGTACCACCGACACGATCTTCGTACCATTCATCATAGAATCGCTGATAATAGAATCCGCTGAGGCCGAAGGAATAGTCGAGATCGAACAGATACGGTGTTTGCCAACTGACTTCGTACCGCTGAACCTGCGTACCGGGAACCGCTTCGATACGGAAGCGTTGCCCTTTACCTCGGAAAGCATTTCTCCAATCGGAGACTCGCCATCCCTTGGGAAAATTCAAGGCGTCAAAGTTTTGTTCCTCAATCACGAATCGTCCCATCAAGCCAGCATCCGAACTGACGGCGACGCTCATCATCAACTGCCCGGTCCGTGTTTCCTGAACCTTGACGATAACAGGTGTCGGATAAATTTTCCCGGTCGGAGCACCGGGATCAAATCCGTAAGCCGAGTCGCCGATGTCCGTTCCGCGATAGATCGTCGACGAAGAGCCGGGGGCCGTTCCGGTCGTCGGACTCGGTATTGTTCCCTGATTGTACGCCGCCACACCGCCGACCAGCTGATAACCGGGAATCTCCGTGGATGCAACTTGGATGCTAATCGGTGCCGGCAACGGAGCCGATGGCTGGGCCGTCGGTGAATACGTCGTCGGCCCATACGGACCGTTGCTGGTCAGAGCAAGACTTCCGTAAACCGGAGGCGTGTTCGATGCTGGGAACGTCGCCACTTGACCACGATAGATGGCTTGGTTTTGTTGCGGCTTGGATGGCAACGGAGCCGATGGCTGGGCCGCCGGTTGTGGTTGTTTGGGGGGACGTACTCTGAAAAACTCGGCGAATTTCAGCATCGCCTGCTCTTCTTGCCACTCTTCTTCGGTCATAATGTTAGAGGGTTGCCCTCGAAATATCGACGAACCGGTGGCTTGCATTTCGTGTTCTTCGTCTTCGATCGCCGCTTGGGGATACTCGAAGATAATTTCCGGCATCTGTCCCTGTGACGGATTGGCGTTGAAAATCTGCGACGCAATGATGCGGCGTCTACTGTTGTTGATATCCGTCGTCCGCAAAACCTCGCCGGGGCGTACCGACATACGGTTCAGGATCGTCTGCATTTTTGTGTACGGCTCGCCCCCATCGTTACCGGCGATCTCGATGCTGATCGACTCGGTGAAACATTGCGGTCCCTCACGAACGTGGATAACGAGATCGACGAAATCGTCGTCAAGCCGCGGGTCCGGTTCCGTCATAGCAAAAACGTGACCGAGTTTGCCGTACTTCTCTTTGAGCCTCGCCATGTCGGCTTCGAGCATGTCCTGGTTGTAATATCTTTCTTTCGGCAACTTCATTTCGCGATGGAGAGCGTCGTCACTGAAAATTTTGTTGCCTGTGAATCGAACATCCCGGACGCGGCAACGCGGACCCTCTTCGATAATGAAAACGACTTTGACCCAGTTTCGCGGTTTGCCGAAACCGGTATATCCGGAGGTCTCGACGAACTTCCGGTCGATCTTCGCATAAAAGAAACCGAGTTTCCGATAAAACGTTTTGAGAGCTTCGACATCTTCGTCGAGTTGCTTTCGGGTGAACTCACTGTTGACCCAAAAGAACCAGCCGGGTTTCGATTGAACCATCGTTTTTAAGCGATTATTGGTCGTTACCGTGCAACCGACGAATTCGACGGCAAGGATTCGCTGTTTTTCCCCTTCGCTGATTTGGAACACAGCCCCCCGGTCGCCGATTTGGTCGCCAGCCAACACGTCGATATGAACACGATAATAACCGCTGTCCCGGTAAAGCTGCTCCATTCGTTCCATCGCTTGATGAACGGCAATCGGATCCAATGCGGCTCCCGGCTCCATTCCGGCCTCTTCAAGGAGAACTTTTTTCGTATGGACATAGTTACCAACCGTCTTGATGTAGTGTAAGAGCGGACGCTCAATGAACTGGAAGGTAACGATGTAACCTGCCGGTGTTCGTTCGACTTTCGGTTTGACATCGATGAACCAGCCTTTCTGCATCAGAGACCGTTTATCTTCTTCGAGAACGGTTTCGTTGAACGGTCGTCCTCTGCGTGTCTTGATGATTTGGATAATTTCCTTTGCCCCGACTTGTTCGTTGCCAACGATCCGGACATCGTGTACAAGGTTCGGATCGAGTGGCTGGTTCGGATCAATGTCTTCCGGAAAATAGGAAGGTGAGTCGACGTAAACCGGCTTTGTCGTGCTGGCGAAGCCGGTCCGTTTTGAGACGCTCTGCGCGGATACGAAGGACGCTGCCGAAATCAAGCAGAGCGTAAGAGCGAGCCGTTCAAGATACATAAAGGTTCGTTTCATGGGACGCATGTTGCTGTTTCTCCGGTCAATGACGGGCGAGGGACGGCGAACGATACCGATTCAACGGCGATTCCGCAAGAGCAAAATTTGCGGTAACAATTGAGTAATTTAGCCGGTACTCCGACTTTTACCGTCCCCTTTTCCCGTGAGAGAGGGTGAGGGGGGCTCCGGTTTCTGACTGCTCCCGCTTTGGGGAAAAGGGGACAGAAGGGCGCTCTCTTTACGGATCATGGCAACGTCCCGTTTGATGTGACGCAAAAGCTCGTCGACATTCCCGAAGCGGACAATTTCACGCAGGTAGTCGAGAAAATCGACGTGGAGCGTTTTTTCATAGAGATCGCCGTCAAAATCGAGGAGAAAGACTTCGATCTTCGGCACCGTTTCGTCGAAGGTCGGATTCGTGCCGATATGCGTTGCGGCAAGATACTCGGTACCATCGACCCAAGCACGGGTGGCATAAATACCGGCTTTCGGAACGATCGTTTGGACCCCGCCAAGGTTAGCGGTCGGAAATCCCAGCGTTCGGCCTCGGTGTTCGCCGTGAACGACGGTTCCGCTCAATCGGTACGGCTTCGACAGCATGGCATTGACGTCGCATATATTGCCGGAAAGCAGCTGTCGCCTGATTTCGCTGCTCGAAATGATCAGTTTGCCGAGCCGAACCGATTCGACCAGTTCGACGGCGATTCCGGCTTGTTGTCCCATCCGCCGCATCGCTTCGGCGTTGCCACTGCGAGCATGACCGAAGGAAAAATTCTCCCCCTCGACGATGACCTTGGCTTGGAGTCTTTTGACGAGTGTTTGGAAGAAAAAATCCTCGGCACTCTGGCGGAGAAAATCGGACGTTGTGGAAACCACAACGGCGGCGTCGATGCCGAAGTCGCGGATCAATTCGAGTTTTCGCTCCAGCGTACAGAGCGGCACCGTAGCATTTGCACTCAACAGGGCCGTCGGTGGCGGGTCAAAAGTTAGAACGAGCGACGGCACACCGAAACGCTCCGCATATTCCTTCATACGGCGTAGAATCGCCGCGTGTCCGAGGTGTATTCCGTCAAACTTGCCGAGGCTGACGACACCGCCCCGTAACTGTTCGGGCAATTGTTCAATGCCGTCAATCCTCTTCATCGTGTTCCTGGAAGACGGTTTCAAGAACTTTCGTATTGCGTTCGACAGCGAGAATAACACGTTGCGTTTCGACGCCGTCACTTCCCTCGGCGTCGATAGGAAAGACATGCCGTTTTTCCGGAAGAGCAAACCGAACCGCAAACACACCGTCGGCACCCACCTTGATCGGTACGCCGCGAATGCTCACTTGAACGCTCGGATCGGTTTTGCCGTGGATCACGAGATCAGCGTCAACACGGAAATCAAAATTTCGTCGGGTCTTCTCACCTCCGGCACCTTGTTGGGCGGCCCGGAATCGGGAAAGCAACGGGGTCGACATTGACCGGTTGAGATTTTTTTCAAAAACCTCCCTGAGTTCGCGGTTGTGTCCTTCGAGGCCGCCGCTCAAAGTAAAAATTCGGTCAAGATCGGGAGCGATCCCACGCCAATTACCGTCCAAACGGTCCACATCGTCGTGTATTTGCCGCTGGGGGGTTACGACGTTGTTGCTCGAAGCAATCGGAAAGAACTTCGAATCGCGAGACAGGAAGCCAAGTTCCAATTGAAACGTCGACGGCGGGTCCGAAACGTCGATGTACCAGTTGTCCACGCCGCCGTGAACGTGAATATCCCGAAGGAATCGGCGTCGGGGATTCGCTACCCCATCGGATTCCAAACGGAACAATCGCAAGATCGGCACAGCGGAGTGCCAGGCATAACCCAGCGCAACTTTGGCCCGATCAACCGTTTTAGTATCAACTTCCCAGTAAGCCTGGAGCCAATAGGGATCACGAACGATGAGCGCAAGACGACTTTGACCGCTGGTTGTCGTCGGCAGGGCAATGTCAACCCTTGAGACAACCGGCTTCGCGGTACTGGCTGGCGGTGAGACGGGCGGGGCCGGTTTCTTCGGACCCGAAGATGTTTTTTTCGCCCCCGAAGCCGTCTTGGTGGTCCCGCCTTTCGAACCGGCCTTGGTCGGTGATGCGACCGTCTTTGGTCGTTTACTCTGTGCCGACAGACGCTTTCTTAACAGTTCACCGGCATTCTTTGATCGGGACTTATTGGCCAGAGCTCGGACCAGCTCTTCTTTCCGCATTTCGTGCCAGCCAACGATGGCCAACTCCTTGGCAATGGACGCGAGTTCCTTGACCGTTAGCTGGTTGAGTTCATTCGAAATCGCCACGGAAACTCCTCGTCAGCACACGTACCTAAGGGATAGACAACATCAGACAGGACAAACAGTCCACGCTATGTCAGTATACCACTTTTTTCGACAAATGCAACTGGGGCAACAAAATGTTGAAAATTTCGGCGTCTTCATCCCAATAAGCCCGGTGTAAGTCGTTTCGAGACCGTTGAATTGTTAGCGATGAAACGGTACAATCAACGGCAGTGGCGGTCTGTTTTTTTCACGAGAAGGGATCTTGCGTGTTTTGGCGGCTTTCATTGTTGTTCGTCGGTCTTCCGATGTTGGAGCTGTTCATCCTCTATGCGATGATAAGCTTTATTCCTTTTGGAACGGTCTTGACGTTTTTGCATATCTTTGGAACCGGTCTGTTCGGTGCGGCTTTGGTTCGGTATCAGGGGAAACGTTGCTGGACCGAGTTCCATCGGCAATTGGAATGCGGCGAAATACCGACGCAATCAATCACCAACGGAATCCTAATCCTGTTGGCCGGTGCTCTGCTGATGACGCCGGGGCTGATTACCGACCTGATGGGAATTCTGCTCCTGCTCCCGCTGGTTCGACGAATGGTGTTCGGTTACTCTCTTTACCGTTTTGAGTCGCATCGTCTCAAAACCCGCCGACACACGCCAACACCGCCGTCAAACGAAATTATCGATGTCTGACGCCTGGCGGACTACATACCGATTCCGCCGAATTCCTCGCCAAAAAGAAGCTTGTTGGCATCGAGAATGATTTTAACGTCCTCACCGACCTTACCGAGACCGCGAATATACTGGGCACACTGTCCGGTTCCGCTTTTCGGCGGCGGCGAAACGTTTGATTCCTCGATAGAACGGACCTCGTTGACCGTATCGACGACCAAACCGACCTGCACTTGGCCGTTCCGAAGGTTGATGACGACGATACAAGTCCGTTCGTCGTAATCCCGCCCCGGCATATTGAACCGCAACCGCATGTCGATGACCGGAATCACCTGTCCCCGAAGATTGACGACGCCCTTCACGTAATGCGGCATATCAGGAACTTCCGTAACCTTTTGGATGCCGACGATCTCCGTAACATGCCGAATTTCCAAACAGTAATCCTCGTCGCCCAGCCGGAACGACAGGTACATGTCTTTAAGGGTATCTTCCGAATCGTCCATCGTTGGAATCTCCAACTGTGGAGTGTTGCTCAATGTGTCGGTCATAATACTTTTATACGTTCAGACTGGGAAATGATGGTTCACGGAATCTCCGCAGAGAGACCCGTCTCGTGAGTATCATAGGTTATTTTTCACAATAAAGCAAATAATTCCAATGATTTTTTAGGAATTTGGTGTTGACAATTAAAGACACCTGTCTTAAAATGAGGAAGACAATTGTCTTCTAAAGGAGAATTTTATGCAAACCCCGACAAAGCCGCCGCGTGTCAGTGAAGCGGAACTCGAAATCCTGAACGTTCTTTGGAGCCGCAACGGGGCGACGATCTCCGAGACACACGAATCCTTGGGCAAAGCCGTCCGATTGGCAACGGTTCAAACGCAACTCAATCGGCTGGTCGACAAGGGAATCGTCCGGCGGAGCGTTGACCGGCCTGCCGTCTACTCGGCGACCGTTTTGCCGGAGGAGATTTCGTCCCGGCAACTCGATCTGCTCGTCCGCAATACGGGCGGCGTGTTTCCCCTCATCGCCCACCTCGTGAAAGAACGCCGATTCACCCCGGAGGAAATCGACGCCCTGCAAAGAATTGTGAAGGAGTTAGAAGTTAGAAGTTAGAAGTTGATCGTTCCTACTTTTCCTTATCACCCTTAATACGACAGCGCAATCAAAATGAACCACGAAGCCACGAAGATCACGAAGAAGAAAGAAGCAAGAAGAAGTGACAAAAATGGAGTTGTCGACGTTTTTCGCAATCCCACGGTGATCGCCTCTTTTTCGACTTTTTCGCATTTCTTCGTGGCCTTCGTGCCTTCGTGGTTAAAATCATTGCGCTGTAGAATTAACTACCCCTTATGATCCGCGCGACACTCTTACTTGCCGTTTCGACGGTGATTATTCTCGCTTTGGAGCGTTTCGTTCCGATTCGGTCGGTGCGATTGCGGCGGTTCGTCTGGTTCGCCGTGTTGCTGCAAGGCGTCCTGCTCGTCGGAATACCGTTGACATTCACCCGCTTGGAACACGCCCCACCCGCGTCCCCATCCGAGCCGGGGCCTGTGGCCCCGACGATTGCCGAGTTCGTTCCCGAACGTCCTTTCGACCCCGATTTCGCCGCAATTCCGGTTGACGCACAGGTCGATTACCCACCACCGGGAGGCAATGTCGGTGACAGCCGACAAGATTTGTGCGGCGTACCGCACGTCGCCGCCCGGCGGTCGGCGGCCTACCATTGGCAACCTGCCCACATAACGTCCTATTTGCCGCACATTTGGCTCGTCGGCGTCGTCTTTTTTGTCGTCCACTGGCTGTTCGGTTACTGCCGTCTGCTCCTTTCCGCACGGAATTGGCGGCCGGCACCGGACGATTGGACGACGGAGTGGAACGCACTTTCGGGCCGCCGCACGATTCCTCTTTACGTGTCGCAGAACGTCGGACCGGCACTTGTCCGATTGCCGTTACGATTTGTCCTCGTCGTTCCGCAGACCGCTTGGGAGCGGCTCACGGCGGAACAGCGAAGTCGGGTGATGCGGCACGAACTCGCTCATTTTCGGCGTTACGATCTTTGCACTTCGGCGGCGGCATGGCTGATGGTCCTGCCGCATTGGTTCAATCCGCTGGCCTGGACCGCGCTGCGGCGTTTCGATGCTTTGGCGGAACTTGCCTGCGACGATTTTGCGCACGAAAACACCGACCGGGGCGTCGCCGAATACTGCCGGGCGTTGCTCCTGTTACAGGAATGGCTTCCCCCGGGGTCCCGGACCCGCGCCC
>Ga0099364_10006617_pt1 | contig 16813 bp, 15 predicted proteins | sample TergutTh196P3_FD_73070 | JGI IMG/M metagenome (GOLD analysis project Ga0099364, IMG submission 73070) | Microcerotermes parvus P3 segment gut microbial communities from Pointe-Noire, Republic of the Congo - Th196 P3 | ecosystem: Host-associated > Arthropoda: Insects > Digestive system > Gut ... | reverse complement strand
AGTTGTTCGCCAAAGTCAACAAATACCTTGTAGCCGTTACTTTCAAATTCGACAACACAACCGCCTATTTGTTTTGTCCCTCTATGGACAGTAAGTTTCATACATTATCCTAAAGATGATTGAATTTGGCTTATTTTTTTTCCATTGTATTTGAAATAAATGTAATGACATTCAATTTCATCACAGCCAACGGCGTGTCTTTTATTTGCAAATGATTTATCAATAAAATCATCCGGCATTGCACAGGCAACTCGTATTTTTATTTTTTTAGGCAAATTCCCTGAAAAACCAAAAATTGCGTACCAATCCTGACCTTTTTCCGATCTTAAAAGTTCACGAATAAAAACCGCGTATTGAATTCCTTGTTTTAATGCGTCTTGCGGGCGGATTTTTGAATTATTTTCAATTTTAACTTCGATTACAGTTAAATATGTATCCTTACCGCCTTTCCCTGTCCTTGCGAAAATATCTATAGCCCCTCTGTAGCTTGTAGTATATTTCGTAGGTTTTGAATGACGACTGGCGCTTAAAGGCGTTGGCATACTAAACTTGATACCGAATAACTTCACAGGTTGAATATTCAATAACTGCTTATTTACACTGCTTTTTTTTGAGAATTCTGTTAACAGTATACTTTCTGCATTGTGTTCTTCGTTGCCTGCATTATCAACTGTCTTATTGCGGGAATTTTCCCTGTTTTTGAAAAACGACCTGAATTCAGCAGAAAGGGGGCTTCTCCAATCATCATTATTTAATTCGATTTTACAACCAAAATCCCGAAGGTTCGTTTTATCTCTTATTTTTGTTGATATGGTATTGCCTTTGGAACTGGTTTTTAAAGTTGCGACACTTTGTCCCCGATACCTGACGTCCAGAAAAATGGGAGATGAAGTGTTTTTTATATTTGAAGTTGATACATAAAAACGCAGAGGAGGATATTCCTTAAATTGCCGATCATAAAGAGGATGTTTTTTCTCTTTTATGTTTGCAAGCAATTTTTCTGCATAACCATTAAATCTTGGCTGCCATTCTTCTCTATTCAGAAGTAATAAATCTTGAGCTTCTTTTATTATTGCGTCTCTGTCCACGTTGTACCCTCCTTGTTTTATCTAACACTATAGTAAGCGCAGGAATAAATACCAATAATGAGAGTATGGTATAAAATGCTTATTTTTTATACTTCATATATATTAATTAATATTAATGTGACTTTGTACAAAGATCATTTCACTCGAGCGAATTCTATATCTCCCATCATTGGCATTTTGATAATCAAAATATCACCATCAATTTCATATTTCATCTCAGCTTCTGTTCCCATGTAATCCATGATAATAGCATCACTTTTTATTTTATACGGAACGGTATACTTCATTCCCATGACCTCATAAGAAACCTTATTCCCAGTAAATGTCCACGTCAATGATACACCATATCCGAAATCGGCTTCCCATGATCCGTTAAGACCTTTGCCAGCACCACTGCAGCTAATGAAAATAAAAGTCAATGCCAATAAACATAATAGCAATGTTTGAAAAACAAATCTCCTTTTCATAAAAACTCCTCCTTACTTAAATCATACCATTCTGCGGTTTTAATGTCGTCGCCGACATATTTAAAATTCCCATACGGAAACTTTTACACCTTTATTTATATCATATTTACATTATTTTCGCAACTGGCACATAAAGCCACTTAAGTGCAGTAACATAGGCTCCCGTTATACAGCCTAATATCCGACTTCTCAAAATCAACAGGTAGACCCTATATTTAATAGTGATAGAAATATTAACATGTTTACTTTTTGTTTTCCTTCTGTATTTTTAATAAACCTTTTGATTGTTCTAGTAGAAAATCTTTTAATGTTATATCCAACTGGTTAAAATTATCTATTAAATTAGATAGTTTAATATCTACGGCAGGAGCAGAGAACATTTCTCCTTTTCCGGTTAAAAGCCAGTCCCTGTTCACATTGAATGCAGTCAAAATGAGTTGAATAGTCCGGTCATTAACATTCCTGATGCCCAGTTCTATATTGCCCAGCAGGGTTTGGCTGATATATATCCGTTTGGCAAAATCCCGTTGGGAAATATTGAGTGTTGTTCTGACTTGTTTTATTCTATCATTGAGGTCATCTATCATAATCTTATAATAGATTACATTTCTGTTTTGCTTCAATATACAAAATCCTTATATATTTACACTTGATTTACAGTATTTTTCCGGGATAATATAATAAAAAATGAAATGAGAGGTTTGTATGGGAAAAGATTCCGGAATTCAAGATACCAAAGTCATTGAATTACAAGAAATATATCGGGAAATGGATACAGAAGGCAAGGAAACGATGATAAAGGCAGTCGATAAATTGCTTTATATCCAAAAAGATTTCAAAGATAAAAAAATAAAGGCCCAAAATCAAGAGCAGTTACGAAAACGTCGTTTTATGAGTATTGTCAGCTACATTGTGTCGGGAATCGTTCTTGTCTTTATAATTGGTTTTTTTTGGGAAACTTTGCTTAATCCAGCTTTGCTTAAAATTGGAATAACCCCATTGGTAATGGTTCGGATAATAATAACTGCTCTTATAGGTATTTTCTGTCTTGGTTCGGGAATTGTGGGTTTTTTACAAAAGTGGATTAAGATTCCCTGGACTTTTTTTCTGATTGTTGCGGGGATTGGGTGTATCGATCCCAGAATTATAACTGATTTTATCGGAATTTTCTTTATAGCTTTGATTATCACAGTACTTGTAGTTCAAAAAAAGCGTGAAAAGGCTCCGGTTGCAGGATAATCCGTTTTCTTAAACCCGCCCTCAGTTAACTTGCGTATAAAAGCGCTTGTTTTCTTTATGATTGAAATAGAAAATTGGGTATAAATAATGCAAATTGCACATAACAAAGCGACCTTGCTTCGCAGACCCTTGTTTTTAAAGCCTTCCGCCTTTTGACTAAACTTTTTAAAAACGGTATAATAAGATGCAGTTAAATTATTCAAGTTAAGGAAAAAAAGGTGGCAAGTAATATTACAACCAGTGAATTGCCTACAGGTAAGGTCATTCCCGTAGCTATAGAAGACGAAGTAAAAACCGATTATCTCAATTACGCAATGTCCGTTATTGTGAGCCGCGCCCTGCCCGATGTGCGGGATGGGCTAAAGCCTGTCCACAGGCGTCTGCTCTATGCGATGGATACACTGGGCTTGCGTCCGGGCGGGGCAACAAAAAAGAGCGCCCTCATTGTCGGTGAAACAATGGGTAAATATCACCCTCACGGCGATCTTTCCCTGTACGATGCCCTTGTGCGCATGGCGCAGGATTTCTCCCTCCGATACCCGCTGATTAAGGGGCAGGGTAATTTTGGTTCTGTAGACAATGACCCGCCGGCGGCCATGCGTTATACCGAGGCGAAAATCTCCAAAATTGGCGATGAAATGCTGCAGGATCTCCAAAAGGAAACTGTAGACTTTGCCCCCAATTATGATGAATCTTTTATGGAGCCAACCGTTCTGCCGTCGGCAATACCCAACCTGCTGATCAATGGTTCCAGCGGGATAGCCGTTGGTATGGCGACAAACATGGCGCCCCACAACCTTGGCGAAATTTGCGATGCAGTTTGCGCCCTTATAGATAACCCTGATGTTACCAACGAAGACCTCATGAAGTTTGTCCATGGGCCGGATTTCCCCACAGGCGGGGTAATTTTTGGGCGCCATGGTATCCGCGAAGCGTACAGAACAGGGCGCGGCAAACTCATGGTGCGGGGTAAGTTCAACATAGAAACCACCAAGCAGGGCAAGGAAAAAATCGTTTTTACGGAAATTCCCTATAACGTAAACAAAGCCATGCTGCTGGAAAAAATCGGCCAGCTGATGCGCGACAAAGTTATCGACGGCATCGCCCACGCAAACGACGAGTCCGACCGCGAAGGTATCCGTATTGTCATCGAATTGAAAAAGGGCGCAATTGTAAAGGTTGTGCTTAATCAGCTTTTTTCCAACACGCAACTGCAAACATCATTTGGCATCATCAATCTGGCGCTGGTTGGAGGCAGGCCGCAGCTTCTTTCTTTAAGGGAACTGGTTCACTATTTTGTTGAACATCGTGTCGAAGTTGTAACCCGCCGTACCCAATACGATTTACGCAAGGCGGAGGAACGCGCACACATCCTCGAAGGACTGATCATCGCTCTTGCGAACATTGACGAGGTTGTCGCAGTTATCAAGGCAAGCCGCGATGTAGCGACGGCGCGGCTCAGGCTGCAGGAACGCTTCCTGCTTTCCGAAGCGCAGTCCGAGGCCATCGTTGAAATGCGCCTTGGCCGCCTTACCAGTCTTGAAATCGAAAAAATTGAAAAAGAACTGGAGGAGCTGAAAGTCCGGATCGCCTACTATAAATCACTGCTTGCCGATGAAAAGAAACTGCGCGGGGTTATCAAAAGCGAAACAAGAGATGCAGCCGAAAAATATGGCGATGCACGGCGCACCGAAATTGTTGCGGGCGAAGTGGAAAATATCAACATCGAAGACCTGATCAAAAAAGAGGAGATGATGATCCTCATCTCCAACCTTGGTTATGTAAAGAGGGTTCCGGTTTCGGCATATCGAAATCAGGGGCGCGGCGGAAAGGGTATGCAAAGTGCAAAACTGGCGGAAGATGATTTTGTTGACCAGATCTTTGTCGCTTCCACCCACGAGTACATCATGTTCATTACCAGCGCTGGTAAAGCGTACTGGATGAAAGTCCACGAGTTGCCGGAGGGCAGCCGCACCAGCAAGGGCTCGCACATCAAGAGCCTGCTGACGGTTTCCCCCAACGAGGATATTACGGCGATTGTCTCGCTCAAGGATTTCAGCGACAGCGAGTACCTGTTCATGGGAACTGCCTGCGCTGTTGTTAAAAAAGTGAAAACAAGCGAGTTCGTCAACGCCAAAACAAGGGGTGTAATAGCGATAAACCTTGATGAAGGCGATAAACTGGTAAGCGCACTTTTAACAAAGGGCAGTGACGAAGTGGTTCTGATTTCCCGCAGGGGTCAGGCGCTTCGCACCCACGAGGATAATGTGCGCGCCATGGGACGTTCTTCGCGAGGCGTTGCCGGTATGAAGCTTTCCAAGAGCGATGAACTTGCCGGTATGCTGCGGGTCGATAACGGCCTTGACGAAGACGGGAAAAAGCGCCCATCCAAAAAAGTAGAAAAAATGCTGATTATTTCCGAATACGGTTTTGGCAAACGGATTGAATTCAGTGAGTTTTCCTCGCATGGGCGCGGTACCGGCGGGCAGCGGATTTACACTGTCAGTGATAAAACCGGTGAAATTGTCGGATGTGTCAGAGTGCTGGACAATGAAGATATAATGTGCATCACCAGCCAGGGCAAGTCTATTAAGCTGAAAGTAAAGGAAATACGTGTAATGGGACGCACTGCCCAGGGAGTACGTCTGCTTAGTATCGACAAGCCGGATTTTGTAATAGGGCTGGATAGGATTGTCAAAGAAGAAGACGAAACCGCCGATACGCCGGAAGACGATAACGATACTACAACCGAAACTGCTGAGAACGACGTTCAGGAACAACTTTCTTTTGAGGAGGAATAAATATGAAAAAGATTTTTTTATTATTGTTGACTTTTGTTTTTGTAATAAGCTGTAGCAGCACACAAAATGTTAAAAACATTAGGGGAGTAGAGTGGAAGTTAATCAAAGTCCATACCGATAACGCGGACATTTCTTTTGACCGGGATATGTTGTCGGCTGAAAGTGCCAGTGAAATCTTCACATTAAACTTTGATGCGCAGAACATTAGCGGTATGGGTGCACCAAATCGCTACTCTGCTCCATACTCTCTGGGACGCGGTCAGAGTATCAGTATAAGCGTTATACGTTCAACCTTGATGGCATCCCTTTGGCAGCCGGAAAGACTTAGAGAACACGACTTCTTTGTATATATGCAAAATGCCTATGAGTGGAGACTGTCTAATAATAATACCCTGGAACTTACTTCAAAAGATGAAAACGGTGACAAAGTGACACTTGTTTTCTCGTTATAGGGGTAATACTGAATTTATTGATTTTCGTGTGCTAAATTGCCTATGTCTTATGTTTCACGTGAAACATTATTCAGGCTGCCTAGAGTGTAATGCTCGTGCAGCCTTTTTTTGCGATTTGCGTTTTTTCGCCTGGAGGCGTGCTTCCCTGGCGGCTTTGCCGGGCCTGGTTGGCCGGCGTTGTTTGGGGAGTCTGCCTGCGGCGGAAATCAGCGCGTTCATACGGAAATAGGCCCTCTCCAGGTTGGTGTGCCGGGAGCGCTCTTCGTCCGAAGTTATAACGATTTCGTCTTCATTGGAAATGCGGTTTGCCAGAACAGCCCTTACCCTCTCCAGCTCCATTTCTGAAAGTCCCGCTAATCCGCCGAGCTTTAGCCTTAGTGTTACCTTTGTATTAACCTTGTTGACATTCTGTCCGCCCGGCCCACCGGAACGTGAGAAGGCTGCCTCAGCGTGAGTGTGAATGGATTGTCGTAAAATATTTAAATTCATAAACACTCCTTATACAGAATAATAAAACCATTATATCATATTTTGGTATTGAAAAAGAGTCTTGACATTCTTTAGTTTTTTCACATATAGTGAATTATTACATTTAACATATGAAGGGGGTTTTTTATGCCAGCGGAAGCATCTGAAAGGCGGGTTTCTTATCATCAACGAATAGAAGGTGGATGTTGTCCCAGATGTGGGGTAAAGAAGAAGAAAAAAGAGAAAAATGTCTATTGCGAGGATTGCCGTACATATTTTCGTTCATACAATGAGGAGATTTCTGTAAGAATAAATAAACAACGTAAAATCAAGTATAACCAACGTAAGAAGAATAACCAATGTCCCCGTTGTGGAAAAAAACTTGGCAAGAAATACACAAAGACAATCTGCACAATATGTTTAGAGAAGCAATATAATTATAATTATGGGAAAAAAAGATCTGCAAAACCGTAACAGTACTGCTTAGTCCTTTTCCTTCAAAAGAAAGTCGTTGTTTAAAACTTTAAAGGAAATGGCTTTGGGGGACATCAGATCTCGTACAACAATACCTTCTTTTTCGAGCCCGCTGGGGTATTTGCCTTTTGCTTTTTCCAGAAGGGTTTCCAGCGAATAGGAAAAACTGTCTCCCCTTTCTTCCAGCGGGACAGTGTTGAGCCCGAGGGAAGCGCAAATTTCGCAGGCCTTGTCGTAGGGGAAATAGGAGCGGGAATCCCAGTCTTTAACATCGAATACAAACCATTCAAAAGTTTTCAATCGAAGTGGGTTTTTTTGTATTCCAGGGCCGCATATTTCTCCTGTCAGTACAATGTTTTTTCCGTACTTTTCAAGTTTTTCTTTTAAACCGTAGATATAAACCGGAGCCCAGTACAGAGCTTCTTTATCATCCTGGATTTCTTTGTTACGGCTGCAGCAGCCGATTTTTCCATCAATATAATACACGATGCCCGACGTACCGTCCATTTTTGTTGTGATATAATATGGTTTGCCGTTTAACTGTTCAAGCAGTTCCTGCGCCGACTGTATACGGATTTCATCGGAAGCGGGAATACCATGCGGACGGTCACCAATAATCGTTCCGCCGGCAGTTGACGTTTCCGGGATATACCATTTTTTTACGTTGAGTTTTTCTGTGACATCATCGCCCTCGCTGCAGCCTTCGAGTTCAGGGAACTTTGCAAGCGGGAGAAACAGCCCTTGAGAAAGCTGTCCTCTCATCCTGACGGTACGGACACGGAAGCCCTTGCCGTTATCTACATTATCACGATACGATGAGTTCCGTAAAAATTCATAACGGTCTTCAACCGGAAGGAAACTGTCTACTTCAAAATAGACACCCAATTCTCCTTCCTTGAACTCGCCTTTTTTTATGACGCATTTCCAGCCCATTATTTGAGCTGCTTCCAGAAAATCAGAATCCGTAATGGCACTTATTGCCGTTACTTTTTGAATTGTAACTAAAGAACGCATATATTACCTCTCTTTTAATTTTATGCTTTTACATATTCATCCGCAATAGCAGCGGCATCATCAAATTCACTGTGAAGTAAATGTTCGGCAATCAAGTTAAGGAGATCTCTGGTCTTGTGTGACCATGTTTTATCCCTTAGCTCATTCAGGGTATTTTTGGCCGATTTTTTGTCGTACGTCATACATGCTTCTTTAATGATGATCAGTTTTTCACGTAAATACACAAGAACTTCTTCCGTATCTTCGATATCATCTTCATCCTTTGGCTTAATTTCGTCAATAATCGCACGCAGATCATCTATAAATTTTTGTGTTTCCGATGCCATCATATTAATGTTTTTTTCCCTGCCGGCCTGTTCCAGCCTGAGCGCTGTTGCGGAATGTTTCGATTCGCCGATATTTGCAAGGGCGCTTTTCATTGCGTGAACGTTTATGACGAATAATTGTATGTCACTTTCGTTGTGGAAGTTATTCCCTAATACATTTTCCAGAACCACGATGGCTTTTTCAGCATCCCGTGCGAAGATAGTCGCTAATTGCGGGTCAATCTGCTGGCCGTCAACGCCTACGCCCAGTTTTTTATCGTGTTCGGCTTTTTCCCGGTGAGCGGCTTCAATCACCTCCACAGGCTGCTTGTCACGAATCATAGAGTTCAGTGTATAATTTAGTTGACGAATATCTATCGGTTTGGAAATAAACCCGTCAAAACCGTTTTTCATGAACATTTCCGCCTGTCCTGCAAGTGCGTTAGCTGTTAAGGCAACTATGGGACTTGTATAGCCTTTTTCACGGATCCGTTTTGTGGTTTCTATACCGTCCAGTTTTGGCATCATGTGATCCATAAATACTATATCGTAAACATTGCCTTCTTTTATTTTGTCCATTGCTTCAAACCCGCTTGTGGCAAGATCAATTTTAAGACCGTAGGGAGCCATAAGCCCCTTGGCAACGTATAAGTTTGTTTCAACATCGTCAACAATCAGAACCCGCCCGTAAGGCATATATTCGTGCTTTACCTGGGCTTTTTTTATCTGTACGGCATTACCAAGTTTGAATTGCCGCAGATTTTCCGCCAGTTCACTCCCTATTACCCCGCGGATGCCTATACCGTCCGTCCTTTGAGGTATCCGTACAGTAACCGAAGTGCCTTCGCCAACCGTACTTTTTACATTTATTTTTCCATGCATTAATTCAACTAAATTCCGCGTAATTGTCATTCCCAGCCCTGCACCCTCTGTGGTACGGTTGGCTTCCATATTAAATCGGGTGTATTCATCGAACAGCTTGCTTATCTCATCCGGTGTCATACCCTGTCCTGTATCAATAACCCGGAAAATTAGGGTTACAAGGACAGCGCCGCCGCGCCCGACACATTCGGTATCAGTAGACAGTGTAACTACACCTCTTTCGGTATATTTAAAAGCATTGGAAAGCAGATTATTCAATATTTGCTTTATTCTAAGCTCATCGCCGACCAATGTAGACGGAATATTCTCATTTACTTCGATCTTGAATTCAATAGGCTTGCTCTCATAACGGATATAATTCAATTGTACGATGTCATTAATAAGGCTTGCAACTTCATATTTAGTCGGCGTTAATTCAAGTTTACCTGCTTCAATCTTGGAAAGGTCCAGTATGTCGTTTATTATACTAAGAAGCAAATTGCCGGAGTTGTTTATTTTTATAAACGCTTCACTTGTGCCCAGAGGATGTGATGTATTTTGCATTTGAATTTCGGTCATACCCATAATTGCGTTCAGGGGCGTGCGTATTTCATGACTCATTGTGGCAAGGAAGTTGCTTTTCTGCTGCGTTCTAAGATCAGCTTTTATTTTTGCCTTGGAAATACGATACAGCATGACGCATAACAGAATTGCCAGCATGGAACCAATTATAATTAAAAATGCCGCCATATTATTAACATTTTTGTAATATTCACTAATCGGTATTACAATGCCCAGATACCATCCGTATTTTATTTTGTGAAAAAACACGATAGAATCTTCATACATATAATTTTTAACACGTCGTTCATAAATATTCCGCCCTAGTTCCAGTTCACCCGAGAGAGTTGCAAGGCCGCTGTCAATATTGCTTAATTGTTCTCCTATCATATATTGTATTGGGTGGGCAATAACTACCAGTTTGTCGTTAAGTAATATCCCATAGCTTCCTTCTGAAAGATTCATTGTAGTGGCATATCTATGTATTCTGTTAAGTTCTATATCAAGACAAACTACACCCAATGGATTATTTTGCTCGTCCATAAGATAACGGGAAAAGGTAAGAACACTGTCATTTGTTATTAAACCTTCAGGCTCTGAGATAGCTATGTTTCCAGCCGCTGCGAGAGCTGCCTTATACCATGGAGTTTCCTGGGGTATGTATTCTGTAGACGGCGTCCAATTTCTGCCTGATATGTATACTCCACCCCAGTTGTAAAAATAGCCGTGAGAGCCAACCAGCCCTGATAGACGTTCTCTGTCTCTGAGCAGAAAATTAGTGAGGGCAGTCATATAAGCCGATATAGAAGTCTCGCTTTCGCCTCTTAAAATCATGCTGCGGATAGTTTCGGAATAACCGTTAAGAAAAGTTTCCGGCTCCAGAAAGCTGGATATTATTTCTGTCTCTGAAAAAGAAAGAGCGTTTTCTGATTCTCTGATTAAATTTTCGCGCTCAATGCTGCTGGCAAAAAAGAAGCTTGAAACCCCCATTATTGTAAATGCGATTACAACAATAAGCATTTGAGTAAAAGCGGAGTTTAATGCCAGGTTTTTTTTAAAGACAGAAATCAATAATAACCCCCACCACCGCTACTTTATATTGGCCTTAACAAGATTAAGCAGCTCTGGTTTTGAAAATGGTTTTGTAACGATACCAACCGCACCAAGTTTTGAGCCTTGCTCCTCGATAGAGGTATTTGTAGTACCTGTCAGAAAAATGACAGGAATATCCGCCCAAGAATTGCTGGCTTTTAACTTTTCCATCGCTTCAAACCCGTTCATCTCAGGCATCTCAATGTCCAGTAAAATCAAATTTGGTCTTACTACTTTTTCCAAAAGTGTAAACATCTTTGCCGCAGATGGTATTGTCATAGCATTGAAATGGTCTTCCAGCGCTTCCTCTGCCATTGCCAAGTTTGTATCACTGTCATCAACTATAAAAATTGTTTCCAAATAAGTCCTCGCTATTTATATTTTTTCAGGAAACTGTAAAAATTACTCGAAATTCACCTATTATATAGATTATTTCAGCATTTCGTGTTTGTCAATAGTGAATTTTTATCAATATGTAAGTATAATTTCCCCATGAAAAATCTTCAACGGATTATGCCGCCATTCAGCATTACGTTTGCGGCGGACGAAAAACCCGCGAAGGAACAGGTGTCTTCCGGGCAGTTCCCTGAAAAAGGGCTTGAACTTGAAGCTCTCCCCCATTGCGGGGAACTTATCAGCGGCCTGCTTCCCCCTTCTCCGCCGTTCTGCGAAAGAGACTTCTCCCTGTTTATGGCGGAATTTTTTCATCGCTGTGCAGGATATCAGTCATGGGAGTCGGCGGAGGAAGAAGCCCCTGATACAGAACACATTTTTTCCCGCTCAACATGGACTGTCCTGTGTTCATACCCCGCTGCAGGAGCAGAACCGTTATTGCAGATGACAGACATTAATGGCAATAAAAAACGTTATTCTCCTTACGATGCCTTTAACCATTTTGTACGTTTTTCATCTGATGACGGAACGGCATCGTACAGTTTTCTTTTTTATCTTTTTAAGTTTCTTAATATGGTTTGTTATTCCTGCGCCTTTGTTCCCCATGTGTTAGCCGGAGATGAGTATTTTAAAATAATCTGGCGCCCTTATGAAACCATACCCTCTGTTTCTGCAATGTTGACGGAGCTTGCCTCACTTGAATGTGGTATGTTATCTGTCAAGGCGGACAACTTAAAAAAAATGGGGATAAAATCAACCGGCAAAACAGTAAGCGGGCGCAGTGTGGTTGACCTTCTTGCTTCGGATTTTTTAAATGAGTTTATAAGGCGGAGATACCTGCTCTTACAGAAATTTTTTCGTACAGGTACAGGATACGAATACCGCGAGTTGCTGAATTTGTTTTTTGCCGGAATAGAAGTTGATTATTCTTTTCCCGCTAAGCGTTCATTGCCTGCGGCCATTGACAAGTGGCTTTCGGTTCTGCATATAAACTTTGACGTTTACCGTTATGGGCTTACCGTTAAAGGCCGGCAGGAAAAAAATACGTTAGATGACGAGTTTCTCTTTGACCTTTCCATGGATGTTATCACTGAGCAGGAAGACGGCGTAAAAAAGACGCCGCTTTTTAAGTGCGATGATTTAGAAATACTGCGTACGCCGGAAGCTCTTTCCAATTATCTGCCCGAGATACGGGAACTTACCGTCCGCTCAAACGTGCATCTATCCGAAGCCAGACTGACGGCTTTTTTAGATTCCGCTGCACCTCTGCTTACCCGTCTTGGACTGATGATAACCCTTCCCAAGGCCCTCGCACGGGAGTTGAATCCGTATTTGGCAGTTAAGGCAAGTAAAGCCGGTTCCAAAAATAACCAAGGCTCCCTCAAAAGTTATCTGAGCCTGGAAACATTGCAGGATTTCCAGTGGCAGATAGCCATCGGCGATGAAGTGATGTCGCTTCAGGAATTTGAAAAGCTGGTTAACCAAAAGCGCGCATTGGTTCGCTTCAAAGACGGCTTTGTAAAAATGGATGCGGAAGAATTCACACGCCTTCTGAAAAAAGCAAAAGATGCACCGCCGGATTACAATGACTTTTTGAAAGCATATTTTTCCGGCGACACTATACTTGAGTTTGACGCCCGCGAAACCATTGATAACCTCTTTAAAGAGCATGAATTTTCCGTTTCTGCCGGGCTTGCCGCGCAGCTTCGGCCTTATCAGAAGCGCGGCTATAACTGGATATGCTCCCTGTTATTTTCCGGTTTCGGCTGCATACTTGCGGATGACATGGGCCTTGGCAAGACTGTTCAGTCCATTGCGGTCCTCCTGCGGCTGAAAGAGGAAGGCCTCCTGTCCAACGGCTGTCTCATTGTCGCTCCGGCGGCGCTCCTGAACAATTGGGAAAAGGAACTCAGCCGCTTTGCACCTTCCCTCAGTGTGACACGCTATCACGGAACCCATCGCAGCCTGGCGCCCACAGGAAGCCTGGCACCCAGCGGGGGTATTAGCCGTCAACAGGATGTGTTTCTTACCACATACCAGACAGCGGTAAGAGATGCGGCAAAACTTAATGATGAGATTTTTTCACTGCTGTTAGTCGACGAAGCCCACCTGATGAAAAATGCTGAAACCCGTATCTCCCGCACAGTAAAACAACTGCGTTCCCAATTCCGCCTTGCTCTTTCCGGAACGCCGGTGGAAAACCGCCTTGAAGACCTTCGCTCCCTTTTTGACTTCATCCTGCCCGGTTATCTTGGAACCGCCGAAGGTTTTAAGAAGCAGTACCGTGTACCCATCGAAGTTATGCGAAATAAAGAGCGGGCGGAAACCCTGCGTAAAATAACGTCTCCCTTTCTCCTGCGGCGGCTTAAAACAGACAGGAAAATTATCAGGGACTTGCCGGATAAAATTGTCGCCAACGAGTATGCTGTATTGGAGAAAGAGCAGGCAGCGTTATACGAAAGCGTAGTTTCCGAATCAATAAAAAAATCGGAGAAGTTTGAGGGCGATAGAGAGAGGCGCGCCGCTCTTGTACTTTCCCTGCTTACTTCGCTTAAACAGATATGCGACCATCCTCGGGTGTACGACAAGGAGAGCCCCGCCGTTTCAAAACTTTCCGGCAAGGCTCAACTGCTGCTTACCCTTCTGCAGGAGATACTCGCTAACCGCGAAAAAACCATCGTGTTCAGCCAGTATGTGGAAACCCTTGATTGCCTGGAACGTATCATAAAAAACGAGTTGGGCGAAGCGGCGCAGATATACCACGGCGGTCTTAACCAGAATACCCGCGCCGGCATCATAGATCGTTTTCAAAACGACATGTCTGCACGTATCCTGTTAATAAGCCTGAGAGCCGGCGGCCTTGGACTGAACCTGACTGCCGCAAGCCGTGTTATTCACTATGATTTATGGTACAACCCCGCAGTGGAAAACCAGGCCACCGACCGCGCCTTCCGTATTGGCCAGAAGCGTAGCGTCTTTGTCCACCGGTTTATCACCAGAAACAGCTTTGAAGAAAAGATAGACGCCATGATTACCAGCAAGCAGGAACTGGCGGACATGACAGTCAGCTCCGGCGAGTCCTGGCTTGCACGGATGAGTCATGAAGAATTGAAAGAATTGTTTGACAGGTGAAAGTCCGGATTAAATTGACGTTAACATTATATATACTTATAATAATTTAATAGGGGAATATTTTATGGATATAAGTAATTTTCAACAATTAAATATTTATAATGCAAACTGTAGAATATTTTATTGGTATAGGGCCGGGGATAATAAGGATAAATATGTTATTCTGTTACACGGGGCTGGCTGTGATCACATTATGTTTGAAAAAAATATAGGTATATTTGATAGTTCCTATAATATTATTATTTGGGATGCTCGTGGCCATGGGTTGTCTAAAATGGATAAATCTCTGCAGTTTGTCTTTAAAGATATGTTTGATGATTGTTTAAAATTATTTGAAATTCATCAAATAAATCAAGCTATTATTATTGGTCAGTCAATGGGGGGAAACTTGGCACAGGAAATTGCTTATCATCACCCGGAAAAAGTTAATAAATTAATACTTATTGATTGTACAATAAATACAAATAAACTAAGTATAACAGAAAAAATTATGATAAAAATGTCTCGATTTATTTTTAATTGTTATCCCTGGAAACTCCTCATTAGTCAAAGTGCAAATGCTTGTGGAAATACTGAATATGTAAAAAAATATGTAAAAAAATGTTTTGAAAATATTGAAAAAAGACAGTTTATAGAAATTATGATGTCTTTGTTTGATTGTTTGCATGATAATCAAGAGTATCGTTTTAAGATGCATGTGTTATTTATCTGTGGTATTGATGATAAATCGGGTAATATTAAAAAGGCAATGGAGGCATGGTCAAAAATTGATAGTAGTTGTACATTATATATAATAAAAAATGCTGGACATAATTCTAACCAAGATAATCCAGATGATGTTAATAATATTATATCAGCATTTCTGCATAAGGAATTAACTTAACCATAACGATTGTCTTTACAACCAGAGTTATGGTATAATGAAAACATAAGGAGATTACCATGGACAAAAAACTAAAATACGGAATTATCGGATGCGGCGGGATTGCGGAAAATAAGCATATGCCGTCCATCTCAAATCTTGAAAATGTAGAGATGACTGCTTTTTGTGATATTATCGCGGCAAAAGCGGAAAAGGCGAATAAGGAATACGGCGGAGGGCAGGGAAAGGTTTTTACAGACTACCGCCAGCTCGTTAAAGAAGAACTGGACGCAGTTCTTGTGCTTACTCCAAACAGTTCCCACTGTGAAATAACAGTCGCCGCGCTGGAAGCAGGCAGGCACGTAATGTGCGAGAAGCCGATGGCGATGAATTATCAGGAAGCCAAAGCAATGATTGCCGCCCGCGACAAAAGCGGAAAGCTGCTGACAATTGCGTACCAGAACCGCTTTAGGCCGGACAGCCTGTACCTTAAAGAAGAATGTGACAGTGGTTTGCTGGGGGATATCTATTTTGCAAAGGCGACAGCAATTCGCCGCCGGGCTGTACCTACATGGGGAGTTTTTCTTGATGAAGAAAAACAGGGAGGTGGTCCGCTTATCGACATTGGGACTCATGCGCTGGATCTTACTCTGTTTATGATGAATAACTACGAGCCGGCCTACGCAGTGGGGACTGTGTACCATAAGCTCAACAAGGACAAAAATACGGGAAACGCATGGGGAGATTGGGATACGGAGAAATTTACCGTATAAGATTCCGCATTTGGATTTATTGTAATGAAGAACGGCGCAACGATCATTCTGCAGAGCAGTTGGGCGCTTAATACCACCGAGGTGCGGGAAGCGGTGACCACGTTGTGCGGTACCAAGGCCGGTGCGGATATGCCCCAGAGCGGTCAACTTGTTATTAACGGTGTCAAAAACAATAAGCAGTATATCTTTACACCTCAATTTAGTTCCGGCGGCGTAGCGTTTTTCGGCGGTGCAGAGGAAGATGCGGCGGACGTAGAAGCCCGTGTTTTTGCTGAAGCGATTCGCGGTAATGGTGATCTCTATGTTCTTCCGGAGCAGGCTGCCGCAGTTACAAGAATACTGGAAGGTATTTATATCTCTGCCGGAACCGGCAAGCCTTATTATTTTGAGAACTAGTTTATGAACAATATTAAAGTTACTGTTTGGAACGAATACGGAGATGACCAACGGGAATCTGCAGTGAGTAATGTGTATCCCAACGGTATGCATAAAACTATTGCAGACTTTTTGAATAAGGATACGGAAATTCTTGCCAGAGTTTCCGTTCTTTCAGAGATAGATCAGGGGCTGTCGGAAGCAACACTCAACGAAACTGATGTATTGATCTGGTGGGGTCATACGCTTCATGACAAGGTCGAAGACGTAAATGTCAAACGGGTTATTGACCGGGTTCAGCGCGGTATGGGAATCATCTTTCTTCATTCCGCTCATAAGTCGAAGCCTTTCATGGAGCTTATGGGTACCAGCGGTTATTTGTGCTGGAGGGAAGCGCATGAGAAAGAACGTATTTGGACAGTAACGCCGTCTCACCCAATTGCCAACGGTATTCCG
>Ga0099364_10006616_pt1 | contig 16813 bp, 16 predicted proteins | sample TergutTh196P3_FD_73070 | JGI IMG/M metagenome (GOLD analysis project Ga0099364, IMG submission 73070) | Microcerotermes parvus P3 segment gut microbial communities from Pointe-Noire, Republic of the Congo - Th196 P3 | ecosystem: Host-associated > Arthropoda: Insects > Digestive system > Gut ... | reverse complement strand
TGACAATCAAAAAATATGAAAAGGCGGCATAGCTCAGATGGCTAGAGCACGCGGTTCATACCCGCGGTGTCACTGGTTCGACTCCAGTTGCCGCCACCAAGAGATAAATTTACAGGAATTCATAGATTTCCTAAAGAGAGATAAACCCCCACTATTATGGGGGTTTGTTGTTTTTAAAGGGCTGAGGAAGTCTTACGGGAACCTATACCTACCTGATGTATTGCCATATTCTCTTGGTAAAATCGAAACGAAAGGAATGGTCATAATTTTGAAGAAAAATATTGGGACGGAGCTGGGTATCCGCCAGACGACGGAATGCGCGGGATAGAGGGCGCGCTTTTTGCCGTACAGAGCGCAAGGGAAGGGCGTTTCATAGGCGAAACTTTACGCTCGCTTGGGGATAAAATGCCGGTGACCGAGCTGTCACTGGCGTCCTCGCTCGCTTATGGGGCTTTGCGCCGTGAAGCGCTCTGGAAAAAAATCTTCGGCGCGTACTTAAAAGGCGCGAAGGGCGGGAAACCGCCTGAAATAGACCCTGCCGTTTCGGACTGCCTGCTGTTGGGCGCCGCCGGCCTTATGGAACTCAGGCACTTCGCCCCCGGCGCGCTGGTAAACGGGCTGTTGGAGGCGTTGAAGGCAAAAGGGCATGAGAAAGCGGTTCCTATGGTGAACGCCGTTCTGCACAACGTCGCCAGGAATGGACCGGGCGCTCTGGAAATACTAAACCGTAGCCGCCGCTTGGAGGACAGAGCTGTTTGCGCGGGGATACCCGAGTGGACTTTGCCGGCCTGGAAAAAATCCTGGAGCAACGAGGAACTGAACGATATATTCGCGTATTCGCAAATACCTCCTTGCGCGTCGCTGCGCACCCCGCCGAACAGAAGGGACGAGGTTACGGCGCTCCTGTCCGCCGGGGGTTTTGACGGAGTCCCGTCCGACCTGTTCCCCGAGTCGATACGGCTTTCGTCTACCGTGTATCCCTCTCTCGTTCCGGGGTTCGGCCAGGGATTGGCAACGGTGCAGACGGAAAGTTCCATGCTGGCGGCCTCGCTTGTTTCCGTATTCTGGCGCAGACTTGGGGGAACGGTTCTCGACATGTGTTCGGGGCGCGGCGTCAAGGCGGGGCAAATTGCCCAATCCCTGCCGGACGCCCGTATCGAGTGCTGGGAAGTGTCGCCAGGCCGCCACCGCGCGGCTGTGCGTGAAATGGCGCGCCTGGGCATAGGAGACCGCGTGGTTTTACGTCTTGGCGACGCGTTGTCCCTCTCTCCGCAGGAGCCTGTCAAACTGGTTTTTTTGGACGCGCCATGCACAGGCAGCGGGACGTGGAACCGCAAACCGGAGTCAAAATGGGGCCTCTCCTGGGCAAAAGTGGATAAAATGGGCGAGTTGCAGAGAGCGCTTTTAAAAAAAGCCTTAACTCTTGTCGGGACTGGTGGTATTATAATCTACGTTACTTGCAGCCTTCTGCGTCAGGAGAACGAAAACGTCGTGGCCGACGCCTTGAGCGAAACGGCGGATTACGTGGTTCTGGACGCGCCGTTGGCTGGGGCTTACGTGCGCCGCGGGCGTCCGTGGGGGACGTATATACTGCCCGGCTTGCCTTGGTTGGACGGGTTTTATGTTTCTGTCATCATGAAAAGAACGGGGGCTTAAGGAGGCTTAATATGGGCAAAATATTCCGTTGGACGCTGTTATTTGTGGTTCTGGTAATATTCGCGTCCGGGTCCGTGGCGTTTTACACGGTGTTTTTCAGTACAAGCGACGAAATTACCATGCCTTTGCTTCGCAATATGTCATTATTGGAAGCGGAAAATGAGGCAAAACGCCTGGGTTTTGTCGTCAGGGCCGAGTCGGTGGTGTCCTCCCTTCCCCAATGGCAGGTGGTGGCGCAATCTCCCGAGGCGGGAGTGAAGGTGCGCAGCGACAGGACGATTCTCCTGAAGGTCAGCAGAGGAGGAATCAGGCGCTCTATTCCCGACGTGCGCAGGCTCACCGCCTCGGAAGCGCAAAACGTGCTCCAGGAGCAGGGCTTCAACATCGGAAACATCGTTTATATCCAGGACGATTCCAGGCCCGGAGGAACCGTCATAGCTCAGAGCCCGTCGAGCCCGGCAAACATACCGAGCGACAAGAAGGTCGATCTTCTCATCAGTCAGGGAGGCGCGGGCGCTGACGGCAGGGTTGTCGTCCCTGACACAGCCGGCATGACCGAGCGCCGGGCGCGTGAACTTTTGACGGCAAGCGGCTTTAGAATAGCGGTCGTAGATTCCGTGTTCAGTCCAAACGATACCGAGGGGCACGTCATAGGCACGCGCCCGTCGGGAGGAACGATGGCGCGGGCAGGGGACGGTATCCGGCTTCGGGTGGCCACGACCAGGCGGCCTGACGGAGTCCCGGAGCGCCCTGTCCAGGCGCAGACGCCTGCAAACGAACCTTCCAGCCAAGTCGTGGTGACGGTTCCCGGGCAAGGCAACGTTTTGATCGGCGTCGATCCGGCGCGTCCAACGTCTGAAGTACAAGCGGTCAACACCAACATCAGCGTTTTTGATCAGCAGAGCCGGCCCGTCTCTCCTCAGCCAGAACCTCAACAGCCCGTGCCTCCGCCGGCAGCGCAGGCGCCGCCGGCCGGAACCCAACAGGCAAACCTCGAGCCTGTCGGAGGGAAGATCGCCAAGATACGTTACCAGGTTCCTCCCCTGGCCCGTCCGCTTCAGCTTAAGATAGAGCTTGTGGACCCGACGGGAACCAAGGTGCTGTTGGACCGCGACGCCAGGAGCGGGGAATACGTGTCGCTGGACGCGCCGTACTCCAGAGAGTGCGTGGTAAGTATCTATCTGGGCGGTCAATTCGTCTGGCAGGACAGGTACATGTGATGACGCGTGATATCTTACTGGCTCCATCCATTCTGGGAGCCGATCCGTTGAGCGTCTCCGCCGCTGTGGACTCCATATTGGGGCATTTCGACTGGCTTCACGTGGACGTTATGGACGGGCATTTCGTCCGTAACCTGTCGTTTGGCCCGGCTACGGTGAAAGCGCTGCGGGAAAGATACCCGGACGTTTTTCTCGACGTGCATCTCATGCTGGACGAACTGGACGTACTCTTGCCGATTTTTGTGAGCTCCGGGGCTTCGCAGGTTACCATACACGCGGAGGTGGAGCCCCAATTGCTTCACCACCGCCTTTCGAGCATAAAGGAGAAGGGATTGAAAGCCGGAGTGGCTATTGCCCCGCTTACCCCTGTGGAGCACGTCCGCCTTGCGCTTCCTGTTGTGGACGTGGTGCTGCTGCTATCGGTCACGCCGGGGTTCGGAGGACAGAGCCTGATCGTTGATACCCTTGAAAAAGCAAGGGATCTGGTCCGTCTCCGAGCTGCGGAGGGTCATGATTACCTGATAGAAATTGACGGAGGCGTCAAACTGGACAACGCGGCGCAGGTTGCGGCTGCCGGATGCGACGTTCTCGTCATGGGCAGCGCGGTGTTCGGAAGTCCCGCCCCGGCCGATTACCTGAAAAAAACCAGAAATTGTTTAAAGGAGGTTCTTGTTTAATGCCCGCTAACGATAAGGATGAAGCCCTGAGGGAGCTTGGACGTATGGCCATGGAAAAGCGCGAAGACGCCGGGCTTTCGCTCAACGATATTTTTGAAAAGACAAGAGTGCGCGTGGAGTATCTTCGCGGTATAGAGCACGGGGCATACCAGGGATTCCCCGACCTCGTCTACACCAAGGGATTTGTGCGCACCTACCTGGGCGTAATCGGCGCGGAAGAACTCAAGGACGAATTCATGTCGTGGCTCAGCAAGGAAAACACCCCCCACCAAGAACGCAGAATTCCCACCCCCGCCGCCACTAACGTTCTGGGCAATACCACATATCCGACAAAGGGCTTCAAACCAGCCTCTCAATTCTGGCTGTTCGTGGTGCTGTTTCTGGTTCTGATCGGATCGGGTTGTTACGTCTGGTATTCGTTTGTGACCAACAACGGCTTCCCTCGCATTGACCCCTCTCTGCAAGCCGGAGCGGTGGTATCATCTGACGACAACCTGTCCGCCGACGTGCCGCCTTTATCGCAGGACAACGATTTCTTCTCCGTTCTCCCGCCGCCCGCGGTGTCGGAGGATGAGCCCGAACCGGAGCCGGCCGCGCCGTATCTCCACATCAAGGCCGACAGGACGGATGTGTGGGTTGAGGTTACAATCAACGACAGAGTGGTATTCTCCAGAACGATGACCCCCGGTACGGGGGCGTCGTGGGACCTTCCGGCCAGGGCAAGGGTGAGGTACGGACGGGCGAACGCGGCGACGGTCATACTGAACGGCAGAGAACTCGGACGGGACGCCAGCGCGAGAGGCACATTTTTTTATGAACCGGATGGAACGTATCGCCGCGTTCAAAATTAATGAATATATTCGTTTTAAGCATGGGCTGCGCCAAAAACAGCGTGGACAGCGAGCATTTGATAGGACGGCTCATAGCAGGCGGACATAAAATAGTTGACGACGCAAAAGACGCGCAGGTGGGTTTGATCAACACCTGCGCTTTTATTCAGGACGCCGTCAAGGAAAATGTGGACGCTGTTTTGGACCTGGAACTTTTGAAAGAACAGGGCAAGCTCGAAAAAATCATTGTGGCCGGCTGCATGGTCAACCGATATGAAGCCGAGCTGCGCGAAGAATTGCCGACAGTAGACTTATGGGCCAGGTCTGAAGAATGGGACAAAATAACGGATTTTCTCGCCCCCAGCCCATATTCTCCCCCCTCCTCCCCCGCCGGCCGCCGCGGGTTGCTGCCCGGCAACACCCCCTGGTCGCGTTACCTCAAGGTGAGCGAGGGGTGCGATACCCTTTGTTCATACTGCACGATACCGATGATACGCGGACGCCTCCGCAGCGTACCTGTCGAGCAGCTTGCCGCGGAAGCGAAAGAGCTTTGCGAAGGAGGCGCGCGGGAGCTGTGCCTGGTAGGACAGGACCTTACGGCTTACGGCAGGGACGTTTACGGCGAGCCGGCGCTTGATGTTCTGTTGAGGGCGCTTGACTCCGAGCTGCCGGATGAAACCTGGATAAGGCTCCTGTACCTTCACCCGGATCGAATCACCCGTAAATTTCTGGATTTCATTTCCGGCATGGATAAAATCCTCCCATATCTCGACATACCGATACAACACATTGACGAGACTGTTTTGGCCTCCATGAACCGCTCCCCCGACGCGGCGCGCATAAGGGACATTTTCACCTATTTGCGGGGGAAGAACCCGCTTTTCGCGCTGAGGACGACAATAATGGTCGGATTTCCCGGCGAGACGGAAGAACGCTTCAGGCGAATACTCGATTTTCTGGAGGAAACGGAACTCGACCGCGTGGGCGCGTTCGCGTACTCGGCGGAGGAAGGAACGAAAGCCGCGCTCCTGCCGAATCAGGTTCCTGACGAGGTAAAACAGGAACGGCTTAAACGTCTGATGGAATTGCAGTCCCGTATATCGAGTGAGCGGAACGCCCTTTTTGTGGGAAAGACCCTGCGGGTCCTCGTCGAGGAAATCGACCGGGATGACGACACAGCGTGGGGGCGCTCTTTCCGCGACGCGCCGGAGGTTGACGGCATGGTCTCCCTGAAGGGCGGGGGGACGCTGGCTCCCGGTTCGTGGGCGGACGCGACGGTGACGGACTTCGCCGAGCACGACCTTTTTGCCGTGTTGAAAAAATAATTGACAACAACCTCAAAAAATTACTTTCAGCTTAACCGAGATTTCCCCGTTCCCCAAAACTTTTGAAATGACATGTACCCTTTTTTTTGTAATTAGCGACATATTTTTGCCGCTGATGACGAAGGGCGGCGAAAGCGCAAATATTTGCTCCGCGTCGTTGAACCTCTGCTTGGCGCTGCCGGCTGTCATGTTGACTATTTCGCACAGAGCGTCGTCAATGTCGTCTTTGGTAACTTCGTCTTCAGAAACGCCTGTCATAAAGGAGTATAGAACCCGCATGGCGCGCTCCTCCGCCGAAATGAAAATTATTCCGTTATTCTTACCGTTAAGGCTCATTATGCCCACCATTTCGTCAAAATCCGCGCCGCCCTCCAGCGAGGAAATATCAAGCGACAAACCCGAAGTCGTGGAAATAACCTCCGCCAGCGCGCCGGCAAAAATAAAACCAAGCTGAGCCGAGGAAAAGCCGTTCATTAAAAATCACCTTCTCCGCCTATACATTCAATAATTTTCGCCTCCAATTGCTCAACGGTGAACGGTTTTGTCAGATAATTGGCGGCGCCGGCGCGGACAGCGGCGATAATGTTGCTTTTCTGCCCTTCCGTCGTAACCATCATCACAGGGATATTCTTATATTCGTCGCTGCCTTTTATCTCGACGAGCACATCATATCCGTTCATTTCAGGCATATTCCAGTCTAAGAGAATCAGGTCTATTTCTTTGTGGCTCTTTGAAAGCGTTTCAAGGGCTTCGATTCCGTCCCGCGCCTCTTCCGTTTCCATTTGCAGCACGTCGGCGGCCGCTTTGATCACTTTTCTTATTAACGAGGAATCGTCAACCACGAGCAGCTTCACTCTAGCTCTCCTCCTTGTTTTTTAGAGTAATACGTTAAGTTATCATAATGATTTGTGTCGAAGCCATCTTGAAATAAGTCGTACAGGGCGTAGTTTCCGGTAAACAAAACGCCGCCGTCCAGCAGGGAGTGGTACATCCTCGTTATTATATCTTTTTTCAGGGCGTCCGAAAAATATATCAAAACGTTTCTGCAAAAAATGACGTCGAACAGCCCAAACGCCTGATAGTCGTTTTGCAGGTTGAAGCGCTCAAACCTGACCGACGCGCGTATTTTCGGGTCTATATCCCATGCCGAGTTGTTTTCGGTGAAATATCTTGCCTTATACCGGTCGCTTAAGCCGCGCGTCATGTTTATCCTGTTGTACCTGCCTTTTTTTGCTATGTCCAGAACCCGGCTCGAAATATCCGTGGCAAGAAAATCAAAATCCGACAGGTTAATTCCGTTTACTCTGTTTTCAATTAAATAGTTATCGACGCACATGACGGTCGAATAAACTTCCTGCCCCGTTGAAACGGCGGCGCACCAAATTCTTATCCTCGCTTTTTTGCCTGAGGCCAGCTCATCCACAAACCCGGAGAGCAGGCGTTCCTCTAAAACCTTCCAGGGCGTTTTGTTGCGAAACCATTGCGTTTCATTTACCGTTATGGCGTTTATTATTTTTTGCGGCATCGAGGGGTCCGAATTTGAAATTACATAATCATAAAATTCACCAAAAGAATCAACTCCCGCGTCAGCCAGAAACTTTGAAAGCCTTGTCTCTATTAAATAGGATTTTTCAGGGGAAATGACAATGCCGCTGTTTTTAGAAATATAATTTTTGAAAAGCAAAAACTCGTCTTCGCTTATGGAGGCTTGAGATAATGTAAGGAGCATTTTATTTACCTCGTTAACCTTTCCATTTCGGCCGGAATTTTATCCAAGTCCAGAATCTTGTCCGCCAGGCCGCTTTCAAGCGCCGCGTACGGCATACTATAGACGACGCAGGTTTTTTTGCTTTGCGCCAGACAATAACAGTCCTGTTTTTCTTTCAGGGCGACAAGCCCCTTTTGGCCGTCGTTTCCCATTCCAGTCAAAATGACGGCTAAAACTCCCGATTCCGTGAACGATTCGGCGACCGATTCAAAAAGCGCGTCGGCGGCGGGACGGAGTCCGTTAACAGGCGGCGAGCCGTCCAACGTGATCTTGTTTTCCGCGTTCAACTTCATATGCGTCCCGCCGGGCGCTATATAAACCGTTCCCGCCGTAACGGTTTCCTTGTTTTCGGCAACCTTGACCTTCAGGCTGGACTTGTGGTTCAAATGGCGCGCCAGATGTTCCGTAAACTGCGGCGCTATGTGCTGAACGACAAGAATGGGCACGGAAAAATCCCCGCGCAGCCTGGTTAAGATACTTTTAAGCGCCGACGGGCCGCCCGTCGAAACCGCGATAAGGACAATTTTCGGCTTAAACGCGTTTTTTTCCGGTTCAGCTCCGGGTTGAAAGCCCTTTTTTCCGCGTTCCTCATACGCAACTTTGAAAACGTCCGACATCCTGCGCTTTACCAAGTCAAAATTTTCGTCGTAACTGTTATAGACAGGCTTGATCATGTAGTCAAACGCGCCTTTTGCCATCGCTTCGGCACAAAGTTTGCCGCTCACGGAGGAAGGCCGCGCCGTAACCAAAACCAGAGCCTTCGCGGCTTCCTGCATAAATGGCTCTAAAAGCTCAGCGCCCAGCCCGGAAACTTCAATGTCAATAACGACAATATCGTAACCGCGGCGTTTTAGGTTATCAAGCGCTTCGTATCCGTTATCGACACAGGTGACGGCGGCATTTTTATCCAGTTCCGCCGCGGCTCGCCCGAACATTTTTTTGTACACAGGCGAGCTATCGGCAATCAATAATCTCAGCCCGGCCATGGCTAGGTTATTTTGAACCTCGATATAAATTCCTCCATGTCGCTGGCGGTTTTGAGCAGTTCCCCGCTTGATAGCTTGGCGGCGTCGGCGCTGTGTTGAGCCGTGCCCGCCTCCTCGTTTATGAATTGGATATTTCTGGAAATATCTACGACTCCCGACGCCATTTCCTTCGTGGCGCGGTCTATTTCTCTTATGTTGTTGGAAGCGCGCTCCGAATTCATGGCTATTTCCTGTACTCCGATAACAAGCTCCGCCGTGGATTTGGCTATTTCGTCAGTGCCTCTCGTGGATTCGATGACCGCTTTCGTAACCGAAAGCGAATTTTCCGAGATCCTGTTTATTTCAGACGTTATTTCGCTCATTCTCCGCGCGGCGTCGGCGGAATCGTTCGCTATCTGGTCGCTGCGTTTGCCCTGCCGGGTTATTTCCTGCGTGAAAGAGTTCAGGAACCCGGTCATTTCGTTGATGATCGCCGTTATTTCCGATACCGCGCCGACCGCTTCAGGCACGTTATTTTGCATGTTTTCAATTTGGTCGGCAATTTCATTGGTGGCGTCGGCGGTTTGCCTCGCAAGCTCCTTGACTTCATTAGCAACCACCATAAAGCCCTTGCCCGCTTCGCCGGCCCCCGCCGCCTCAATCGCCGCGTTGAGCGCAAGCATGTTGGTCTGATCGGCGACGTCGCTTATTACGCCCACTATTTTGCCTATCTGCTTGCTTGCGGCCTCAAGCCGCTGAATGATCATGTTGGTGTTTTTCGCCTTTTCGTCCGCGTCGGACATCTTATTTCTTGTAACCGTGCAATTCTCGCTCACGACCAGAATGGATTTATTTATTTCGTCAACGCTCTGGGCGACGTTGTTAAAGGCGTTCGAGACAAGCGAGACCGAGTCGGACGCCCTTGAAATGCTGTTTTGAATGTTGTCGACAAGGGCGCTTGACTGCGCCGCCACCGTGCTTGTCTGCTCGGCTGCCGCCGCCACGACGCTTATGGTCGCGTTTATTTCCTCTATCGAAGAAGCGACCGCGCTTATATTTGAGCTTATCGTCGAAAGCGTGCTCGACGACTGGGTCATTCCCGCCGAAAATTCCTCCGTCGCCATGCTGGCGTAAGACGTCTGCTCTTTGAGACCTGTGCTGTTGGCAGCCATGCTCGACGATATCGACAACATATCCTGCGCCGACTCGCGTAATTTTATGACGATTTCCTTGACATACATGACGCTCCTGTCGTTGGTTTCAAGAAGCGCGTTGCACGCGCTGAAAAGCTCCCCTATTTCGGAGGTGTAGTCCGACGAAAGCCTCAAGGAAAAGTCGCCGTCGGCCGCCTTTTTCATAGTGGAGGAGAGCGCGGCGAGCGGTTTTAATATGGCGGGAGGAATCAGCACCGACAAAAGGCCGCCCGCCATGACGGCGACAACGACAAAAGCGACAACAAGGACGGCCAGAATTTTCCCGGTGGTAATGACTTCATTTGTTTTCTCGTTGACCAATTCGATGTACCGTCCCTCTATCTGAGTCAAAAGCGCAGTGACTTCGTGCGCTTTGGGAAGGATAACCCTTACAAGATACTTCTCCACCTCGTCCTCACTTTTGTCTTGCAATACGCCGGCTTCAAGGTGAATCAATTCGTGAGAGGCTTGAATATTCTTCAATAAGGAGAGAATTATTTCATCGGTTATCCCTTTCGTTTTCTCGTAGCTCAGCCACCTGCCAAACGTACAGGTTTGGGGGTCAAGCGCCCCCGTGAACGTTGAGCCCAGCAGAACCGATTCGGTCAGCTCCTGCCTCCATATGTAATGAGAGTTCAGCGCCTCCATAATTTCCTGGGATTCGATCTGCAATTTTTCCAGCCCTTTGGACTTTTGCGTAAGTATATGTATGGACATTATCCCGGTAGCGCCCAAAACAATCCCGATGGCGGACATAAGTAAAAAAGCTTCCAGCAGCTTTGTCCTGATTTTCATGTTCCTGAATTTATTCATCATATATCTCCCCTTCTTCAAACCGGTTTATTATCGAATCAACGTTTATAATTCTGTAAAGTATTCCCTCAACCTCGGCCATGCCTGAAACGCAAAGTTTTTCTTCATCCTCGGCCGCCCGGGGCAATGGGAGTATTTTATTTTCATCTATATCGATCAAGCCGCCCGGCTTATCTATAAGCAGGCCCATTTGATCGCCGCCGTCCGTAAGCGGCTTGAAAACAACGGCCTTGGCGGGTTTAACGACTTGCGCGTCCCTTTTCCGCCCAAGCAGCTCCGCAAGGCTCAAAACCGTAACGATTCTCCCCTTAATTCCGGCGATGCCGGCCACCGCCTCCGGCGCCGCCGGAATGGGGGTAAACGCCACGTTCCGCACGACCTTCTTCACAAGCGCCGCGTCAACGGCAAAAAGCTCGCCGTCCGCGAAGAAGCTCAATCCTCTCATGCCGCGTCACCTTTCTTTTTAAATCCGTTTTATCGCCTTTCTTTTTTGCTTGTCTTTTTCAACCTCCTCCGCTATGGCGGACGGATCTAAAAAGATAAGTATTTTTTCGTTAAAAACGCTCGTCCCGAAAATAAAATCGCTGTAAAGGCGGTCATGGTCAAGCTCAAAACCGCCGCTGACCTTGTCGAGCACCTTGCCGGCAAGAAGCCCGACAGGCGGCGCGCTTTTTTTAAGCGTCAGCACATAGAGTTTATTCCCGGTATAGCGGCGCTTATGAACCGGCGCGAAGTTTTCCGGCCTGACGACGCGGACGGTTTTTCCCGCAATGTTCACAAAACGGCCGTCGCCTATTCTCTGGATACGTTCGGGGCCGACAGCCTCTATCCTTGAAATTTCATCCATTTCAAGCGCGAAATACTCCGCCCCCGAGCACTTGAAAATTATAATCTGCTTTTCGTCTTTTTCGTCTTTTTGGGTAAGAGCGTTTTTTTCAACGCCTTCAATACCCATAAGACGCAATATGCCTTCGGCGTCCAGAATGGCGATCGCGCTGCCGTTGCCTAAAACCGTCACGCTTGAATAGCAGAGACATTTTCTTAAATATCCGGGAAGCGGTTTGACAAGCGTTTGCTCGGTTTTCACGGCGTCGTCTATCAAAAGCGCGAAATTTTTGTCCCTGGCCTTGAGCACAAGGCATTTTGCCACGTCGCGCCGGAGGATTTGCTCAAACGGCGACCCGTCCGGCGGCAGCTCGAGCCCTTTGGCCCTGGCGTCTATTTCTCTCATGGTCACAATGGGGATGACACGCCCGCCGAGGCTTAAGACAAGAGAATCGTTAAGCCTTTCAATCCGCGCCTTCGTCATGTTCAACGGCATACCGTGCCGAATCCGCACTATCCGTTCGACGTTTACTTCCGGCACGGAGTACCTAACGGAGTCTATCTCCACAATGAGGGTTCTTATGACCGAAAGCGTGAGCGGCATTTTCAAGCGTACGGTCGTCCCTTTGTCCTGTTCGGAGTCTACTTCTATTGAGCCGCCCAGTTTTTCTATGTTCGTTTTGACAATGTCCATTCCGACGCCGCGCCCCGAAAGCCTTGTTACCTGTTCGGCGGTGGTAATTCCCGGCTCGAACATCAGCGCGAAGATATCGCTTCTCGACATCGCCGAAAGCCTTTCCTCCGTCGCCGCCCCTAGTTCCAGGCTTTTGCGCTTGAGCGCCTCCGCGTCTATGCCCGCGCCGTCGTCCGTCACCTCTATAAATGCCAAGCCGTCCCGCATATATGCGTTAAGCGTAATTTTGCCCTTTTGAGGCTTGCCCAGCGTTACCCGGCGTTCGGCAGGCTCCAGACCGTGGCAGGCCGCGTTTTTGACAAGCTGGGTTATCGGGTCCGCCAGCGAGTCCAGCAAATATTTGTCAAGCATCACATCGCCGCCGAAAGTTTCCAATTCGATTTCTTTATTGAGCGCCTTCGCGGTATCGCGTATCATACGCGAAAATTTGTCGAAAATAACGCTGATCGGCTGCATTCTCGTAAGCATGACTTTTTCCTGAATCTCGCTTGTAAGCCTGGCCATATCGTGCAAAACCGGCGCAAGCCCGGCGATCGACCTCTTATGCCTGGACACGGCGGAAAAAAGCTGGTTTCGCGTTAAAATCATCTCGTTGGCTAAATCCAAAAGTCCGTTGATGACTGAAATGTCAAGACGGATTGAAAAGTTGTTTTCCCGCGCCGGCGCTTTTTTATAAACCCATTCGCTTTCCTCTCCGATTGCCGCCGGTTCGCTGCCGCAGCCTTCTTTCAAAAGGCGTATATGTTTTTTGTCTACCTCGATTGCTATTGAGAAAAGGTCAAACTCCAAAACGCTGGTCACAAGGAGCTCCAGCGTGGAAGTATCGCGTTTTGCCAGCGCGTCCGCTATTCTGAGGGTCAGGGCCTCGGTATCCAAATCCGTTATCGTTTCATCGGGGTTGCCGTCGACTATGGCCGCAACGATCGAGCCTATCGATAAAATATTGTCAATCATTCCCTTGGGGTTCTTATAGTACTTGCCAAGGCTTCTGTTAAATCCTATATTGACGTAATATATTTTATGACCGCGCCGCGCCGCGTTTTTAAGGGCTTTTTCCGTCTCGAAGCCGCCGCGGTCAAAAGGCGTATGTATTTCTTCTTTGGTATTTTCCTCGCGGCTCCCGGCATTTGAGTAGTTTTTAAGCGTTTTTACAAGTTTCCCAATGTCAACGGCCTCATCGCCGCCTATATTGTCAACCAAATCCCTCAGGCAGTCCACGCTTTGCAGCACAATATCCGAGATTTCGTCGTTAAGCGCCAAAGTTCCGTCTTTAATTTGTGAAAAAACGCTTTCAAGCTCATGCGCGACGGCGACAATTTTTTCAAGTGAAAAAAAACCGGCTGTCCCTTTAAGGCTGTGCGCGGAGCGAAAAGCGCCGTTCATCAGCTTAGGGTCGCCGTTAAGCGCCTCCACGTCCAAAAAGGCCGTCTCTATCTTTTCTATATGCGTTTTGGCTTCGGCTTCAAAATCATCAAGAAGCAGGCTCGTATCCAGTTTTATAATCAGCGCCTTCTTTCACGTATAGTACCTTATATTAACCTACAGACAGTCGTTGGAGCGTCGACAGTTTTTCGGACAAAAGGTTAAGTATCTGACGCCAAATTACCTCTCCGAAGGGGGAGCGTGATATAATCGGTTTTAACATTGATTTTAAGGGAATTTGCGATGAATAGAAATGCTTTTGACAAACTCGTGGCGTGGAAAAATGACCCGGATAAAAAACCCTTGATTTTGAAAGGAGCCAGGCAAGTTGGCAAGACTTGGCTAATGCACGAGTTTGGAAAAAAACAATATCAGGATTACGTCAGTTTTAACTTCGACGAGGAGGAAGAGTTTAAGTCGATATTTGAGCAAAATAAAAACCCGCACAGAGTTGTTGAATTGTTAGGTCTTTTAAGCGGGAGAAAAATCATCCCGGAAAAAACGCTCATCATCTTTGACGAAATCCAGGAGTGCCCCGCCGCGCTTAACGCCTTGAAGTATTTCAGGGAAAAAGCAAACGAGTATCACGTGGTTGCCGCAGGCAGCCTGCTTGGCACACTTCTGGCCAGTCCAAAATCCTTTCCTGTGGGGCAAGTTAATTTGCTTGAACTTTGTCCGCTGTATTTTGACGAGTTTCTATCCGCAACCGATCAGCCGCTGTATAAATATTTAATCCAAATTGAAAAAGATCAGCCGATCGAGAAGGTTTTCCACGTCCGCCTGCTTGAGGCATACGACCTTTACCTTCTGATAGGAGGACTTCCCGAATGTGTCGCGTCATGGGTGAAGTATAAAGACCCGCAAAGGATCGGTAAAATTCAAAAAGAATTAATCACCATATACGAAAACGATTTCGCGAAACACTCCGGCAAGGTCAACAGCGGTAAAATTTTGCTTGTATTTCGCAGCATTGTTACCCAGCTTGGGAAGGGTAACGAAAAATTTATCTACGGCTGCATTAAACCAGGCGCTAGGGCGAGGGAGTACGAAGAAGCTATTGAATGGCTGGTCTCAGCCGGGATGCTCAATCGCGTATACAACGTATCTAAGCCGGAACACCCGCTCAAAGCGTTTGACCAGCTCAATTACTTCAAACTCTTTTTGTTTGACACCGGGCTTTTAAAGCACATGGCGGGGATCGACAACAGCGCGATCCTTTTGAAAAGCGATTATCAATTTAAGGGAGCGCTTACGGAAAACTTTGTCCTTCAGCAGCTTCAGGGGTTTTCTGATGTGCAGCCTCGTTTTTACGCCGACGGACACATGGAGATTGATTTCCTGCTCCAAGATGGGACAAATATCATCCCCGTGGAGGTGAAAAGCGGGGAACAAAAAAACGCGCCCAGCTTCAAATCATATATCAATAGAAGACAGCCGCAAACCGCAATTCGTTTTTCAAGGCGCGAATATGCCAGGGATGGCAGCATTACCAATTTGCCGCTTTACCTTGCGGGAATGACAAAAAAGCTGATTTAGGATATCCATTCACAAACAGTGTTCGGCAATCACGGCAAGCAATCTATCGTAAACCATAGGCTTTTCTATGCAATCGTCCATTCCGGCTTCGAGGCACAAGCCTATTTCGTCCTCTTTAACGCTCGCGGTCAACGCGATAATCGGGATTACGCGCGCGTTTTCGCAATGAAGGCTTCTAATGGCCCTGGTGGCATTTAACCCATCCATGCCGGACATTTGAACGTCCATCAAAATAAGGGAATATCGCTTTGGGTCTTCCGCAAATTTATCGATGGCTTCTTTCCCGTCGGCGGCAAATTCCAGCGTCAGCCCTTCGATTTCGGAAAGCATACCGGCGACAATTTCCCTGTTCAGTTCAAGGTCGTCGGTAACTAGAATTGTCTTATTGTTCAAAGCCGCCTCAGGAGCGGCGGAGCAAGAAAACAAGGAGCCTTCGGCGCTTGAAAGCCGCCTTTCACATTCGCTCGCGCAAGCGCGAAGCCTTATTCGGCTGATTAAAGCGCCGGCGTCGTCGTGCCTTCTGACGGAATAATCGGCGGCTCCCATCATGAACGCGGCGGTTTCGTCATCGTCGTTATCTTTTTCCGCTAAAAAAATGACAGGAATTTTTTTGTCTTTGACGAATTCCAAAATGCCGGAGAACACAGCAAACGCCTTCTCACGGCTTTCGCCGATATGGATAACGACAGCCGCCGTGTCATACATCTCCAGCGCGGCAAGCGCGGCGCCGCCGGCCGCGGCGATGCTTACGTCAAAAGGCTCCATAAGCTCCTTTTTTATTTCAGCTAAAACACGCGGCTCATCGCTTATGATAAGAATGTGCTTTTTTTCAAAGTGAACGCCGCTCATAGGCCGACCGCCTCCCAAACTATCCACAGTTGTATAGCATTTTACATAACCCACAGGCGGCGGTCATCAACAATTTCTCTGATAAAAGGTTAAGCATCCGACGCCAATCATATCATTATTTGTCGCTCCCATTCGGGGCGTGCTGGGCTTCGTCGTAAGGCTTTAGTATTACGCCTTCGGCATTTGCCATCTTGGCGATAGCTTCATAGATTTTACGCAACGTTCCAGCGTCGCCGGGTGTATTTAATACTATCTCTGCGAGCGCAATTAGCAAAACCTTTGTTTCATATGCCATTTTCGTTCACCTTCCAGTTAAGGGATTGTTTGTTGCTGTTATCAAGTCTAACATAGGGCATAGGACGCGCGGCGGTCATCAACTGGAGCGAACGGGACGCCCGGGTGTGCGTCCCCTACGGCCGCCGGTGTGCCGGGCATGGTTTGCCCGATACGCTTGAAGCCTTGCAAACACACAACATACGCCTCAGGCGTCCTATCAAAAAGCCTTTCGAGAGTTTTAACACAATTGGCAAAACAATGATGGTGACTGATGAAAGGCGACCAACCAACTATCAAAAAGTACACTTTTTGATAGCGAACTTAAGTTTTGAAAGAATAGCATACAAGTCAACCAACTTCAATACCCTTTCCAAAAAATTTCTCAAAAATAATTTTTGTAAAGGCAAAATCATCGTAGTTCGCCCACAGCCGTTTTTGGTAAATGAGCGGAAAATCGTGCGCAAAATATCGAAAATTTCAAGAATAAGCCTTAAAAATTTTCCCCAAACGCACCCGAGGGAAACTATCAAAAAGTGTACTTTTTGATAGTGAAGAAAGAAGCGGGAAAGGAGGGGGGCCGGGGTCGGATAAAGCGGAATCGGAATGTAGGGTTTGTTTCTACGCGCTGTGTAGCTTTATGGATGATTGCCCGTCGGTTTGGGGTAATCCGGCCTTGAGACAGGGAGGTAGGGTTATGTTTAAGAATCGTAAAGGTTTTACCCTAGTTGAGTTATTGATAGTCATCGTCATCATCGGGATTCTCG
>Ga0099364_10006615_pt1 | contig 16818 bp, 11 predicted proteins | sample TergutTh196P3_FD_73070 | JGI IMG/M metagenome (GOLD analysis project Ga0099364, IMG submission 73070) | Microcerotermes parvus P3 segment gut microbial communities from Pointe-Noire, Republic of the Congo - Th196 P3 | ecosystem: Host-associated > Arthropoda: Insects > Digestive system > Gut ... | reverse complement strand
GCGAGCGGAGTCGGAGTCGAGGTGCCGGAAACCGTGATGCCCGGAGGAGGATTAAGCGTTGAGTAGGTGCGTGTCTCGTCCGTCCACCAAGTAACGATCAGGGTTTTAGCTATTACCGATGGAAACTCAATAGTTTCTATCGTGTCGCCAGGGCAAAGAGTTTGATGCAAGGGGGCGTCGGGACACCACTGCGGAATGGGACAATGAGCAAAACTTTGGGTCGCAAAAGTTGCAAGAAAGATTGAAATTAGGGTGATTTTTTTCATAGGTATTTTATGGTTTATGATTTATGATTTATGATTTATGATTTATGGTTTATGGTTTATGATTTAGGGCAATAAAAAAAACGGACTTAACAAATCCGCTTTTCGAGGTCTTCAGAATACCCATTACGCTAAATAAGTAAGCCCGCAATTCTGCGAGCATTTACCATCTATCCGAGCGTAATTTTGAAATTTCTGAAGTTTCGAAAAGCAAGAATATAGCAAACGCTATTTTTATACGTATTACCGTGCTTTTCAGCACATTTTTTTCATAGGCATTTATGGTTTAATTTTTTGCAAAGATACGAAAATTTTTTGAAATGGCAATGAATTTTTTTTGGTTTCCATTAAAAGACCGATTTTGCCAATTCGTTTTTTTTTCGTACCTTTGCAAGATGATGAATACCCCACCGATAGCAAAAAAAGTGCCGAAATCGTTGACAACACATGATGTCGTTCGTCATGACGATTATTTTTGGATGAATGAACGTGATTCGCAAGATGTTTTGGATTATTTGAACGCCGAAAATGCGTACGCAGAAACGATGATGAAAGATACGGAAACCTTGCAAAAACAACTGTTCGACGAAATCAAATCTCGTATCAAAGAGGACGACCAATCCGTACCGTTTTTTCGCAGAGAATACTGGTATTACACGCGTTACGAAACCGGAAAAGAATATCCGATTTATTGCCGAAAATTTCAATCGTTGGAAAATTCGGAAGAAATTATTTTGAATGTAAACGAACTTGCAGAAGGTCATGCTTTCTGTGCTGTAAGCGAGATTGCGATTAGCGATGACAACAACATATTGGCGTTTGCCGTAGATTTTGTGAGCCGTCGGATTTACGATATTTGGTTCAAAAACTTGGAAACCGGCGAAATTTTGAACGAAAAAATTGAAAAAGTTTCAGGAAATTTTACGTGGACAGGCGATAATAAAACGTTGTTCTATGTCAAGCAAAATAAGCAGTTGCGAGCGTGTCGGGTTATGAAATATGTGCTTGGAAATCCCGAAAAAGAACAAGAGATATTTTTCGAAAAAGACGCAAAATTTAATGTGGGTGTTGGACGAACAAAATCGGAAAAATATGTTTTTTTCTGTTCAGGAAGTTCTACATCGATGGAATACCGCACCATTCCTGCGAATGAACCGAATGCAGAATTTCAAATGTTCCAAAAAAGAGAGAAAGATTTGGAATATGCTATCGAACATTTTGAAGAACAGTTTTTCGTGATGACCAATTGGAATGCGACCAATTTCAAATTAATGAAAACGCCTATAACTGCGACAAACAAAGAGCACTGGGAAGACATTATTCCTCATCGTGAAGATGTGAAATTGGAAGATTTTGAAATTTTTTCGGATTATTTAGTGTTAGAGGAACGAAAAAATGCACTCAATCATATCCGAATTATCAGTTTGAAAAATGGCGAGGATTATTATCTCGAATTTCCTGAAGAGGTTTACCATACAGGCATTGGCTACAATCCGGATTTTTACGCTACAACGTTGCGATACGGCTACAATTCGATGACCACACCTCGAACGTCGTATGAATATAATCTCAAAACTCGCGAAACAATTGTCTTAAAACAACAAGCGATTTTGGATCAAAATTTCAAGCCGGAAAACTACGAAAGCAAGCGTTTATGGGCTGTTTCGCACGATGGTGAACGTGTGCCGATTTCGATTGTATATCGAAAAGGTTTGCAAAAAAACGGACAAAATCCGACCTTGCTTTACGGTTATGGTTCGTACGGAATTTCGATCGATCCGAATTTCAGTTCGGCACGATTGAGTTTACTGGATAGAGGCTTTGTGTATGCGATTGCACATATTCGCGGAGGCGAGGAAATGGGCAGAAAATGGTATGAAAATGCCAAATTTTGCAAGAAAAAAAATACATTTTTGGATTTCATCGCTTGTGCGGAAACGTTGATACAAGAACGTTTTACATCGTCGCAAAAACTTGCCGGAATGGGCGGAAGTGCCGGTGGTTTGTTGATTGGTGCAGTTGCGAATATGCAACCGAATTTATTTCAAACTCTCATCGCACAGGTGCCGTTTGTGGACGTCGTTACGACCATGCTCGATGAGGATATTCCGCTGACCGTAGGGGAGTACGAGGAGTGGGGAAATCCCAACGAAAAAGAATTTTTTGATTATATGTTGTCGTATTCGCCGTACGATAATGTGAAACCGCAAAATTACCCGAACATATTGATAACAACGGGTTATCACGATTCGCAAGTGCAGTATTGGGAGCCTGCAAAATGGGTTGCCAAATTGCGAGCCACCAAAACAGACCACAATTTACTTTTACTCAAAACCGAGATGAATTTCGGTCATGGCGGTGCATCCGGACGTTTCGAATCACTGAAAGAAACAGCGTTGGAGTATGCGTTTTTGTTGAAGACTATGAGTTAATTGTGTACGTTAAAAAACGACAAAAGATTTGGCTTTCGCCCAATGATGATTCCGCTATAATTTATATTATGTTAAATAGACATTTCAAGAAAAAGGGCAAATACATGTATGTGCCCTAAATCTTATCTACTTGCCTATCAGTGAATTATTGCTGCAATCGTTCGATTTGCTCATTCAATTCGTTGGCTCTGTCCATCATACGTAAATGAACATAAATATCTTTCAATGTGGACATTACCGGGATATTGTCAGACTCCATCTCGTTGGCTTTTTCCAACATCGGAATCGCTTTTTTGAATATCTCGTTAGCAATTTCGTTCAATTCGTCGTATTTAGTTTGCTCACTCATAGGCAATGCATCGGCTTCCGCCTTGATACTCACGCCTCTCGTTACATAATGAGCCGCCAAATTGAAAATCGCATCAAAATAATCAGGTCGCAATTCAATCGCTTTCAAATAAGCCTCTTCAGCCTTTTCCGGCATGTTGATTTGCTCAAAAGCCACACCTTTTGCAAAAAATACAACCGGATTATCGGCAAAATCCACTGACATGGCGTCCAAAATTACGGAGGCACGCTCCGAATTTCCAATCATCAGATGAATACTTGCCGCATTAATCAAGGTATTGTAATTTTCGGGAAACAATTCCACCGCCAAATCAACATATTTTCCGGTATTCACAAGGTCATCCTCATCTTTCAAAATAAGTGCCAATGCTGTGAATGCAGCCGGTTGGTCGGCTTTCATGTCAACTAATTTTTGATAAAATTCTTTTGCCACCACCTTATTTCCGGCAGCCTCCGCACAAAGTGCCGTGTTAAACATCGCATTGGTATCTACGATATCCACCAAAGCACTTGCTTCCACACTGACTCTGAATGCGTTAGAAGCTTCCGCAAAGTTTTGATCGGCATAAAACGCTGCACCTTTGTCGTATGCAGCATTGATCAATTTTTGAACTTCTCCCCCACCCAAAATGACCAATCGGCCGTCTTTGTCGAGGTTGAATGTTTTGATGAAAGCCTGCAAAGCCAACTGTATGGCATTGGGTTCCAAACTACTGTACTCCGGTTTGGGAGTTGCAGCCACCGCCGTGTAGATTTTCGCTTGACTGAACCATGCATTTGCATTTTCCAGATTTTCAGGCTCTACGATGGCTAATTGAATGGCAGTTACGGCTCTGTCGAGTCTGCCTCTCTTGAGTTCACTGTCGGCTGTTCTGAGGTTTCTCGTTTGTGCAAAAACCATGGCGGACATGAACATTAATGCTAAAAATACGTTTAATTTTTTCATAATTATGGGATATTTAGTTATTTGATGTTTTGATTTGACAAAAGTTTAATTTACGCATCATTTTTTTCTTCATTAGGCTCGGAAATTTGTTCATCGACTTCTGAAATCTCCGTTTCGACAATCTCTGCAACCTCAATAGGATTGCCGTTTTCGTCCAATTCTTCCTCTTCGGCGGGGACCTGTGTTACCGATGCGATGGCATCTGAATTTTTTAGGTTGATCAGTTTCACGCCTTGCGTATTTCGTCCGGCAACGCGTAAATCTTTCACAGCCAAACGTAAAATAATTCCGGATTTGTTGATAATCATTAAATCGTCGGTATCTTTGACGTTTTTGATGGCTGCCAACGCCCCTGTTTTCTCGGTTATATTGATGGTTTTCACGCCTTTACCACCTCGATTGGTTTCGCGATACTCGTCTAAATCCGAACGTTTTCCGAAACCTTTTTCAGACACAACCAAGATATCATAATCTTTGGAATCTACGCAAACCATACCGATAACTTCGTCATTTTCACTTTGTAAGGTGATACCTTTCACACCGGACGCTCCCCTACCCATCGGACGAGTTTTGGATTCGTTGAAACGAATTGCTTTGCCGGAACGCAGAGCCAGCATGACTTCGTTGGTTCCGTTAGTGAGTTTAGCCTCAAGCAGTTGGTCGCCCTCGCGAATGGTTAAAGCGATAATTCCGTTCTGTCTCGGACGAGAATATGCCTCCAAAGAGGTCTTTTTGATGATGCCTTTTTGGGTACAAAGTATGATGAAGTTTTCCTTTAAGTAATCCTCGTTTTTAAGGTCTTTTACATTGAGATACGCTCGAACTTTATCGTCAGGTTCAATGTTGATCATATTTTGAATTGCTCGACCTTTCGACTGACGCGTACCTTCCGGAATATCGAATACACGCATCCAGAAACACTTGCCTTTTTCGGTGAAAAGCAACATATAATTGTGCATCGAGGCTACAAACAAGTGCTCAACGAAGTCTTTATCGCGTACATCGCTACCTTTTGCACCTTTTCCGCCACGATTTTGGCGTTGATATTCGCTCAAATTCGTACGTTTAATATAGCCTAAATGCGAAATTGTAATCACAACGTCCTCATCTGCAATCATATCCTCAATTCGGAATTCTGCGGCGGAGTATTCGATTCGGCAACGCCGTTCGTCTCCGAATTTGGCTTTCATATCCAACATTTCGTCCTTAATGATTTGCATACGAAGGCTTTCGTTTGCCAAAATTTCTTTGCAACGAGCGATGAATAGCATGAGTTCGTCGTATTCGGCTTGCAATCTTTTGCGTTCCAAACCCGCCAACTGCCGTAAACGCATTTCAACAATGGCTTTGGCTTGAATTTCAGTGAAATCCCACTTGGAAATCAGCCCTTGCACCGCATCTTGCACCGTTTCGGAAGCCCGAATCAACGCAATAATTTCGTCGATGATATCCAATGCTTTGAGCAGTCCCTCTAAGATGTGAGCACGTTCCTCGGCTTTGCGGAGTTCGTACTGGGTTCGGCGTATCACAATTTCGTGGCGATGTTCGACAAAATACTGAATTAATTCTTTCAGATTCAATAACATCGGACGACCTTTGACCAAAGCAATGTTGTTGATGCTAAACGAGGTTTGAAGTTGTGTATATTGATATAACTTATTCAAAACCACGTTAGCAACGGCATCGCGTTTGAGGTCGACCACAAGTCGCACGTCTTTTGTAGATTCGTCGCGAACTTCTGAAATACCTTCAATGATTTTTTCCTCGACCAATTCGGCGATTTTCTCTTGTAAAACCGCTTTGTTCACTTGATAAGGCATTGAGGTTATGATAATTTGGTCGTGATTTCCTTTTTCGTGCACCTCGATGGTCGCTTCGGAACGCATGATCACACGTCCTCGACCGGTATGATACGCCTCTTTGACGCCTTCGGTGCCATAAATAATTCCGCCTGTCGGGAAATCCGGAGCCTTAACGTATTGCATTAACTCATCAATGGTAACATCTTTATTATCAATATATGCGATAACGCCATTAAGTACTTCCGTCAGGTTATGCGGAGCCATATTGGTAGCCATTCCGACCGCGATTCCGGCACTTCCGTTGATCAGCAAACTTGGAACTTTTGCCGGCAAAACGGTAGGTTCGTTCAAACTATCGTCGAAATTCAACTGGAAATCGACCGTTTCTTTGTCGATATCCTCCATCATGGCTTCGGCGATTTTTTTCATTCGAGCTTCCGTATAACGCATTGCAGCCGGCGAATCCGCATCCATTGAGCCGAAATTCCCTTGTCCGTCGACAAAGGGGTATCTGAGCGACCAATCTTGTGCCATACGCACCATCGCATCGTATACAGACGAATCTCCGTGCGGGTGGTACTTACCGAGCACCTCCCCTACGATTCTGGCTGATTTTTTATGTCCACCGCTTGAACCAATGCCCATTTCATTCATTGCGAATAAAATACGGCGGTGTACAGGTTTTAATCCATCTCTCACATCCGGGAGTGCACGCGACACAATCACCGACATCGAATAGTCGATGTACGCGGATTTCATCTGATCTTCAATGTTTACTTGAATAATTTTTTCGTTTTCTAACATCACTTGTCTTTAAGTATTTGTAAATCAATGCCTGTGTTTTTGACAAACAAAGCACGCAAAGTTACGAAAAAAAATTGGAATTTGCAAGTTTTTTTTCAAGAGTTTTCAACAAGTTTTCAACCGATGGGAAAGAGGGTACAAAATATCTTCCCGATTCACTAAATTTTTGCCTCACAACCTGATCCGAATGGCTGCAAACCTACTCGCTAACCCGATACTTCGCCCGAAGAATGCGACGAACAGAGGCATCCAACCGCTCATCCGTAATCCGTCCATCGTGATAAGCATCACGCAGGGCTTGCACGGCATTGCCTGCATTGGCAGGCATTAGCAGGATATCCACACCTGCCAAAAACGCCTTTAGAACAATCTCATTTCCGCTGTAATAGCGTGTAACTCCCCCCATATCTAAGGCATCGGTAATCACCAAACCCTCGTAGCCCCAGTCGTTGCGTAGCACCTCCTGTATCCAGTAGGGCGAAAACACCGCCGGCAAGGTAGGTTCCTCAGGATGCACCTTTGGCGTGGAAATATGCCCCATCATCACGCCGTCCGCACCTGCTGCTATGCCTCGCTGAAAGGGGTATGCCTCGAGGGTATCGAATCGCGTTTTGTCGTGTTGGTGGATGGCGCGCTCATCGTGCGAATCCTGTTTGGTGTCGCCGTGTCCGGGGAAATGCTTGACCACAGCGAGCACTCCCGCCTCTCGAAACCCACGCACGGCTGCAGCAACCATCTCGCCTGTGATGCGGGGCTCTCTGCCGTAGGCACGGTCGCCAATGACCGTGTTGGCGGGGTTAGACCAGATATCGGCAACAGGGGCGAAGTTTAGATTTACGCCCAATCCGTGCAGTCGTGTGCCGATGGTGTGTGCGGCGTTGTAGGCGTTTTGCGTGTCGCGGGTTTGCCCGATGGAGTATGCCGTGCCAATGCGTGGTCGGAACAGGTTGCGGGTTCGGGCTACGCGACCACCCTCGTCGTCAATGGAGATGAATAGGGGAGGATGTACCGCCTCTATCAATGCCTGCAAGTCGGCAGTCAGCCGTTTCACCTGCTCAATCGAAGATATATTCTCAGCAAACAAGATAAAGCCACCTATATGGTAGTCGTTGATGAGCGCGCGAGTGGCAGCGTTGACGGTCTGTTTGCCGGGGATCTTTGCGATGATGAGTTGCCCGATCTTTTCATCCACGCTCATTCGAGCAAGTTGCTCTTCAACAAAAGTTTCGATGGGGTCTATTTCGATGGGCTCGATGGTGGCAATAGGTTCCTGCACACGCATGGTCATGGTTAGGCACACTGTGGCGATGCATAGTGTGGCGGACCAAAGGAGTAGTTTTTTTTTCATAGTTTTAGTGCAAAGTTACGATTTTTTTTTGAGATGGGCAAGTTTTTGGTGGTTTGGGGCGGTGGTATTATGGCGTGAGGCTGTTCAAAACGCAACCCCCACCCGAACCCCAAACGTCAGCGTAAGCCAGCCATAGCGCTCTACAAAGCCGTGATGGTATTGCAGTTCCACCGGTTCGCCCCATTCTATGCCTGCACCGACAAAGCCCTCCAAAACCAACCGTTTTATCACGTGTTGATAGCCGATGCATCCCATGATGGTTTGCATGGATGAACGTATTCTGTCGCCACTGCCGTTTCTTGCATCGTAGTCGAAGAACGACCATGCGTATTCGGGTCTGACATATAGCCCGCCTAACGTGCTATTAGCCTGTTGCAGAAGATTGAACTTGTAGCCCGCCCGCACCAACCCGCCTTTCGGATTCACTCGAAATTTGTCAAAACCAACGCCGATGATTCCCGCTGTAACCTCAACGGATTGCTCCGGAAAAACAACCCTTTCGTAGGTCAGTTTGGCCGATCCTGTGATGAGCGACAGGAACGTGGTTTTTAGGGCGTTTCTATGTATCGGTCTGTTGTCCTCTCCTGCTTGCAACGGGTGTGCGAGGTTCAGGATTAGGAGAACGAGTGTTGTTGTCTTTAGAAGATTACGCATAGTATCTATTGGCTTGGCTTTCCCGCATCTCATACCTGCTTATGGTAGCACAGCAAACGTCTTTTGAACCGTAGTGTCGGTTACAACGCCATTGGGTAAGGTGTAGGCAAAGTTTAAGTCATAATCGGCACCTCTTGGAAGGATTGGAAAACCGGAATTAAACAAGTGTAAATACTTGTCCCTCACTGTTTGCGATGCTTGAGCAACTTGAACCCATGCAGCATAGTAATCTTCGTAATAGGTGCGGCCAAGATAGTGAACCCAAGGAAAAGGAGCAAGTGTTCCATAATCGTAGATCGTACGTTTAATAATATCCCAATCCGGTATGATAGACTGTCCTTCTTCTCGAGAATAGGTAACAGCACCATCAAACGGATAATGTTCATAAAGCATGGGGTATATTCGGTTGATAAAAAAACTGTCGGTCATTGCCGAACGAACGATAATCAAAGGCTTGTTCTGCGTGTAGTCTGTACCAACTATATCGACTTCATCAAATCCCTCTTGTGCTGACATATTTCCAGATATAAGACGAGCATTTCCCATGTACAATATCGAAACTATTTGTGCACTTGTTACTGTCAGCTGTGCCATCTTCTCCGCAAAGGTGTTAAACATGCTGGTTCGGAAATCATAACTCCATATGACTGTTTCTTCACTGCCGTTTGAAACACTGACCAATTCTAATGTGTAGAGCGTATTGTTGTTCAGATCGGGCTGTATCCAACTGATACTGAAGTCATTAGCATTCCAAGTGGTATTTATCAGAGTTTCGTTCGCCTCCGAGCGTAAACGGACTTTGATGGTGGTGGCTGTGCCTGTAAATAAAAAGCCGTAGTTGCTTGTAAGTTTGATAAAACCGTTGGGATGCTCGCCTTTCAGAAAGTATTGCTGATCGGGTGCAGGATAGGCGGATTGTATGGCGTCTGTCGTCAAGGTCGGGTGCTCGCCCGGTTTGAAATCTGTGGTTATCACACAAGTCGCTGTTTTGTTGCCATCTTTTGTGGTAACGGTGATGGTGGTTTGCCCAAACCATTTTGCTGTAACCAAGCCGTTTTCCACAGTAGCAACGGTTGTGTCGCTGCTTGCCCAGCTTATGGTGTCGTTGGTGGCATTGGTGGGATGAATGGTTGGCACAAGCCTTAAGGTGTCTCCAACCAACAGCGAGGCGATGGCTTGGTTCAACGTTATGTTTTCCACAGGAATTATTTCTTCACCGGATTTTTCTTCTTCGCCGGGCGTTTCTTTTTTGCAAGAACCTGCAAACGCAAGCGATAGGATCATTGCAGAGTAAAGGATTTTTTTCATAGCGTGTGTTGTTTTTTTTGCAAAGTTACGATTTTTATTTAAGATACACAAGTTTTTGGCTATTCTCATTTCTCCGTATAATACCGCCCAACCCCATAAGCATAAAAATCCTCCATATCCGCAAGGTTGGGGAGGGTTTCGACAAGGATATCGACCCAACGCTCCTCTTTCATTCGGGGTCTGTTGTTGGCTTGTTCGTAAAGTTTGATCTGCTTTCTTTTGGTGAGGAAGTTGATGCTTACCTCTTCCTCGAGTTGTCCTGAAAATCGGTAGTCGGCATCAAAACCTATCAACTCAAATCGGTTGTCGTGATAGCGGAAGGTGTACTTCCTGCTGCCATACTCGCCGAAATCGCAAAGGATGTAGAGTTTGCCGTCCTTGATTTCTGTTGACAGCGTGCAGGCGGCGTTTGCCGGACACTCGACAATGCGGGGCTTAGCCACCGCCAACTCATAGGTCTTGCCTTTCCTCAAGAGGACGAAAAGCCCGCTAATCCCGCTGTGACGGCTCGCATCACGCCTTTCGTCCCTCGTGATTAAGACCGCATCATTCACACCGTCGCCATTCAAATCACCAAGGATTTCCTCAGTAACCGCATAACCGGAAAGCACAAAATCATCATAAGGAATGTCGTCGAACTCAACCGTGCCATACACCCTGATGGACAGGATTGGCGCGTCTTCCCGGAAGTCGGCAGGGCGGACAGTAACCAAATCGCGACGATACAAATACTCCTGCTGTCCGATAAAACCATCGGGATCGAGGTTCAGTTGAAACTCGGCACTGATCCAAAACCGATCGCTCACATAGGAAAACGCAATCGCCGCATCCGGAAGGATCTCTCTCACCTCGCCCACGGTCATCCCCACGCTTATGCCGTCGGACGTAACATACTTGTCGGACCAAATCGTCAGGTCGCCAATCGTGTCCGAAAATCGCTTTTTGGCGTAGTTGTACGCCGGCATAAAACTCAGCACAATGTGTCCGTTTTCATAGACGTTGTAGTAGGGTTCTTGCGTGCCCTCTATCGTTCTGAACGTCTTCCTTATGGTGTGCGTTTTGGTGTTGGTCGGGATTTTTTGTCCGATGACAAACCCCTCAACGCCATACGCTGTTATCAGGAGTTTGCCGTTTTCTGTTTCGCTTTCGCTTGATGTGCCGGAGGTTTTGCAACCCGCGAGAATGGCTGCTGTGACAAGGGTTAGAATGAACAGGTGTGATGTTTTCATGGTGATTATGGTTTAAGTTTGTGTAAAATTATTCCTTTCAAAAAGTCTTGTTTGCCGCTGCAGTCACGGCTTTCAGAAGACCGTTAACATAATCTATCTGCTCTTCCATATCGATGTCGTAGCCATGATTTTCTAAAATGTTCGTGAGATAGCTGTTTAGTTTGTTGAATTTGGCAATTACCTCTTCGGTAAGTTCAGCCGTCAGTTCCTTGATATCTTCAGGCTTGTCGGCATACTGCGCAGTTATTCCGATAAGGAAATCAAGTTTCTGCAAAATCTCAAACACACTCACCATTGTGTACCAATGGGGATAACCATACCAGGTATCGCTTGCGGCGATATCCCTTGCCTGTTCAATGAAAACACCGTTCCAACTGCCTGAAATCATCGAAAGCGTCATTAAACAGACCATCCTTCGCATAGATACATCTCGACCTTCTTGTCCATCCGAAACGCCGAGAAAGTCGGCGTAAAACAAATCGTTGAACAAGGCAAACGCCTCCATTCTCAACGATGACAGTTTCGTCAATATCTCATCACGCTCCTCGGAAGTGATGATACCCTCATAATAGTCATCGGGATTAAGGTTTTTCCTTGCGTCAAAAACGGTTATAAACAGGCGCATCACCTCGTTGCGAGCATGGTCTGTATCATCGATACTGTTGCTCACAAACTGTCTTACGTGCGAACTTATGCTGTCGCGTATGGCTATTATATTGGGTTCGGCGTTTGGCATCACAACGTCTTTCAGGAAGTCGAACCCGCCGGGTTTCACCTCCCAAGTCCAGACTACTCTTGACTTTTCGCCACTTACCTCTATCGGTATTTCATACATCGTTGGCTCCGTCAGTTCGTCAATCCAAACGGTTACAACGCCATCAAAACTGAGCGAGCCTGTCTGCTCCAGCATAACCCATTCAATCCTCATACCATAATCCTTATAGGCAGGGTCGGTGTTTATTTTCGTTTCAAACTCGCGTCTAATGTCGTAATCTATACCCGGGCGTCCGGGGAAAAACTCACTAAGATTAAGCGAACCGTCGCCGTGGCAATCATAGATCATAAAATAGATCCTTGTGTCATTTTCATCAATATAGGATATCCCTCTGCCTGAATATATGCCCGGGTCGCTGGGTCGGGTGATGACTAACGGCTGTTCGGGCAAAAACACGTCTAACGCATACTGTACGCTGCCTTCAATGATGATGTTCATATCTCCGAACTCGTGGCTAAAATCTATCTGTCCGCTATTTGAAAGGCTGATGTATCTAAAGCCCTTTACTGCCGTGTTTGTTGTGATGACCATTTGGTAATGGTAATAGTCGTCTTTGTTTTTGCCCGCAAACTCGTCATATTCAAGATGTGAGGCATAAGTGCTTAGATCCACATCGGCGGTATAGGCTATGCTTATCTTGATTTCCTGTGCACTTACTGTCCAGGATTTGGCTATCATTAGGGCGGTTAGGAGAGTTTGTGATGGTTTCATTGGTGTGTGATGTTTGATTTAAAAATTATTACTATTCCGCCAAAAACTGCGTAAATTCTTTCAAAGAGCGTTGCAAAACGTCTTTGGGGATAAGTTGTCGCTCATATTCGGCAATCATGGTTGGGCTCAAACTGCGGCTCATGGCGTATTCCACAACGCTGCGGTCTGCCTCCTGACAAAGTAAAATACCAATGCTTGGGTTTTCGTTACTTCGACGCACATCGCGGTCGAGAGCCTCGAGATAAAATTCGAGTTGCCCCATGTATTCGGGCTTAAACTTTCCTGTTTTCAATTCGATAGCCACCAAACACTGCAACCCCCTGTGAAAAAACAACAAGTCAACCTTGAATGTAGAATTGCCGACTTGCAGCGGATATTCCTTGTCGTAGAACAAAAAGTCCTTACCCAATTCAAGAACGAAATCTTTCATATTATCCAAAATACCGTGTTGCAAGCGTTTTTCGGAATGGCGTTTCGGAAGTCCGAGAAAATCGACAAATACCGTATCCTTGAGCATGGGAACAGCCTGTGGGTACATATCTTTCAAGCCTTTGGAAAGATTGTGCTTGTTGCCTGTTAGCGAGGCGAAGGTGTTGTTTTTGAGGCAACGTTTCAATTCTTTGATATTTAACCGTTCTTTATGAGAATAGAGTATATAAAAAATCCGTTCTTCTATTGTTTTGCAGGTATTAAGAATTTCAAAATGGTTTGTCAATGTGGTTAAATTCAAGAATATAGGAAATTGTGCAGTTTGAAACTGCACAATTTGTCCAGTTTCAAACTGGACAAATTCGTTCTGACTTTGCAATTGTCCAGACACCGTCTGGACAATTTGTGCAGTTCTTGGCTGCACAAATTCATTCAACTTCAAACTGTCCTTATATTCAACGAATTGCAATGAAGAATACGTATCATATAATAAGACCATATTGTAGATATTGCTCCTGCTATACCCTCGCAAGGTAGGGTCTTGTGCCCGCAGATACTCCGAAAGTTGCATAACGGTCTTGCTGCCCCAAGCGGAATTTTTTAGTCGTGCAGACACAAAAGCCCCAACTTCCCACGCAGTAAGCAAACTCTCATTGTTTACGGTTTGCAACGCTCGCGAACGATGCAAAGAAATAATCCCTTGCACGTGTTGAAATTCACTTGTTGTTGCGATGTTTATGTTGTTTTCTGTTTTCATTGGTATTTATTTGATTAAATTATCGCCCTCTCGCCTTAAATTCCAAAAGGTAAGCCACCCCATCGTCATCGAACTCGATGGAGAAAAACCGTCTTACATTATTCTCATCTACATACGAAAACCCGCGTTGCCAGCCCTCAAGCAAGTTGGTTACAAATGGCTTTTCGGGGGTCAATTCGTTTAATTTGAAAATAGTGTTTTGCTCTAAATTAACCGGTTTTTGGGGTTCCGCGCGGTTCTCGTGGGAAAGTTCAAAAAATATAAAATCCCTCACCGTAGTACGAGCGATTATCACACTCGCTCCAAACTCACTGTCTTCATCGAGAGTTCCATGATACGAGGAAAACTGACTTAATGCCGCTTTAACAACCAAGCGAATGGCATAGTCTGTATCTGTGCTTGCACTTCCTTTGTTCCCCTCAAAACCTACTACCGTCCAACCCTTGGCTTCGGCTATGCTTGGGTCGCAATCTGCCGAGCCGGGATTGTCGAGTATCACTACCGTTCCACCCTTGTTTGGCAACGTGCTAAACAAGGCATTCAGCCCATCGGCTGTGAATTGATTATTCCCGACAAACAATTCTATCAATGCCGTGTTTTTGCTCACATCCAATGCGGTTAGTCGATTACCCCCGACAAACAAGTGTGCCAGCGTGGTATGTTGGCTCACATCCAATGCGGTTAATTGGCTTTCCTCACATCTGAAAATCAAAATATCATCGCCGGTTATGGTGATAACTTTGGACTTTGTATTGGAAAATCTGTGAGTGAAAAGTGCGCCATCAAACGGATCACCGGGGTCAGGGTTTTCTATGCTCGCTGTTGTTTGTTGTGAACCATCGCCCCAATCCACGGTTGCTGTCCCCTTACCCTCTATGTAAATTTTGACTTCGCGGGCATTCGTGGTCATGGTGATAGGATTGTTGGCAATTACGGTGGTTGTTGTTACTTCCCTTGCTTTTCGTGCTTTTTGCGCTATGATACGCTTGTCGGGTGTTATCGCAATGTCGTCGCCGGCTAACATAATTTCTTGTATGGTCAGACTTTCAGGCATGCTTTCTTTATCTAATCGGCTCCAATCAAAATCTTCGGGAAATTCACCGGTCATTCTGAAAAGTGCTGAAAGTCCCTCGACCCACACATTTAATCCACCTTCCTCGCTAACCCAAGCAATGTTATATTTGGATTTCAGTTCGCCATACGTAGAGCCAACGCCAATGCCCTTTTGCGTTTTAATTTGCGGACTGTAAATCCATATGCGATGCGCTGTTTCAAGTCTGTCGGGATGCAGTTCGACCTGAAACAACAATTCGTCATTCTCAAAAACATCGTAAGCGGGGTAATCATCGCCCTCTAAACTGATGACGCCCCTTACTACTTCGTACTGTTTTTCAAAAATAGAGATAAGTTCACTGACCGGCTGTCCGATGTAAACGCCGTCGGTTGTTTTGCTGCCGCCGCAGCCCATAGCCGCTATCATTAGGGCGACTGTTAGAATGATGTGTGTTGTTTTCATAGTGTGTGATGTTTTGATTTATTACTCAAAATTAAGGTGCAAACGTAGAAACTTTAGATGTGGTTTTATTGTCCTGTTCGATGATTTCTACAGTAAAGCCGCCGCCCGAATACACCCAAAGCATCTCTATATACAGATGGTTGTCTGATTTATATTCATACGTTACGGTTATACTTCAGTCTTCATAGGAAAATTCAGCATTGGCTGCAGGCAAATCATCTTGCAAATACTGCAACCTCGGTGGTTTATTAACGATGTTATACACTTGCCCTAACGTTGCGTTGGGGAAAACACATTCCTCAATAGCGACAGGAATGGAATGGTATTCATATAAGAAATCAAAATATTGTTCTATGGTTACGGTGCGTTGAGGTTGTCCGTCTATCTGTATGGTTATTTTGCATTTCACGCCTTCCCAATCGTTTTCGGTTACAAAAAGGCTACTTTTCTCTTCGTCTGTCACATTGGCTACAACCTCCTCACTGCTCTCTGCCTCGGCTATGGTAGGGTCGCCGTCTGTGGTGGTTGCATCGGTAGTTTCAACAGCGTTTCGCACGATGATGCGTTTGTCGGTTGTTATCATAACATGGTCGCCCCAAACAGACATCTCTTTGAAGGTGTATATTTCTGCGGGCGTGGGCATTTCGCCTCTACTTGCTTTAACCAAAAAATTGGCTTGGATATCGAAATTTTGTATGTCGAAATTTTCAACGAATATAACCCTAAACGTTGCAGAAAGCTCATCAACCTGCACCCACACTTGCTGTTCAAACTCGCTAACACCGGAAATTTCATACTTAGACTGCAATTCCGCCAAGGTAGAGCCAATGCCAATGCCTTTTTCTGTTTTCAACTGTGGACTGTAAATCCATATTCTGCTAACGACATCCGGATTGTCATCCAATTCAACCGAAAATAATTTTTCGTTGTTCTCAAACACATGGTAAGCATCAAAATCATTAACGTCAATGCTTCCTTTTTCCACTTTGTATTTCCCCTTGAAAATAGAGAGAAATTCGCTGATTGGCTGACCGACGTAAACGCCGTTGCCATCGGTTGTTTTCTTACTGCCGCCACAGCCCATAGCCACTATCATTAGGGCAACTGTTACGAGAATGTGTGTTGTTTTCATGTGATTTATTTTGATTTGAATTATCGCCCTCTCGCCTTAAATTCTAAAAGATAAGCCGACCCATTGTCATCGAATTCGATTGAGAAAAACCGTCTTACATTATTCTCATCGACATAAGAAAACCCGCGTTGCCAGCTCTCAAGCAAGTCTGTTACAAATGGCTTTTCAGGGGTCAATTCGCCGAATTGAAAAATAGTATTTTGCCCTAAATTAACAGGCTTTTCGGATTCCCAACGGTTCTCATGGGAAAGTTCAAAAAATATAAAATCCCTCACTTTTGTACGAGCGATTATCACGCTCACTCCAAACTCACTGTCTTCATCGATAGTCCCATGATAAGAGGAATATCGGCTTAGCACCGTTT
>Ga0099364_10006614_pt1 | contig 16818 bp, 15 predicted proteins | sample TergutTh196P3_FD_73070 | JGI IMG/M metagenome (GOLD analysis project Ga0099364, IMG submission 73070) | Microcerotermes parvus P3 segment gut microbial communities from Pointe-Noire, Republic of the Congo - Th196 P3 | ecosystem: Host-associated > Arthropoda: Insects > Digestive system > Gut ... | reverse complement strand
CAGGTTCAAGTGCGCCGACGCGCTGCTCACCAATTTCCATCTGCCCGGCTCGACCCTGCTCATGCTCGTATGCGCGTTCACGGGCCACGACCTGGCGATGGAAGCCTACGCGCGCGCGGTCGAGTCCTCCTACCGCTTCTACAGCTTCGGTGACGCCATGCTAATTATATAAGGCGTCGCCGTTGCGACTGCAATACTTATTATATAAGGCGTCGCCTTCGACACAATGCTAATTATATAAAGCGTCACCTTCAACTGTAGGGACGACCGCCCTCGGTCGTCCGCGCTATCATTCGTAATCATTTAATCGCATCAGATTCTTTTATAGAGACACCGCCCCCCGTCTGCGTCCTCTCGCGCATTATTTTGTTGCGGCTGAATCCTATAAAGCGTATAATAACCGTGTTAAAAACAGCATTAATCAATCATCCAGCGCCATGCGCAATACCATATACAAGGGAGTGCACATATGAACAACAAACAGGATGTCCATATACTCCGCGAGCTCGCAAAGCAGACCATGGAGGTCGCCGCACAGGACGTGCAGGACGAGAGGCGCGCGCTCTGGCGGGACTTCAACAGCCTCCGCACGCACAGGACGCCCGTGTATGTGCTGGACCCGCAGGGCATGTGGCGCGAAGTGTTTAGCGAAAGCGAGCTGCAGTGCGAAAACGCCCTGTTCCGGCAGTACGAGAACTGGATGCGGCTCCAGTTGTACCACGCATCGTTTGGCGACGACTTTGTCACGGAGCCCTGGATAACGGTGAGGCCGACCTATACCAACAAGACGCCGGACTGGCGCACCTGGGGCGTACCCATACAAATGCAACGGATTGCCGAAACGCTAGCCTACCACCTGCCCGAGCCGCCCGTCACCGAACCCGGCGACATAGCGAAGCTGGTCGCGCCCGACATGTCGATAGATCGCGAAACAACCGAACAGCATTTCGCCATGATCGAAGATGCGGTCGGCGACATCATAGCCGTGGCGCCCGACTACTTCCCAGGCGGCGTATATAACATATCGTACACGCTCGCGTATCTGCTCGGGCCGGAGCAGATGATGTACCAGTTGCACGACCGGCCCGAAATGGTACACTCGCTGAGCGCGATGATCGCCGACGCCGCTACGCGCATATATGACGATGCCGAAAAGCAGGGGCTGTTGTCCAGTTGCGACCAGTCGTTTTTGAGCAACCCGGGCATCCAGGCCATGCCATACTGCCACGAGCTGCCCGGGCCATGGCCAAGGCAAGCCGTCCCGATGAGCCAGCACTGGGTTTATGATTGTTCGCAGGAGTTCGAGCCGATCGGGCCCGATATGTTTGAAGAGTTTGTTCTGGGTTATCTAAGGCCGTTTTACGAAAAATTCGGGCTGACCGCGTACGGATGCTGCGAGAACCTAACGGCGAAAATCCCGCATCTGAAAAAAATATCCAACCTCCGGCGAGTGGCCGTTACCCCCTGGGCCGACGATGAGCGGTGCGCTGAGCAGCTAGGCGCGGACTATGTCGTCTCGTGGCGCCCCAACCCGTCCGAGATGCTGACGAACGGGTTCGACCCCGAACGCATAACGCGCATCATACGTAACGCGAAAGACATTTACGGCAGGCACAATTGCCACTGGGAGATCAACTTGAAGGATTTCATAACGGTCGAGAGCGACCGGGACCGGCTGCGCAAATGGGTCGAAACGGCTCGCGCCGCGCTGAATGAAAATTAATCAAACAATATAATATTATCAAATGACTGGAGGGCATGGATGAAGGCGGTATATGACGGCAAGACGAAGCGCGTAATGGTGGACGAGGCTTCCGGGGAGACTTATTTGTTTTTCAAGGACGACGCGACGGGCAAGGATGGCGTGTTCGACCCCGGCTCGAACGAAGTCGGCGGCAGCGTGCTAGGCAAAGGCAGGACGGGACTCGCCATATCAAAATATTTTTTTGAGATGCTCGAAGCTAAGGGCGTGCCCACGCATTACTTGGGCGCGGACCTGGACAAGTGCCTGATGAAAGTGCGCAGGGTCACAGTGCCGAAGCTTGAATTTGTACTGCGGTACTTCACGGCCGGCAGTATGTGCAGCCGCTTCTCGATAGAGCCCGGCATACCGTTCGACCCGCCTTATCTAGAAGTGACGCTGAAGAATGACGCACAAGGGGACCCGCTCATTAGCGAACGCCTTTGCCTCATGAAGGGCATGCTAAAGGAAGGCGAGTACGACAAATCCCTGAAAATCCTACTCCAGGTGGGGGACGCGCTCAGGGACGAGCTGCGGGGCTTTGGCCTGACGCTGATCGACTTGAAAATCGAAATCGGCTTTGACGAGAACCGCGACTTTTTCCTCGCGGACGAGGTCACGCCGGACATCTGGCGCGTGCAGGACGAGTCGGGTAACATCCCTGACCAAATCACATGCGCGAAATTGCTGTTGGAAAAAATAAACGCAAGAGCCGGATTATAATGTATAATGGACGCGATGGAAGCGTATACGATAAAAATAGACGCGTTTGAGGGCCCGTTCGATCTGCTGTTTCACCTGATCGAAAAAAACAAGTTCGATATTTACGATATCCCGATCAGCCTCATAGCCGACCAGTATCTCGACTATGTAGTTTCCATGCAAAAGATGGATTTGGACGTCGCGGGCGACTTTTTGGTGATGGCCTCCACCCTGATGCACATCAAATCCAGGCTGCTGTTGCCCGCGCCAGGCGGCGGCGACGGCGACGAGGAGGATGCCGACCCCAGGGACGAACTGGTGGTCAGCATATTGGAATACAGAAAATACAAGGAATTTTCCGCGTCGCTGCGCGACAAGGCGGCATATTGGGGCGGGGCAAAATACAGGGAGGCAGATCTTTACGGACCGGGGGGCGAGAGCGGCGTGTCGTTTCCCGAGCAACAGACGCTGTTTGATATGGATCGCGGCAGGCTACTCATGGTATACCGCAACCTGGTCGACGCGCGCCGCCGCAGGCATGAAAACGTGGAGGCGAAGGTCGGCAAAATTGTCGAGCGCGATCACGTGACCTTGGCGAATAAAATAAAGGACATTTTAGATTACTTGACTAGAAAACCACGTTTTTTGTTTCAAAAATTATATAATCCGGCAACTATGCCTAAATTAGATATTATAGTGGGCTTTAACGCATTGCTGGAGCTGTCCCAGCAAAGCCGCGTGGCGCTGCGGCAAAGGAAATTGTTTGGCGGGCTGTTTGTCAGCCGCAGGGAAAGAAAGGCGAAATGAGCGCGTCCACGGGCCCGGACCCCCGTCATTGCGGGCTTGACCCGCAATCTCGACAAGGCGATGCGAGCGAGTCTATTATGGACGCCACCGGCCAGGAGCGTTTCGACGCGGTGGCGGAGGCAATTCTGTTTGCATCGGGCGAGCCGCTGACGCTTGAACGGATAGCTATGATTTTCGAAAGGCCGGCGCCCGAGGTCAAGTTGTTGCTCGACCGGATGGGGGAGGGCCTGCGCCGTTCCGGGCGCGGCCTGCTGCTACGGGAAATTGCAGGCAAGTACCAGCTTTGCACCCGCCCCGAGTTGGCGTTTTATGTCAACAAACTGTTTGAGATACGTCAAAAGCAGTCGCTGTCGCAGGCGGCATATGAAACGCTTTCGATCATTGCCTATAATGCCGGGGTGACACGGGCGGGGATTGAAAAGATACGCGGCGTCAACTCCGACAGTTCCATCGCGAAGCTGCTGGAGCGCGGCCTCATCGTTGAGGCTGGGCGCGCAAGCCTGCCGGGCCGGCCGATGCGGTATGACGTGACCGACAGCTTTTACAAGCTGTTCGGCTTCCGGTCCCGGGACGATTTGCCCGATATGAGCGACGGGGGCAGCAGCGGCGGTGTTGGCGGCAACGGGGGCGAAGGCGACAGCGGCGATGATTCAAACGAATGAGAGGTATAACGATTGGCTGAGAAGAAGACCATCCTCACGGGCGATAGGCCCACCGGCGCACTGCACACGGGGCATTACACGGGCTCATTGAAGCGCCGCAAGGAGATGTTCGACAGCGGGCAGTATAATATGTACCTGCTCGTCGCCGATCTGCAGGCGTTGACGGACAACGCGGAAGATCCGGAAAAGATACGCGAAAACATACTGGAGGTCACGCTGGACAACATCGGCATCGGGATCGACCCAACCGATTGCAATTTTGTGGTGCAGTCGCAGATCCCGGCGCTGTACGAACTGCCGATGTACTATTCAAACCTCGTCACCATGGCGCGGCTGGAACGCAACCCGACGGTGAAGACGGAGATCGCCATACGCAATTTTGCGAGGGATCTGCCGGTCGGCTTCATGACATACCCCATCAGCCAGGCGGCGGACATAACGGCGTTCGGCGCGCACTATGTGCCCGTCGGGAGCGACCAGTTGCCAATGCTCGAGCAGACGCGTGAAATCGTCCATTCCTTCAACCGCATTTATAGAACAGATGTTCTTGTTTTGCCTGAGGCGATAGTGCCGGAGGACGAACGGATGGCCAGGCTCGTGGGGACGGACGGGGATGCGAAGATGAGCAAGTCCATGGGCAACTGCATCTATTTAAAGGACAAGCCGGACGTCATTCGCCAAAAAGTCATGAACATGTTTACCGACCCTGATCATCTGCGCATATCCGACCCGGGCAAGACGGAGGGCAACCCGGTTTTTATATACCTCAACGTGTTTGGCACGGACGAGCTGTTTCGGGCGCACTGCAGCGACTACGGGTCGCTGGGCGAGCTGGAGGAACACTACAGACGCGGAGGGCTCGGCGACGTATATGTCAAAAAACTGCTGAACGAGATAATGCAGGACGTGCTCAGGCCGATCCGCGAGCGGCGCGAGGAATACGAGAAGGACAAAGCCGGGGTACTGGATATTTTGCGCGCCGGGACGGATGCCGCGCTCGGCGTGACCAACAAGGTGCTGGGCGACGTGCGGGAGGCCATAGGGATCAACTATTTTTCGAGCAAGGGGTTCGAAAAGTATTTATAAAAGAACTGCAGACATGGATGAAAAGCAATTGATTTAGTTTGGGGTAGCATAGCCCCCAATTCAACGAAATAAAAATTTCGTTGAATTGGGGGGAGGGCGCGGACAAAAAAATGTAAAGGATGGTGGCGCGATGAGTACACTTAACCAAGGGCATGTGGAGCTGATTGTCCGGACGATGGCCGAGACCGCGATCAGCAACGAGGCGTATTTTAGCGAACTGGACGCCGTCATGGGCGACGCCGACTTCGGCGCCTCGCTGGCCGGCGGGTTCAAGGCGGTGCTGGGCGCTTGGGACGGCTACGACCATTCCACCATATCGGGCCTGCTTCTAAATGTCGCAAGCTCGATCACCGGCAACACCGGCGGCTGCTCCGGGCCTGTCTGGGGCACGCTGTTCATGCGCTGCGGCATGTCGTTTCGGAACAAGTCGGAGCTGTCCATCGACGACATCATCGGCGGGCTGAAAAACGCCATCGAGGGCATATCGAAGCGCGGCGGCGCGGTCGTCGGCGACAAGACCCTGCTGGACGCGTTAAACGAGATCGTCGTGTCGCTGGAGGCGTCCGCCGCAGCCGGCGCGCCGATGCTGGACGCGTTCCGGGCGGCGTCCGACGCGGCCGTCCAGTGCCGCGAGACGACAAAGGGCTGGATCGCCAAGCGCGGGCGCCAGTCGTTCACCGGCGAGCGCAGCATCGGCACATTGGATCCGGGCATTGTCGCCGTCGGCGACATGACGGTCGCCATTATGGCGGCCTTGAATGGTAAATTGTAGGAAAACTAATTTATATTAATTAATACAATATTTAATTAATGCAATATATGGTATGGGAGGCCATTGGCATGAAAAAGTTTATCAACGATCCGAACGATTTTGTGAAGGAAATGATCGAGGGCATCCACCTGGCTAGCGGCGGAAAGCTGAAATGCGTACCGGAGTTCAATATCCTGTTCAGGAGCGACCTGCCCAAGAACAAGGTCGCCATCATGCAGGGCTCCGGTTCCGGCCACGAGCCCGCGCACATCATGTGCGTCGGCAAGGGTTTCCTCGACGCCGCCTGCCCCGGCAACGTGTTCGCCGCGCCGCCGATGGACTACGTCTATGAGTGCACGAAGCTGCTCGCCAACGACAACGGCGTCTTGCACCTTATCAACAATTACCAGGGCGACCGCATGAGCTGGGACATGGCAAAAGAGATGGCTGAAGCGGACGGCATCAAGGTCGGCGTCGTGATCATCGACGACGACGTCTCTGTGAACAACAGCACATACACGGTCGGTCGCAGGGGCGTGGCCGGCAACTTCTTTATAATCAAGGCGGTCGGCGCCGCTTCGGAAAAGGGCGCGACGCTCGAAGAACTGGTCAGCCTCGGCGAGAGGGTCAACAAAGTGACGCGCAGCATGGGCGTGGCGCTTACGTCTTGCACTCCGCCGGCAAAGGGGTCTCCGATATTTGACATCGCGGAGGACGAGATGGAAGTCGGCATCGGCATCCACGGCGAGCCGGGCAGGCGCAGGGAGAAAATCAAGCCGGCCAAGGACATCGTCGACGAGGTCTTCAACGCGATCTATACCGATCTGCCGTTCGCATCCGGCGACCGCGTGGCTGTCATGGTCAACGGGCTGGGAGGCACGCCCATCAGCGAGCTCTATCTGCTGTACGGCGAGGCTGCGAAAAAATGTGCGGAGAAGGGCTTAAAAATCGTCAAGAACTATGTGGGCAACTATTGCACGTCGCTGGAAATGGCGGGCTTTTCGCTGACGCTCGTCAAGCTCGACGACGAACTGATCGAGCTGCTGGAAGCCCCGGCGGACATCTCTGTCAGCATATTTTAAGCAACGCGAAACGCGCAATGCACAAAGCGCAACGCGCAACGCTGCGTAGAGGCGCTTCTGGGCGCCCGCCCGGTTTGGCCCGGTTTATATTATATGGCGAAAATATGAGGTCATAATGAAACAATTTATCAAGCTTGACAGCGGATGGCGCCTTTGCGGCAGCCTGGCGGACGGCGAGCATGTTGAATTGGATATTGGTTTTATGCCCATGGGCGTGCATGAAATACTGCACGCCCATGGGCTTATAGGCGACGGATTCCTCATCGGCGAGGGCGAAGAGTTCAAGTGGGTCGCCGAGCAGGACTGGCAGTACCGGTGCGAGTTCGCCGCGCCGCGCGCGGGCGAAAACATTGATGCAAACGCCGACGTCAACGCCGACGTTACTACGGACGCTGATACCCGTATGGGACAGCGCCCTCGCTGTCCCGCCCCCGATGGCAAGGTATACTTGAACTTCGATATGCTGGACACCATCGTCTCCGTCTCCCTGAATGGCGAGGAAATCGCTCGATGGAACGACATGTACCTGCCGCTTCGCATCGACGTGACCGGCAAGCTAAAAGATATGAACACGCTGGAGCTGTCGTTCAAGTCCCCCCACGCGTACATGCGCGAAAACCCGCTGCCGGACGAATGGCAGGGCAAAATGGCGCCGTGGAGGGTTTTGCGCAAGCCCATACACGATTTCGACAGCTATCTGGGCTCTCGGCCCTATATCACATTGATGGGCGTTTTCGGCGACGTAGCGCTGGAGGTGGCCGACGCCGCCGAGTTCACGCATGTGGAAGTGGACACGCTGCTTAGCAACGGCTACAGTCTGGGCGCCGTTGCCGTCAGCATCGACGCCTCGGACACAGCCGGGTGCTGCGCCCGCGCGCGCGTCACAGGCCCCGGCGGCGAGCCCGTCTGCGAGGAGACAATCGCATTTGGCAAAAACCATAGCGGCGCGGCTCCATTCAGCGTTTCAATAAGCCTGCTCGTGGAGCGTCCCAGGTTGTGGTGGCCGCGCGGCTACGGCGAACAGGCGCTCTATACCGTCGAGATCGAGCTGCTGCGCGAAGGCGACGCGCTAGATTACAAGAAATTTACCGTCGGCTTCCGCGACATCGTAACAGATGCAAATTTCAATCTTATGGTAAATAATGTAAAGGTGCGCATGTGGGGGGCGAACCTCTCCCCTCTTGACGGCAAAACGCACCGCTGGAACCGCGATCGTGCAAACACCCTGCTGGATTTATTCGAGAGCGCCAACATGAACACCATGCGCATCTGGGGCGAGGGCGAGCCGTACGGCGATGAGCTCTACGACGAATGCGACAGGCGCGGCATACTGGTCTGGCAGGAATTCTACGGTTCGTATGGAATGCTGCCCGAATGGCCGGAGTACCAGGCCCTCTGCGTTAAAGAGGCTGAGCACATGATAGCGCGCCTCCGGCACCACCCGTCGATATTTATGTGGTGCGGCGGCAACGAAGTCATCATGGGCGGCGAATACGACCACCCCGGTGAGCGCGTTATAGGCGTCGAACTGTTCACAAAAATGCTCCCCGAAGTGTGCAAAAAGCTCGACCCGGGTCGATATTACCACATCACGTCGCCGTATGGCGGCGCATTCGCGAACGATCCGCGCACGGGCGACTCGCACGGCTATGAAATGTGGTGGTACGTGCCGGGCATGGAGTATCCTGTCGCCTTTACGGAGCATATGCGCGTGTCCGGCCCGGCGCTCAAAAGCGTCAAGCGGTGGCTCGGCAAGGACGAGCTGTGGGACGCCTCCTTTACCGACGCGTACTACCCTTGGAAGCGGCAGCGCGATTTGATGCCCAAGGCCTGGTTCCACCGGGTGGGCAACAACCTGGACACGAAGGCCGGCCCGGTGCACGAGTTCCGGGACGCCGACTCCCCCGCCGAGCTCGCGTATAAATACGCAGCGGCGCACGCGAAATCATTTAAAGACGGCATAAAACGCAGCCGCATGGGGCGGCCGTCGCACTCCGGCAAGCCGCGCGTGTCCAACATGCACCTGATTTGGAAGCTCGCGGACACATACCCGCTGATATACAGCGCTATAATCGATTATTACGCCGAGCCTTACATCCCTTATTACGAGGCCAAGCGCAGCTACGAACCGGTCATGTGCTGTTTTGACATCCGCGACACGATAACCCTTTGGCTCGTCAACGACAGCACAAGCGACGTCTCCGGCACGCTCGAATACGGCCTGTTTACGCCGAGGACGAACACGTTTCTCGAATTGAAAAAAGTGGAAGCCTGCATGCGCGCCGGTTGCTCTGGCGAAGTGGCCACGCTCGACGCGTTCGGCCAGTTCCGCACGGAAAACATACTATACGCACGGTTCACAGATACTGAAAACAGCGTCGATTATCATGACTACGATTACGTAGAAATTGAACGTAGACTCATATTCCCTAAGGCCAAGCTCACATTATCGAATAGCGCAGCCGAAACCGGCGCGTTCTATGTAGAAACAGACCGCTTCGCACGATGCGTCGAACTTAGCGCGATCGACGACGGCGACGAGTTCGGCTTTTATTTTTCGGACAATTATTTCGACCTCCGCCCCGGCATACAAAAGAAAATCCAGATAGACGGGCGGCACAAAAGTGGCCTGGTCAGCGCAAAAGCGCACTACTCGCCGCATATAACAACATACGAATGGCGACGGGACGAATAATAATGGGTATTAATAGAGGGTGGGCGCACTCGCGCCCAACTCAAAATAATGACCGAAAGGCGGTAATACCATGCGCATAGCTATTGGGAGCGACCCTAACGCCACGGAGTTCAAAAAGGCCCTGATCCCGTTAATCAAAGAGCTCGGGCACGAATGCGACGACTTTGGCAGCGAAGACCCGGTGTACGCAAACGTCGCCATCGATGTGGCGGAGGACGTCGCTGCGGGCAAGCACGACCGGGGCATACTCATATGCGGGACCGGCATAGGTGTCTGCATCGCGGCCAACAAAGTCAAGGGGGCGTACGCCGCCCCGGTGAACAACATATATCAGGCACAGCGCGCCCAGCTCAGCAACAACGCGAATATCATAACAATGGGAGCGCAGGTCACGGGGATCGAGCTGGGCAAATGCTTTGTCGAGGCATATCTTGGCGTAAATTACGAAGAGAGCGCCCGCTCGGCGCCCAAGGTGGCGCGCATTGTGGAATATGAAAAGGGGTGTTAGAAGGGGTGTTAAAGGGGGGTGTCGAGCGCCGTGGCTGAAGCCGGAAACATATTGAGTTTGGAACACAGGGCCGTAAAATGCCGCCAAAAGATCGTGCGGATGGTGCGTTCGGGCGGCGCGGGGCATTTGGGGGGCGCGTTGTCGTGTATCGACGTCGTCGCAGCCCTGTATTTTAATATCATGCGCCACGACCCGGGCAATCCGGGGCTTGCCGGGCGCGACCGGTTCGTACTCTCCGCCGGACACAAATGCATGGCGCTGTATGCCGCGCTCGCGGAAGCCGGATATTATGACGAGTCACTGTTGGACACATACGGCAAGCTGAACACAAAGCTGCCCGGGCACCCCGACATGCACAAGCTGCCGGGCGTCGAGGCCAACACAGGCGCGCTGGGACACGGGCTGTCCATAGCGGTCGGGATGGCGCTCGGGCTGAGGCTGGACGGCGGCGGCGCCAGGGTCTTTGCGCTACTGGGCGACGGCGAGCTGCCCGAGGGGTCGAATTGGGAGGCCGCCTCGGCGGCTTCCCATTATAAGCTGGACAATTTGACGGCCATCGTCGACTGGAACGGCTTGCAGATAAGCGGCGCGACGAAGGACGTGATGAACATGGAGCCGATAGGCAGGCGGTTCGCGGCTTTTGGGTGGGCTTGCAAGGAGATCGACGGGAACGATATGGGCGATATCGTAGGCGCCCTGTCCGCGTTGCCGTTCAAAAAACGCAAACCGTCGCTCATCGTCGCCCGCACGGTCAAAGCTAAAGGCGTCTCCTTCGCGGAGGGGAAGCTTGCATACCATTACTGGAAGCCGAAATCGGACGAGCTGGAGCAGGCGGAGCAGGAGCTGGCCGAAGCGGAGCAACGGATCGAAGCGGCGCTCCAAGGGAGGGACGCCTGATGTTTGAGAAAATGGAAGACCCCCGCAAACTGTTTGGCGCTACCGTCCACGAGGCGGCGAGGGCCCGGGGCGATATCGTCATATTGTCGGCGGACAGCGGGCTCAGCTCCGGGTTCGGCGCGTTCAGGGACGAGTTCCCTGAGCGTTATTTCGAGTTCGGCATCATGGAGCAGGGCGTCACTGGGTTCGCCTCGGGGCTGGCGACGACAGGGAAAATTCCGGTGTTCTGCGCGATAGCTCCATTTGTCACATCCAGGCCCTTCGAGATGTTCCGCAACGATCTCGGCTACATGCGCCAGAACGTCAAGATCGTCGGCCGCAACAGCGGCGTTTCATACAGCGATCTGGGCGCGACGCACCATTCCCTAGAGGATTTCGCCATTGTAAGGATGATACCCGGCGTCGTAATACTGGCGCCGACCGATCCCGACGAAATACGGGGCGCGGTGTACGCGATGCTTGATCACGAAGGGCCGGTGTACATGCGCATCGGTAACGACCCCATCCCGAACCTGCACGACGACGGCGGCAGTGAAAACGAAGGGAGCGGCGGCGAAATCGGCGGCAGCAGTGGCGGTGATGGCAGCAGTGGCGGTAGCGGCGCACATGGGTTCGAGATAGGCAGGGGCCGACTGATATATCCCGGGAAGGACATCACCCTGGTCGCCACCGGCTCTATAACGGCGTACGCCGTCATGGCGGTCGACGAACTGCGCAGGCGACGCATTTCCGTCGAATTGATATCGATGCCTACCGTTGTCCCCATCGATCAAGACTTGCTGCTCCGCTCCATACGCAAAACAGGGCGCGTGGCCACCCTGGAGGAGCATTATGTCATCGGGGGCCTGGGGACCATCGTGCAGGAGATCGTCAGCGAGTTACACCCGGTCCAGGTGAAGAAGCTGGGCCTCCCGCACGGCTACACCTCGTCGGGCCCATACGAAGAGCTGTTGCGCTACTACGGCCTGGACGCCAGCGGTATCGCCGCCTCGGTGGAGCAGTTCCTGGAACACGCGTAAATAAACAGGCGATAACAAAGCCGGTATTTTACTGGCGAACGCTATTCGCCTCTACAACAATTTATATATGTAAAATATGTAAAATTGGCTGCATTTATGTAGGGACGCACATTGTGCGTCCGCGATTTAACAATTACCTAACGTAAATAAAATATAAGGAGATATACCCATGACAAACAAGAAGGTCCTAATTGTTCAAGGCGGATGGGACGGGCACGAGCCGCAACTGGTAGCCAAGCGGTGCAAAAAACTGATGGACAAAAATGGCTACACCTGCGAAATCAGCGACACGCTCGACTCCCTGGCGGATCTTGAAGCGCTCAAATCACTCGACCTGATTGTCGCTTGCTGGACAATGGGCGAGATCACGCGCGAACAGGCCGTGAACGTCGCGAAGGCGGTCGGGGGCGGCGTGGGGCTGGCCGGCTGCCACGGCGGCATGTGCGACGCGTTCAGGCAGAACACCGAGTGGCAGTTCATGACCGGCGGGCAGTGGGTCAGCCACCCCGGCGGCGACGGGGTCGAATACATGGTCAACATATGCAAGGGCTCGAGCCCGATAGTGGAGGGGCTGGAGGATTTTAAGGTTTCGAGCGAGCATTATTATCTGCATGTGGACCCGGCCATAGAAGTACTCGCCACGACGCGCTTCCCTTCCGTGAGCTACTACCACATATCCAACAAGCCGGTCGACATGCCTGTCATATGGACGAAGTTCTGGGGGAACGGGCGTGTGTACTACACCTCGCTGGGCCACCACGACGACGTGTTCGACATTTCACCTACTGCGGAAGTCCTGTTGGATCGGGGCATGGTATGGGCAGCCGAAGGCAAAGCGTACGCCATAGCGCACCACCTGACGACCGAAAAATTTGAAAACAAAGCTAAAATGTATTAAATAAACACATAAAATCGTCATACTATCGACATCAGTTCCCTGAACAAGGCATCGACCAACTCTGACTCCGGCACCTGGTACAGCGGCTCCCCATGCTTGAATATCAGCGCCCTGCCATCGCCGCCCGCAACGCCGACGTCCGCCCCGCGCGCCTCGCCGGGGCCGTTGACGGCGCAGCCCATGACGGCGACTTTAATATGCTTGTCGGTCCGGATGCCGTGCAGCCTGCGCTCGATCTCATTTATAAAGCCTGTGATATCCGTCTTGCAACGCCCGCACGTCGGGCAGGATATCAGCTCGATGCCCCCTATGCGCGCGCCGCCGCCATGTGCGCCCACGCCTTCGCCGAAGCCGCCGCTTCCGCCTGTGCGGCCTATGTTGGCCTGCCCAAGCGTTTGCATCAACGTCTTGGCGGCGATGACCTCCTCCACCGGGTCGCCGGTGAGCGATATGCGCAATGTGTCCCCTATCCCTTCGCGGAGCATGTCGTAAAGCCCGATTGTCGACTTTACGATCCCCGATGTGGCCGTGCCTGCCTCCGTAATGCCAATGTGCTGGGGAATCCCGGTTTTTTTGCTGTGGAACAGGCGGCAAGCCTCGACCGTCAGGAACACGTCCGAAGACTTGATGGATACGACGATATCGTAAAAGCCGCACATGTTTAACACTTCCGCCTGCGTTAAGGCGCTCTCCACGAGCGCCTCAGCCGTGACCCCACCGTATTTTCGCGCCAGCTCCCTGTCCAGAGAGCCGCCGTTGACGCCTATCCGGATAGGCACGCCGCGCTCCCTCGCCGCGTCCGCCACCTCTTTTACGCGCGAGCGGTCCCCGATGTTGCCAGGGTTAATCCGTACCTTGTCTACGCCCTGTCGGATGCTCTCCAGCGCGAGCCGGTGATCAAAATGGATGTCTGCGACCAGCGGGACACCCACTGCCCCTGTTCCTGCTCTTGTTCCTGCTCCTACTCCTGCCCCTATCCCTGCGCCTGTCTCCTCCGCCAACGCTCGGCGGATTTCACCAATTGCCGTAGCTGCGGCCATGTCAAGTACGGACATACGAACTATATCGCAGCCGACATCGGCCAGCGCGCGGATCTGGGCGGCCGTCGCCGCGACATCGCGCGTGTCGGTCTTCGTCATCGACTGGACGGCAATGCGCCTGTCCGCGCCAATTTCGACGCCGCCGATATTTATAATATTGGTTGAGAATTCGTCAGCAATCATTGGGCATCTACCTGTTTCATCTATTCACCAGCTTAATAATGTCGTTAAACAGCGTCAGGACCATTATCAATATAAGCACCGCGAACCCGAACATGGTAATCGCAACCTGGCGCTCCGGCGGTATGTCCTTGCGGCGAATGGCCTCCACGCCCAGCAGCAAAAGCTTGCTGCCGTCCAGCGGCGGAAAAGGTATGAGGTTGAACAGGCCCAGGTTTATGCCGATCAGAGCGGACAGGTTGAGCAGGTACGAGATCATGACTTGGACCCTGTTGGGCCCCCTGCTCACCTCATCGACTCCTGCGCCGATTTCGGCGACGATCCCCACAGGGCCGGACACCTGGTTCAGCCCGATGGCGCCTGTGACCATCCATTTAAGCGAGTACAGTACCATTTTGCTGTATGAAACGGCGTTATAATACGCGTAGCGCATGCTTCCGAAAATGCCGGGGCTGTCGGCGGCGCCGTAGCCTATGCCGATGGAATAACTGTCCTGATCGTTTATCAGCTTGGGCGCGACGCGCCCGGACGCGGGCGTGCCGTCCGGCTTTATCCATGTAATTTCCAGCTCGCCGCCTTCCGACTCCGCCAGTGCGGCGCGCAGCCCGTCTAGGTCCGCAGGCGTTTTACCGTCGATCCTCAATATCCTGTCGCCCGGCTCGATGCCTAGCTCATCGGCAGGATCGCCCTCCGTCACCCGCTCGACGAGGTTCCAATCGGGACCGGAGGCCTGGGCTGCGTTGAACCCCAGTATGTAGCGCCTGCCGGGGGTGAAGTCGGGCTCGATGACAGTTTTCATCAACTCGCCGCCGCGCCGGAACGTCACGTCGACCGTCGCCCCCTTCGTATCATGCATATATATGAACACTTCTGTCGGCACGTTGACGCGCTTCCCGCCATAGGAGACCAGTGTATCCCCCACCGCGATCGGAACGGGCGCCGCAGACGCAGCCGGCGAATGGTCGGCGACGTACGAAACCTCGTTTGTGGCATAGCCCAAATACATGTTCAATATCAATATCATAATGAACGCAATGGCTAGGTTCATAAACGGCCCCGCCGCGAATATGGCGGCGCGCACCCACTTGGGCTTGTTGCCCAGCGCCCTGTCGTCCTCGGAGGCGCTGTCCTCGCCCTCCATCAGGCAGGACCCCCCGACCGGTATGAGCTTTAGCGAGTAGCGGGTCTCCCCTCTTTTTATGCTGAGAAGCCTGGGCCCCATGAACAGCGAAAACTCCAGCACCCTGACGCCCAGAAGCTTTGCTGCGGCGAAATGGCCTATCTCGTGTACGATGATGAGAAAGCTGAGTACAAGAATAGCGGCAACTATCGACATATTTAAACCTCTTAATAAAAGTCTAGTCTATATCGATCGTGCTGTCAAGTAATGGAAGTTCCAGTGGAGATCAATGGAAAGTCTCAATAGGAATTTTAGAAGTTTAACATATAGAGTTTCTTATGTAATGGCACAGTATCTCTACCCCTTTGCCGCTCATGTCGCCGTTGATGACCATGTCCGCGTGCCACCTGGACGGCTCGACGAACTCGTTGTGCCGGAAGCGGACCGTGTCGAGGTACCGGAGCGCTACGCCGTCAATGCCCGCCCTATCGCTCCAGCGCTTGATCCTGCGGTACAGCCGCTCATCGCTTTGCAAGTCAATATATACCTTTAAGTCCAGTTTTTCGCGTATTTCGTCGAGGCACAGCGCGAACAGCCCCTCGATAAAAACAATGTCGCAGCACCCGCCGCCATCATCGCCACTCTTTCCAATATTAGCATCGCCACTCTTACCGTTGTTCCCACCGTCAGCAACGCCGCTCTTACCACTGTTCCCGCCGCTAACATCGCCGCTCTTCCCTCTATTATTTTCGCCAATCCCCCCGCCACCCCGCCCGTCTAATATGGCTTCCAAATCGGCGTACAGCCTGTCCAGCTCGAGCGAATCGGGATGGTTCGCCTCGACATACTCTATGCGTGTGACCGGGGCGATCACGGTGGGCTTATCTTTTTTATAGTACGAATCCATATTTATCGCAACAGTTTTGTATTCTCCGAATATTTCCACCAGCGACTTAACAAGCGTAGTCTTCCCGCTGCAAGTCCCCCCCGCGATTCCAACAACATATGGCTTCTTTGACATGAATTATCTCCGATCACCTAGTATTTATATTCATTCATTGATCGTCTGTTCAATCCACGCCCCCCGCGTGGGGAACGACGTGTACGACGTGTACACAGCGGACCGGTTCTACGTTTCAATCCACGCTCCCCGCGTGGGGAGCGACGCGAATGTCATGCCAAGGTCTAGCTCGGCAAGCTGTTTCAATCCACGCTCCCCGCGTGGGGAGCGACCGACGACACGTTTCAACGTGTAATAGCAAGAGTGTTTCAATCCACGCTCCCCGCGTGGGGAGCGACGTTATATTCGCCAGGCGGCGGGCCTTGTCCTCTGCGTTTCAATCCACGCTCCCCGCGTGGGGAGCGACTTTACCTTCCCTTTGTTTTAATATCCACCTTATAGTTTCAATCCACGCTCCCCGCGTGGGGAGCGACAGGGCTAAACTCGATTCAGTACTGGCAGAGCATAGTTTCAATCCACGCTCCCCGCGTGGGGAGCGACCCGCACAAATCGCACGTCGCGTAACTGTTTTTGTGTTTCAATCCACGCTCCCCGCGTGGGGAGCGACCAAGATGCAAGGGTTCGATGACGACAGCCTGACGTTTCAATCCACGCTCCCCGCGTGGGGAG
>Ga0099364_10006613_pt1 | contig 16819 bp, 14 predicted proteins | sample TergutTh196P3_FD_73070 | JGI IMG/M metagenome (GOLD analysis project Ga0099364, IMG submission 73070) | Microcerotermes parvus P3 segment gut microbial communities from Pointe-Noire, Republic of the Congo - Th196 P3 | ecosystem: Host-associated > Arthropoda: Insects > Digestive system > Gut ... | reverse complement strand
GTCTACGAGGGTTTAGCCGGTGAAAATGTTCTGGGTTATGTACTGGAACTTGTACCTACAGGATATTCGGGTGCTATAAATCTGATGGTAGGGATACTGCGGGAAGAAGAAAAAATAGCCGGGATGCGTATCCTCAGCCACGGCGAAACTCCGGGACTGGGAGCTCTTGCCACAAGACCTGCATTCTATGAACGGTTCAGCGGCCTTGCTCTTAATCCCTTAAGAGTTGTTAAAAGCAACTATCCGGGACCTGGTGAAATTCAGGCCATTACAAGTGCAACAGTAACGACTAATGCAATCACGGATGCTGTCAATGAAGCAATTGAATGGTACAGAGCATATCAGGGAGGTAGTGGGAGATGAATTATCCACAACTCATAAAAAAAGGAATTATAGACGAAAACCCGATTTTCGTGCAGCTTTTGGCCCTCTGCCCACTTCTGGCTGTAACAACCTCGGCAATTAACGGCATAGCCATGGGTCTGTCCACAACTGCGGTAATGATAGGAGCCAGTGCGGTAATTTCCATTATGCGAAAGCTCATCCCTGGGGAGATTCGTATCGCATCCTTTATTGTTATCATTGCTGGCTTTGTTACCATAGTAGACCTCTTAATGCAGGCATATCTGCCTCCTTCAATAAATGAATCCCTGGGGATTTTTATTCCCCTTATCGTAGTTAATTGTCTGGTTTTTGCACGTGCAGAGTTATTCGCATCAAAAAATAAAATCTTTGCATCCATTGTTGATGCCTTTGGCATGGGGCTGGGTTTTACTGCCGCCCTTTTTACCCTGGGTTTTATCCGGGAATTCCTTGGAGCAGGCTCGGTATTTGGAATAGAGATTCAAAGAAACACTTCCTCCCATGTTCTTATTATGGTAATGGCGCCGGGTGCGTTTTTTACTCTTGGAATTCTCATAATGATAATGAACTATGTCCGCACTAAAAAAGGAGGAGTAAGTAAATGAATCCTTTTTTAATATTTATTGGTGCGGCTTTTATAAATAATTTTGTTTTAACACAGTTCCTGGGAATGTGCCCTTTCTTTGGGGTTTCCAAAAAAACCGAGAGCGCCTTGGGTATGGGAATTGCTGTAACTTTTGTAATGGTCATTGCAACTGCCATGACTTACGCCTTTAATCATTTTATTCTGGCACAGTTTGAAATTGAATACCTTCGAACCATTGTTTTTATTTTAATTATTGCGTCTATAGTGCAGTTCCTTGAAGTTTTTATGAAGAAGGTTTTTCCTTCCCTTTATACAATGCTGGGTGTATATCTTCCCCTTATAACGACTAACTGTGCAATATTGGGGGTCACTCTGATAAATATACAAAATGATAACGGTTTTGGAGGGGCTATTGTTAACAGCATAGGGGCAGGCTCCGGGTTTTTACTGGCAATAGTTTTGCTCGCAGGGATGCGCGAAAAATACGAGGCAAATCAGGATATTCATATAATATTCAGGGGGTTTCCCCTGGCCCTGTTTTCCGCCGGTCTTATGAGCATTGCCTTCATGGGCTTTCAGGGACTCTTAACGGGTCTCGAACACCTGATAGGAAGATAATATGATAGAAAATATAGGTATACTGCTTCCGGTTGTAAGCATAGGCGGACTTGCATTGGTTTTTGGAGCTCTCCTGGGTTTTTCTACAAAGAAATTTGCTGTTAAAGTTGATCCAAATGTTGAAAAAATACAAAATGTTCTGCCGGGGACGAACTGCGGCGGCTGCGGTTTTGCAGGCTGTGCTGGATTTGCCCAGGCTGTTGCAAATCACAAAGCAGCGTATAACGGCTGTCCGCCCGGTGGCGCAGGCACTGCCGCAAAAGTCGCGGAAACACTGGGTGTTGATGCCACTGCATCCGCCCGAAAAGTTGCCTTTATAAAATGTAACGGAAAGGAAGAGAGCGTTAAGCGCAACTACATCTACGACGGACCCAAAAGCTGCGTAGCCGCATCTCAGCTTGCCACAGGGGGAAATAAAACCTGTTCCTATAGCTGTATTGGTTTGGAAAGCTGTAAGAATGCCTGTCTATTTAACGCTATTATAATGATTGAAAGTATTGCAGTAGTGGATGAAAAAAGATGTACAGCCTGCGGCAAATGTATTGCTGCCTGCCCCAAGGGCCTTATAGAAATGGTTCCCCATAATAGCAAAGTACGGGTTTTATGTAACTCAAGAGACACAGGCAGGCTGGTAAGAAGAAACTGCCGTGCTGGCTGTATAGGCTGTGCTCTTTGCAAAAAGAACTGCCCTGTGGATGCAATTATTGTGGAAGATAATATTGCTCGCATTGATTACACCAAGTGTACATCATGTTTTCTGTGTGTTGAAAAATGCCCCACAAAGTCTATTAAGGTTATAAAATAGCGAGCTTTTTAAACACAGTTTGATTCATGAAGTAAATATATGGATTAATGTGTGAATGTTTTTTTTCCCATAAAGTATGATGCCAGGGTTCCCAAAATAAAAGTGATAATACCGGCAATTACCATTAGTGTCGAAAAACCGCTTCTGTAGACCATAGGTTCAATGAATAATGCAAAAATCGATCCCAGAAGAAGCCCAAGAATTACAGAGTAAACCTGTCTCTGGTATTTATTAAGCAATTTTTTCAGTAACTTAGCCATGAAAATTATTCCGGCTAGAATTCCAAGCCCAAGCGGAACAAGTACCATACAAATGTTCAGCATGAGAGAATAATTTGAAAAATCAGCTGCCAGATGCCCTATTGAAGAAATGGAATAGATAGCTATGTTGTATATTCCCATGAGTAATAAAACAAAGGAACCGCTGAAACCCGGAACAATCATTGCGGCTGCAGAAATAACACCGGCAGTAAAAATATATATCATATACGTTAGATTAATTTTTTCATAAATGTCTACAGCGGAAAAAATTTCATCATTATCTGCTTTAAGTAATGATATGCAGGAAAGAGCGACAAAGGGTATAATAGACAGCATAATATTGCTTCGTTTTAACCTTTGGCCGCATTCTACAACCCTCATGTAAACATGTGGAACAATACCCGCAATTAATCCAATGAAAAATAGAAATGTAGGAAACGAATATTTTGTCAGAAGAGATAAAATTATTGAGCTTAATATGATCAGCCCTGTAGCAAAACCTATTAGAAGTGGAATGGCAAACTTAAGGCTTTTACGTAGATCCCGGAAAAAATGATTGATTAAATCAATAAGCTCAAAATAAAAACCCATGACAACCGCAATAGTTCCACCGCTTATACCGGGGATGATATGAGTTGCGCCAAATACAAGTCCGTTAATAAAATCCCTGAATATTTTACGCATTAACAGCTCTTTTCTCCAGTTCTAAAAGGGCAAGTTTTTTTTCTGTGCCGCCGGCATAACCTGTAAGGCTCCCATCCGAACCGATAACCCGGTGGCAGGGAATGAGAATTGAAATGGGGTTATGCCCCACCGCACCTCCAACAGCCTGTGCAGAGGAATTTATACCAGAAGAAAGCAGCTTTGCAGAGATATCTCCGTATGTAACAGTTTCTCCGTATGGTATTTCAAGAAGGATTTTCCAAACGGATTTACGAAAATTCGAAGGTTTGCGAAAATCCGAAGATTTGCGAAAATCTAAGGGTTTCCGATTTTCCGATCCTGACGGAGCCAGAGGAATAAGCATTACAGGGTTTTTTCCGGCAAAGTAATCCTTCAGCCATTTTTTTAGTGCAATAAAAACAGGGTAATCTGGTTCATTATTCCATGAATCCATAGAAGTAGGAAAATATTTTTGACCTATGAACCATAAACCCGTAAGGGCATTATTCTCGGCGGCTGTCTGAATTTTTCCAAGAGGAGTATCTGTAATTGTTGTATAAATTGTCATTCCGGCCTTCTTCCCTTGCCGCTGATCCTATCAATACTGATTTTCCATACCGCCGTTCTGCCAAGGTTTTTTTGGATTTCATCATCAAATTTATCCATGATAGCAGGAGTAAAACGTTCGCTGATTATTCTCAGAGCATGGATCATTTCCTCCCGGTCTATTATTTCCATGGCGGTACCGTTTATTACAGCAGATTCATAAAACAGGGCAAACTCTCCGGGGACTGTCATTAGGTCTCCAACGCAGATTACGCAGACCTTGTTACTAGACTTGAGGTTATCGATCTTGTGCCCTTCTTTTGCTGAATGAAAATAAAGCCATTCTCCATTACGTGCTATTGACAGAGGAATACAGTAAGGAGCTCCATCGGGATTTACTGTGGCCATTACCGAGTATAAACACTTGTCAACAATTTCCAGAGCCGAATCTTTTGTCAGCTCTCTATCTTTTCTTCGCATGCTTTTTCCTTTCCGGACTTAAGCCATTGATGTAAAGATTTCTGTTACTGCCTTTTCGTCCAGATCCATGAAGCCGATAATTTTACTGTTGTTTGCATCTAACGTGCGTTTAATTACAGCTTGTAGATCAGTTTTGGGAATGCCTAGTTCTTCCAGGCTGAGAGGCATGCCAATAGAACGAAGCCAGACACGGAAAGCCTCGAGTCCTGCCCTGGCGGTTTCTTTAATGTCGCCCATGTCAGGACTTACTCTGAAGACTTTTTCGCCGAACTGAGCAACTCTGGCTGCCATTTCAGGTGTGCCATGGTTAACAATGTATTCAAGCCATGCAGGCATTACTACCGCCAGACCTGCACCATGAGCTGTGTCATAATGACCTGAAAGCTGGTGCTCCAGTGCATGTTCTCCGCCCCGAGGCCCTCTCCTGCCTATCCAGGTCAGGTCGTTGTGGCTGAAGGTTGCGGCCATCATCAGCTCTGCCCTGGCTTCGTAGTCATCGGGGTTTGCGATAGCAATGGGCCCGTATTTAACCACTGTCCGCATAAGTCCTTCGGCGAATTCGTCTCCAAGACAGCAGGCAGGGTTGTCCTTCGTGAAATAGCGGCTAACAGAATGAGCCACGGCATCTGCGGCACCTGCTCCTGTCTGATATGCTGAAACCGAGTATGTCAGTTCGGGGTTCATTATAGCAAAGACAGGCCGACAGCAATCCCAGTTAAGACCCTGCTTGCGGCCGGATTCAAGATCGTCAACCAGAACCGTGGAACGGCTTGTCTCGCTTCCTGCAGCGGTGATCGTATGTATTGTTCCCACCGGATACATTTTTTCTGCTTGGACTCCGTTATAAAATTTCCAGTACTCGCCATTATTTGCTATAGCCAGGGCAATGGCCTTTGCGGTGTCAATGGCACTGCCTCCGCCAATACCCAGGAAGAAATCGATTTTTTCGTTCACAGCTATTTTGATTCCCTTGTCCACATAAGAGCGACGGGGATTTGGCTGCACTCCGCCGAATTCTACTAAGTAAAGCCCCTCATCTTTGATGGTTTTCACAACCCTGTCAAAGAGGCCGCTTTTTTTCACAGAGCCACCGCCGTAAACAATCATAACACGGGAGCCTCCGTGTTTTTTTATCATTTTACCGGTTTCTTTTTCAGTGTCTTTGCCGAAGAGAATATCCGTGTAAAGGTATAAATTAAAATTGTGGAAAGTTTTCATTTTTTTCTCCAGTTTCTCAATCAATTAAAAAATAGATGTTGCTAAATACTCATATCAGGAGTATGATAGCACTAATAACAGTTATTGTTAATAGTGAAAAAATAATTTGGAGATTTATTATGAACAGGGTTGTAGTCAGCGTAAATGAGGGAAAAACAAAAATAAACCGGCATATTTATGGTAACTTTGCCGAGCATCTGGGGAGATGTATATACGGTGGTTTTTGGGTTGGCGAAGATTCACCTATTCCCAATACCCGCGGAATCAGGAACGATGTGGTGGCAGCTCTAAAAAAGATAAAGATCCCGAACCTACGCTGGCCCGGAGGTTGTTTTGCCGATGAATATCACTGGAAAGACGGAATTGGCCCTCGTTCAGATCGTCCAAAGATGATTAATACTCATTGGGGCGGAGTAACCGAAGACAATAGTTTCGGTACCCACGAGTTTCTTGATCTCTGCGAACAGCTTTCCGATCCGGAGGGCCAGCGCTGTGAACCTTATATTTGCGGAAATGTTGGAAGCGGCACTGTACAGGAATTTTCGCAGTGGGTGGAGTATATAAACTTTGAAGGGATCAGTCCCATGGCTGATCTGCGCAGGAAAAACGGCAGGGAAAAACCCTGGAATGTAAAATTCTGGGCTGTTGGAAATGAGAGCTGGGGCTGCGGCGGGAACATGACTCCGGAACATTATGCCAACCTGTACCGGCAGTTTGCAACTTACGTTAGGTCATACGGCGGGACTAATCCTTACAAAGTTGCCTGTGGTGCAAATGGAGGCAATTATGACTGGACCAGAGTCTTGATGGAAAAAACTACGTCTCCCAGTGGAAGCCTGATGCACGGTCTGGCTCTTCACTACTACACAGTTCCAGGTGATTGGGCTCACAAGGGATCCGCTGTGGATTTTTCTGAAAGCGAGTGGAATCTGACTATGAGAAAAGCACATCACATGGCAGAGTTAGTCCGTAAACACAGTGCAATAATGGATGAGTTCGATCCCCAGCGAAAAGTAGCACTGGTGGTAGATGAATGGGGAACCTGGTTCGATGTGGAGCCGGGGACAAATCCAGGTTTTCTCTATCAGCAGAACACCCTGAGGGATGCAATAGTAGCAGGAATACATCTAAACATTTTTAACAATAATGCGGAGAGAGTAAGGATTGGTAATATTGCCCAGACCATCAATGTACTTCAAGCAGTAATTCTGACAGAAGATGAAAAAATGGTTCTGACTCCAACATATCATGTGTTTAATATGTACAAAGTTCACATGGATGCCACTATGCTTCCTGTTCTTGTAGACAGTGATAGTCTTACTCAGAGATCGATCTCGGTTCCCTTAATCAGTGTCAGTGCCTCTGAAGATGCAAATGGAACAATCCATGTTTCAATGGTCAATATTGATCCAAATAATGAACAGAAGGTAAATCTGGATCTACGGGGATTCAAGCCTGAATCTGTTTCCGGGCAAATCATCACATCCGACAATATGCAGGATCATAATAACTTTGATAGAGGCAATAAAGTTGGGATCAAGCCATTTGATGATGCGGCAATTTCCAGAGGCAATATAATCGTAACCTTGCCGTCCAAGTCGGTGGTTACATTGAGAATAGAATAATCATGTTCCGGTTATAAAGTTATCACGCTTAAGATACCGCATTGTCATGATTTTCTCGCCGCTACTATTTACACCAGCAACAACAGTATAGTAAAAAACTGTTGCCACTGTACTGGTTTTGGTACCGGAACCAAAGCCGCTTATGCAGTTGAACTTAATGTCAAATGATATTTCTTCGTCTGTAGAATTTTCTCTTGGTTCAATTATACCGGAATCTTTTCCCATTTCTATGCGGAAAAATAATTTTCCAAGTGCAAAAAAGAAGCCGCGCCCAGTACCCGCGGAGGTCAAATTGCGGATTGTGTTTTTCTCCCTGTTCAATGTTCTGACAATGTCATTAGTGTCGGGATAATCAAGCGTAAACATGCTTTTTGGCGGCTCAAGCTGAAACTCAAAATCTCTGATAATCAAGGTCTCATCAACTTCTTTGTCAACAGAGGCCTTAATGACGGGGAACCTTAAATACCTGAGCAGATAACTGTTCTTGCCCCTGGCATTGACAACACTATCACTTATGAAGCGTTCGCAGAACTCATCTTCATTACCAAGATTTACGGGTGTAGTTTTATCTACAAGTCTGGCTTGGGGATATTTATTCTTAATTATCTCCTGAATGTTGTCCAGTGCAATTTCATTTCTGGAATTGGAATTTGTAATTTCCAGAATAATTTTTTTTATCTTTGGTCTGTAATCATAGATGGGCAGAGGGTTCGGGGGAAATGTATCAACTCCATAGGCTCCCGGGACTGGTATGTGATAATAGTTTGCGCCGGGTATTTCCATTACTGATTGTAGTTTAGCTTCCTGAATACCTGATGATTTACTATGCAGATTTAAAACCTGGGCAGATACATTTAATTCCTTCAGTTCGTTATTTTCGGTATAGGATAACTTCTTTATCTTTGGTTCAACTCCGTTATAATAAGTTGATAATTTTTGGGTTAATACTTCGATTATAGTACTCTTAAAATCCACAGTCAGTAATTCAGGCTCAGGCGGAGAAAATATATTGGCAAAGGCTTTTATTGCTTTTTTTATTCCAGACAGAAAGCCCTTCTTTTGAGGTTTACTGTTTTCTTCCATGAAAATCCTCCATAACAGCCGATTTTATGGCTAACAATAATTTTATACTTACACTTTATGAAGGTCAATAAAAATATGTTAAATTAGTGTTTAAAATGCCTGATCCCGGTAAATATCATTGATAAACCCAGTTTGTCACAGGCTTCAATGGCCGCTTTGTCGTTTATTGAGCCTCCAGGCTGAACAATTGCCTTGATTCCAGCGGCGGCGGCAGCCTCGACCACATCCGGAAAAGGTAAAAATGCATCCGATGCAAGAACCTTGGCCGGTGATCCAACCTTGGCAGGTGAACCAGCCCTGTCTGTTACAGCAAGGCTTCGTTCAAGGGACTGCTGAGCCGGCCATATGCGGTTCACCTGTCCGCCTCCTATGCCTGTTGCAGCCAGGCCTTTAACAATCATGATGGCATTGGATTTTACAAATGTAACAGCTCTCATACCGAAGATGAGATCCGGTATGTCTTCCTCTGCCGGAGCTGCTTTTGTAACTACTTCCCATTTATCCAGAAGTTTCCTGTCCACGCTCTGTACCAAGAGACCTCCGTCTACGGAAATGTATTCCATCAAATCCACTGGAGCATGTTTTGCCCTGATGATTCTGAGGTTCTTTTTCTTTTTTAAGATTTCCAAAGCATCACTTTCAAAGTCAGGAGCAACGACAATTTCCAAAAAAAGCTCAGCAAGTTTTTCAGCGGTTACGGTATCTACAGGCACTGTTGAAGCAACAATTCCCCCGAAGATGGAAACAGGATCACAGGTAAATGTTTTTTCGTAGGCTTCAGGCAGGGTATTACCCAAGGCAATTCCACAGGGGGTGTTGTGTTTAACTGCGACACAGCAAATCTTGCCGGAGAGGATTCCTGTGCGGGGAATTGTTCCGGCTTCTACAAGGCGCCTAACGTCGTCTTCGCCCATTGGCAGTGTTCCTTCAACCGGAAGCCCGAATGCACAGGCCGACTTCCATGCCAGATCAAGATCCCGGATATTGTTGTATCCCAGTTCTTTGCCGGACAGCTGCTCCATACCGGCCAATGCGCCTTGCCTGTCCGCACAAAAGTAAAGAGCTGCAGGCTGATGGCTGTTCTCACCATAGCGGAGGTTTCGGGTCTTTCCCGGAGATTTTTTCAGAGAGAGAGGCCAATACTCAGGAAATTCCGTACCGGGCTTTTCCGGTTTTAAAAGATAACGTGCTATGGCCGCATCATAAGCAGATGTCAGATTATAAACTTTACCTGCCAGATGTTTTCTGTATTCTAATGAAAGCTCTCCCTTTTTTAATTCCCCGATAACCTCCTCATAGTCCAGCGGATCTGTCAGGACAATCACATCAGGAAAATTCTTCGCCGCCGAACGAAGCATTGCAGGGCCGCCTATGTCGATGAACTCTACAGTTTCTTCAAGAGAAAGATCGCCTTGAACCTTCTCAAAAAACGGATAAAGGTTCACGCAGACCAGATCGATTGTATCAATGTCCAGTTCTTGCAAGGTTTCCATGTGCGAGGTTTCATCCCGCCTGGCAAGAATCCCCGCATGAACTGCCGGATGCAGAGTCTTGATCCTGCCTTCCAGACATTCAGGAAATCCTGTAATGGATGAAACATCGGTTACAGAGATTTTATTTTCCTGTAAATATTTTGACGTACCGCCGGTAGATAAAATTTCCCATCCTGCCTCCATCAGAAATGACGCAAGCTCTAAAACCTTATCCTTATTATAAACACTAATCAAAGCCCGCATCTTCATCATCCCTCCAAAAAAATAAACTCTTGCAACTAACCATTTACATCTTATCACTTAACACTTGATAAACTGCTTCCACAAGTGCGATATGTTCTTCCTTCCTGATGCGTTCAGCTAAACTTGCAGCGGTATCTCCCGGCAGAACCGGTACTTTCCGCTGTAAAATGATCGAGCCTTCGTCAATTCCTGCACTCACATAGTGAACACTGCATCCTGACTCAGTCTCTCCCGCCGCCAGCACCGCCTTGTGAACATTTTCGCCGTACATTCCCTGACCGCCGTACTTTGGCAAGAGTGAAGGGTGTATGTTGATCATCCTTCCTGAATACTCCTTTACAATATTACCAGACAATATTGAAAGAAATCCAGCATGGACAATGAGGCCGATGTTTTTCTCATGGCTGTGATGCAGTATGCGGTTTGACAAATCCAGGCGGCGTTCCTGTTTTGGTAATTTTATATCCGGCTTTTCAATAATGGCGGGAATTTTTGAAAGGGCTGCCCGCTCAAGGGCGTAAACGGCCTCACGGTCTGATATTACCAGGCTGATTTTTCCGTTATACGCATTTGTCTTTTCTGCATCAATAAGAGCCTGGAGGTTTGTGCCGCCGCCGGAAACAAGGACAAGGATGCTGACCTTCCCTGAGGTCTCAGACAAAGCAAAGTTCCCCGGTGTAAGATTCCGCAGAAGATATCGCCGAATTCTCAGGTAGGTTTTTTACAGTGCCGATTTCCCAGGCAGGGAAGCCCCTGCTCTCCAAAAAAGCCGCAGTCTTTTTTACATCATCAGGCGAAAGTGCAAGTGTAAAACCTATGCCCATGTTAAAAGTATTATACATTGTTTTTCGCAGTTCCATATCCGAGCGGAGAATTTCTTCTCCTGCTTTAATGGCGGCGGTTCCAGTTAACCCGGCATTTGTGTTATGTGCATTCTTTATTCCATAGGCGATTCTTGCAAATATCGGCGGTACTTTCCAGGTGCCTTCATAACCCGAATTCAACGGGTCTTTAATAACTATAGATAAGTCTGCTGTTTTCTTTGTTGGCAACTTTCTTGGAATATTCTCGCATAAGCCGCCGCCTGTAATATGAGCCATCCCTTTGATTTCGACTATTTCCATAAGTTCCAAAACGGGCTTAACATAGAGACGTGTTGGTTCAAGCAGAACCCGGCCTATTGACGTTGCTTCAAAGTCTTCGTCGAGATTTTTTATCACTTTGCGAATCAAGCTGAAACCGTTTGAATGAACACCCGACGAAGCGAGGCCAAGGATTACATCTCCTTCGCAGATCTTACTGCCGTCGATGATTTTTTTGCGATCCGCTATACCAATGGCAAAACCGGCCATGTCGTACACATCATCGGGGATTACACCGGGATGCTCTGCGGTTTCACCTCCCAAAAGGGTCATGCCGGTTTCGCTGCAGCCTGCGGCGACACCTTTGACCAGCTCAGCCGCTATGGCAGCATCCAGTTTTCCGCATGCAAGATAGTCCAGAAAAAAAAGTGGCTTAGCGCCATGGCAAAGAATATCGTTTACACACATGGCAACACAGTCAATACCCACTGTATCATATTTTTTTTGCTTAAACGCAATGTCGATTTTTGTGCCTACACCGTCTGTTCCCGAAATTAATACAGGCTCTTCCATCCCGCCTGCGGCTTTTATGAATTCCTTCAGAGAGAACATTCCGGCAAAACTGCCTATGCTGTTTAATACAGCACTGCCTGCTGTTGATGACGCGAGTTTTCGGTATTCATCTACAGCTCTGTAGCCTTCTTCAATATCAACGCCTGCATCCCTGTAATTCATCTGATTAGCTCCTTCTTCTTGTCATGGCGGCTGTTAAGAAGCGAATACAACACGGGAATAAGAAAGAGAGTCATCAGTGTACTTACCGCAAGGCCTCCCACGAAGGTCTTTCCTATGGGCTGAATTGTGTCTGCACCAATACCGGGAAAAAATGCTATGGGTGTCATGGCAAGCATTGTAGTAAAGCTGGTCATCAATATCGGGCGAAGACGGCTCCGGCCTGCCTCAATACAGGCTTCCCTGACATTAAGGCCTCTTGCGCGGAGTGTGTTGGTATAATCCACCAGGATTATGCCTGCGTTTACAACAACTCCAATCAGGGCAATGACGCCTACTATCGCAAACATGGACATGGACTCGCCGGTTATTTTGTATATCCATATAACCCCGATAATCAACATGGGAATGCTGAAGAAAATAACAAAGGGGTCTACAAAGGATTCAAACTGGCTGGCCATGATACCGAAGATCAGGAAGATTGCCGTTGCAATTATAATGATTATGTGCCAGGAGTAAGCCTGAATATCCGCGGCCTCTCCCAGATAGCGGATGGTGACACCCTCTCTGGGAATAATGTTTTCCCTTATCGTGTCTTCAAGATGTCCCTGCATTTCGGTAGCCGCAATCCCTGCCGGGAGATCGCCTGTTATGCGCAGCACCCGCTCCTGCCTTTCCCGCCGAATTGAGGGAGGCGCCCTGCTTTCGGTAATGCTGGCGACATTGGAAAGAGAAATCCTCTGGCCGCTTCGGCTCATTACGAAGATGGCGTCCAGGTTGGGCATCCCGGCTCTGTCTTCGTCCCTCAGCATCACCCTGACGTTCATGATGCGGTCTCCGCCGGACATGGTGGTCGCATTAACGCCGTCCATAGCGGTGCGTATCTCGCTGGCAATGGCCGACATGGACACTCCCAAAGCTGCGGCTCTGTCCCGGTCAATACTGACAAGCAGCTGCGGCGCTCCTCCGTCAATATTTATGCGGGGATCTTCAATTTCGGGAATGTGCTGGTTTATAATACGGATTATATCTTCCGCAGTGTCCATGATGGCAACATAGTTTCTGGACGAAATTGCAATTTCCACAGCCGAAGACGAGCCCATTGCGCGCCCTGCCCGGAAACTTACGTTTGCATCAGGGATAGCATCAAAGATTGGCGTCAGCTTGCGTATAATGGTATCAGGTGTGTCAATCTGTCTGGCTGGCTCAGGCAGGGTGATCTGGATTGAACCCTGATTTGTACCGCCGCGGCGGGCTGTCAGAATAATGTTGTTGTATCCTTCGATGTTGTCCTTAATAATTTCTTCAAGATCAAAAAGAAGCTTTTCGGTTACATCAATGGCGGTTCCAGGAGGAAGGGAAACATTGACATTTACATTGTCATCAATTCTGGAACGGAAAAACATATTCATTCCGATGCCGGAAAATTGTAATAGGGAAACCGCCAAAAGTGTCATAACAAGAGTCAGAACCAAAAGCCTGCGGTTAAGGCAGTAAGACAGAGCTCTTTGGTAAGCCCTGTCCATGGCCGTAAGAAACCGCTCAATACTGTTATCAATAAAACGTAATGGGCGGAATTTCAACGGTTTCTGTACACGCGTGTTAAGTTTCAGAATGGATCCGCTTAAGGCAGGCACAAGTGTTACCGCCACTGTCAGTGAGCAGATAAGTGAAATTACTACAACGAAGATCAGGTCGTTAAAGAGCTGTCCCATGTACTCAAGATCGTTTCTGTATATGATAAGGGGGATGAACACGCACAGGGTAGTCAGTGTGGAAGCGACTATGGGCCTGAGCATTTCCCTGCTCCCAAGAATTGCGGCTATGTTTGGTTTTGCCCCCCTCTTGCGGTAATTGTAAACATTTTCAAGAATAACTATTGAAGCGTCTGCTGTCATTCCCATGGCCATTATTAAACCAGTCATGGTCAAAAGGTTAAGCGAAAAACCAAAAATGGTCATACACATTATTGTAAGAAGAAGTGAAATAGGGATTGAAAGACCGATGATAACAATTCCCTTGAAATTTCGCAGGAAGATAAAGAGAATCAGCATAGCCAGAACCAGACCCTGGAAAGCATTGGTATAAACCTGATTCAGAGTAGCGGTGATCATCAATGTGTTATCTGAAAGCATTTCCAGTGTTATGCCCTGAGGCAGGGACGAGTTAATTTCGTCCAGAGCTTCCTTGACACGATTCGCTACCTGCACCTGATTGTTGTCCGCTTCTGCCATGATCTGAATGTAAACACCGCTCTGGCCGTTCACGTGAACTCTTGCGGCATTTTCGTTATAACCAAGGCTGACATCGGCAATGTCCTCCAGCCGTACCACTTGCGAGCGGTTCGCCTGTCCAGGAACCGGAGTGCTTACAGTCCTTATCACCAGCCGCCTTATCTGTTCCAGGCTGGTAAGTTCTTCCTGTGTCATGATCTGGTATTCCACATTACCGCGCCTGAGGCTTCCGCCTGATGCAACAATGTTCTGCCCCCTAAGGGCGGTAACAACATCGTTTAATGTCAGGTCAAAGGCGGCAAGGCGGTTTAATGCGACATGTACGTTTACCTGCTGGGTGGTTCCGCCGGTTACTTCCGCAGCCGCTACACCCTCTATCCTTTCGATCTGTGCCTGTATTTGATCTTCTGCAAAGAGCCGAAGCTGATCGGGAGGATAGTTCCCGCGGACAATCAGGCGCATAACAGGTGCGGCTGACATATCAAAGCGCCTGACAATGGGCGTATCTGTCCCCGAAGGAAGTGAGTTTGCAAGACGGTTCACAAGATTCTGTGCATCAGTCATGGCCTTGTCCATATCCGTGCCGTATGCGAATCGCAGCGATATGGAAGAGGACTCAAACGAGGAGCTGGATGTCATGCTTACCAATCCTCTGGAACCCGCAAGAGACCTTTCCAGCCTTTCGGTAACGTTTCGTTCAACGTCTTCGGGGCCGGCTCCGGGATAGCGTGTAAAGACTGAGAGAACGGGCATCTCTGTACTGGGCATAAGATCCATGGCCAGATTTGGAATCATGGAGATTGCTATGCCGAGTACAAGAGCGTAAATGACTGTTATTGTTACCGGATGCTTAACTGAATATCCTGATATCATAAATGCCTCAATTAACTATTCTGACAAGTTCGCCGTCAGATAAAAAATTCTGTCCCTGACTGACCACAAGGTCTCCCGGTTCCAGTCCTCTCAAAACTTCAACAAAATCCTCGTTTTCCAGGCCAAGGAAGATCTCCCGGCGGTGTGCAATATTGTTTCCATCAACAACAAACACAATCCTGGAATCGTATGTGTTGATAATTGATGTTCTTGGAATTATAGGTACATTTTCACGGGTGTTGGTTACAAGACTGATCGTGGCAAACATTCCCGCCCTTATCCTTGGATCCATGGTGCCCTGAAAGCGAAGCATTATGCGCACTGTCCGGCTTGCCGGATCAAGTACGGGGCTCACCTGATCTACCATCGCAGTAAAAGATTCGCCGGGAAGTGCCTCCAGAAAAACATGGGCGCCCAGTCCGCGCTGTGCCGCATTGCTGAAACGTTCGGGAACGTGGGTTTCTATCATTAAGCTGGAAAGATCGCCTATCACATAAATAGCAGTCTGAGTTGTAACAGTGTCTCCCCTGCTGACAGGCGTTCGTATAACCGTACCGCTTATGGTTGAAATTACAGGGCTTTCGGAAAATACCTGACCCGGTCTGGAAGGATCAACCATTGCAAGAACAGTGCCCTGCCTTACAGTGTCACCTATATTGAAATGCGTTTCGCTGATCCGTCCGCCTACGGTTGGAAAAATCGAAACTTGATTCACTGCCTGAACATCACCATTTATCACTACGCTGTTTTCTATTGTGCCAAGTTCTACCGGAGTAACCCTGACTGCGGTTGCAATTCTGGGAGCAGCTCCGCCCCTTATCCCGCCGGGGCTTCCCGGTCCTGATTCTTCCCCGCCTGCAAGAAAGGGAATATAGGGACGTGCGCCGAAAAACGCAACTGTCAGAATAACGAGAACTATAACTGCTGTTACGATAACGCTGGGTTTTATCTTTGATTTTTTCTGGCTTTCATTTTCTACACTGGTCTTAATAATGTCCTCCAATCTATGTTCAGGGCGGAGGCCAGATCCAGTAAAAGAGACATATAGGAAAACTCCCCTTCCAAAAGCCTGTGTCTGGCGTCGGTAAGATCCCTTCGCCTGTCTTCAAGCTCCCGGAATGCCACTGTTCCGTTTCTGAATCCCTCCTGTGTAGCGTCAACTGTCCGCTGTGCAATTTCCACCCTCATCCTTGCAATTTCCAGTCCCGCACCTATATTGTTCAGGTTTGATACCATTGAACGGATCTGCGTTCTGGCGTTTGTTTCCATGTTCTGCAGATCAAGATTTGCTTTTTCTACCTCTGCGGCTGATGCCCTAAGATTCTGGTTCTGTCTGGTTCCTGGAATCCAGGAATCGACAGGGATACTTAGGGAGATGCTGCCGGAAACGACGTCGGTAAATGTGCCGCCAAGCCCCTGGTTATTTGGCGTCGGCGTGCCCCCCCGCCATGTGGTAGAAAGACTCAGGGATGGCGTGCGGGCATTCATTGTGTTTATGTTATGCGTTAATTCCAGCCTCTCTATGGCCTGTCTCTGACGTATAATATCCGGCCTTCTGGGAAGATGCTGTGCGATCAGCTGTTCGGAATCAAAAGACACCGGCACAACTTCGATATCTCCCAAGAACAGTATGTCCGAACCAGCATCCATTCCCAAAAGGGCAAGGAACTCCTCCAGAGAGTTCTGGTAAACATTGAGGGCGTCGTTGAGGTTCTGTCTGGCGGTCTCCGTGCTGAGCTGAGTATTAAGCCATGCCAGTTCGCTTAAAAGACCGTTCTGTCTGGCAATCCTGTCCAACTCCATCCTCTGCCTTACCGTGTCAAGATTTTCCTGCATTATGGAGAGGTACTCGTGCCTCGTTATCATGCGGAAATAATCCTTGATAACCTGGATTTCCAGCTGCCTTCTGGCGCTC
>Ga0099364_10006612_pt1 | contig 16821 bp, 11 predicted proteins | sample TergutTh196P3_FD_73070 | JGI IMG/M metagenome (GOLD analysis project Ga0099364, IMG submission 73070) | Microcerotermes parvus P3 segment gut microbial communities from Pointe-Noire, Republic of the Congo - Th196 P3 | ecosystem: Host-associated > Arthropoda: Insects > Digestive system > Gut ... | reverse complement strand
AAACAAGACCTACGAGCACTTGGCTCTAAGTAATTATGCAGGCGACCCTGTATATTCGCCCGAAGGTAAGACTGCTGTAACAATCCAACTGGATGGGGACACCTACGATTTCTGGAAAAAAGCCAAAGAAGAAGGCCGTTACACCGATGAAAAAAAGAACATAGCTGATGCTGTAGTCGCCGCGTTGACAGCACAGATGCCTGAAATCAAAGACAAGGTCGAAGTCTGCGATGTTGCCACACCCCTCACCTATGAACGCTACTGCGGCAACTGGAAAGGTTCCTGGATGACTGAAATGACCCCCACTATGAAGATGAAAAATTATCCCGCTGTCATTAAAGGTTTGTGCGGTCTGTACTTTGCAGGTCAGCGTATGTTCCCGCCCGGTGGGCTGCCCCCGGCATTAACAAGCGGAAGAATTGCAGTACAATACCTCTGCCGTGACACTGGTACAGTTTTTGTGAGTGAAGAATAAGGAAGCACTTAAAGGATCAAATAAAATGAATAAAATATTTCACATTTTAACTGTTTTTATTGTTCTTTTGGCAATGGTTACAAGCTCTCTGGGTTTATTTTATAAAACCGGCAGAGAACCTTTTTATGTTTTAAATCAATATGGAGATAATATAAGAATATATGGGAATGGTATATATAGAAATGATTCATATTTTATGGCTCCCATTCATAGGGGGACGGATTTTACAATATTAATTTTGGCAATTCCACTTTTAATTTTTGCTTTAATAACAGACTGGAAGAACAATACATTAAAGACAAAACTTTTTTTAACATCAATTGTCTCATTTTTTTTATATTATTCTACAAGTATCTCATTTGGCGTAAAATATAATGCTCTACATTTAGTTTATAGTGTATTATTTTCCTGTTGTTTTTTTACATTTATAATTGGGTTTTCATTATTAAAAAAATATGATATTAAAACATCTGTGAAAATATGCACAAATGGAATAAAAACATTTCTTTTTTTATGTGGTTTATCATTATTTGTTGCATGGATGCCGGATATAATCACGTCATTAATAAATGGAAGATCCCTGGAATTAATTGAAATATATACAACTCAAATAACTTATGTTTTAGATATGGCAATAATCTCTCCTGCAATCTTTATATGTTTGTATAAATTATCTAAAGAAAATAAACTTGGATATATTTTATTGGGAGTTATTTTAACCAATCTTATACTCATAGGTATAACTGTTATTAATCAAACAATTTTTCATAATATAGCAGGGGTAGATCTGCCGATTGGTGCAATTATAACAAAAATAGGAATATTTGTTGTACTGGCATTGTTTGGCTTGTACTATCAGATAAAACTATTTAGAAGCTTACAGAATAATGATTAAGTTTGCAAATAACGCGAAAAAATGCATTGAAGTGAATTAGGAAAAGGCATAAAATGTGGCATGGAAGAATGTTGGATAAAAAAAATATACTTTACAAAGTCTATATTTTATGGTATGATTTTATAATGAAGATTTCATACTTGGAGGAATTATATGGAAATGTGTCAAAGTTGCGGGATGCCAATGAACAAAGACCCTCAAGGCGGTGGAACAAATTCTGACGGAAGCAAAAATAAAAAATATTGCAGTTATTGTTTCCAGAATGGTGAATTTGTTGGCGGAGAAACAACCGTTGAAGAGTTTCAGGAATTTTGTCGCAAAAAAATGATTGAAAATGGGACACCAAAACTTTTAGCATGGGTTTTTACTCGTGGAATGAAAAGATTGGAAAGATGGAATAAATAAACTGCAATCGTATAATTTTATTTGAGGATTTTATGGAAAAGAAAACCAGTCTAGTCAGGTATTTTTGGCAAGTTACTTCTGCCCACACAATATCGTATTTTATTGCCGGAGTAATCGCTATTACTTTATTTAATTATCAAGAATGGTGGTCTTCAGAATATATGTCTGCTTTTTATCGTGATATTGATTCACCAATGGTTGCATTAGGTGGTGGTTTTTTGCAAATATTCAGGGGAATAATTGTAGCTCTAATATTATTACCTTTGCGGAAAACATTTTTTGAGGAAAAATACGGCTTATTAAAATTGGCTTTAATTGTATTTGGCTTTTCTGTTGTATCAACTTATGGAGCTGTAATTACATCATTTGAAGGATTAATTTACTTAAAAGTACCATTTATTTATCATATCAGAGGCATTCCTGAAGGCATAATATGGCTTTCCTTATTTATTGGAATATTATTTATTTCAATCAAATATTCACATAAAAAGATTATTACAATATTATCAATAATATTTGTAGTATTAATTGTAATTATGTCCGTGATGGGTTATTTTGGTGCAATGGGTTATTTCAATACTTAATACAAAGTTCTAATCTTCTTTTATTTTATACTTGTTCATAATTCTCTTTTCTATGTCTTCGGCTGACGGCAAAGTATCCGCAAACTCCTTTGGCACAAAGTCTGAAAGCCTATACTCGCTCACACCAATAGGTTTATTAATATCACGTAAGGCATAATCTACAGTCAATTTATCCTTTTCCTTGCATAACAGTATCCCAATGGATGGTTTATCAGATTCATTCTTCAGCATATCATCTATGGCAGAAAGATAAAAGTTTAATTTCCCCGCATATTCGGGTTTGAATTTTCCGGTTTTCAATTCAACAACAACATAACAGTGAAGCCGTGTATTGTAAAACAAAAGATCAAGATAGTAATCCTCGTTGCCTACAGTCAAATGAAATTGATTGCCGAGGAAAGCAAAGCCTGTACCAAGTTCAATCAATGTTTTGGCAATATTTGCGACGAGTTCATTTTCAATATCGCGTTCAATAATTCCTTCGCGTTGCTCTATGAAATCAAATACGTAGGGGTCTTTCAGCGTTTCAGTGGCCAGGTTATTTTGCGGTAAAGGAAGCAGCTTATTAAAATTGGCTGACTTTATGGCCAAACCCTGCCGCTCATAGGTCTTTGTACTTACATGATATTCAAGTGACGATAAAGACCAGCCATTTTCGATGGTCTGGGTAGCATACCAAAGATATTCATCAAGTGATCTGGCTTTGTCAAGGAGATGACTATTATGCGACCAGCTCAAAAGTGCAGACACTGTCTGCACTTTTACCTCATCATCCACGAATTCGGCAAATTTTCGCATATATTTCAAATTCCGGATAGAAAAGCCTTTTAAATGAGGAAATTCCGCCTTTATATCACGAGCAAGGTTTTCTATGAATTTTGCTCCATATTTTGTATTGGCAATGATAATGTTGCCGATATTCCAAAACAGACATATTTGCTCACGATTCGCACCCAATATGGCCTTATATTGAGCCTCTTTTATTTGAGCCTTGATATTTTCCAGGGCTTGAAAATAGTTCTCACTGTTCATCAGCATTTTATGCATCCCCTTCATTTTGAACTGTCCAATATTTTCGGACAGTTGCCATTTTTTGAACTATTAAGTATTTCTTAATGGTTGATTTAATATGAGAACAATTCAATTGTCGTGACAGTGTAACGACAATGTTTGTACCCCATATTTCTCTCACCTGTACACAGAATAGATTAGAAAAATTATGATCATCCCACGAGAATACTTCACGTGCACTTCCCCAGGAATGAAACCGTGCATATCGAGTCAAACCGGCTTTTGTTGTAAAAGCATTCATGACTATCCCCCACCCAGACAGGTTATAATCCCATTCTCCATTGCTTTTTGATACATTTCAAAAAATGCCTCCCTGATATTTTTGCCAAAACTTAGTTGCATTGAACTAAGAAAGCCATCATAAATAATCTTGTCCTTAAATGGCAGCAATACTGTTTCAAGCTGTACCGGAAGATCACGCTGCACGGTGTCTGCAATGGAACGGCTGATGCCTTTAATACCATAGAGTATGTCCCCCTTTTTTTTATCAGATCCCATCAATACGGCATATTCGGGAGTATACTCCATCAGAAAAAACATTCCCTTGATATGATGATCCCGCCATGATTGTAAAAGTTCTATCTTTGATTTTGGCAAACTTGCCGATGAGATATAGTCGTTTATCAATACCGGATTTTTCCAAAAAGCTTCGCGCACTTTGTACATAAGCTCATCGCTTACAGGGTTGGGGTATATTGGCTGTATCTGAACAGGAAGATTTTTTTTCTTTTCATTTACAAACCCCATCAAGCCATACCATGTTTCGTAAAACAGGGTACATTCGCTCCAATGAAGCTGTGCTGTTCGCACTTCCTTAACCAAGCGACAACATTTTTTATGCTTTTTACCGCTACCGCAGGGACAAGGTTCGTTAACGCCGATATTTTTATGTTTTTGAATGGTTATATGTCTGACTATTTCTTTATATTGTTTTTTTCTCATTTCCATCATTTCATTGGGGGAATGTCCTTTATTATTCCACATACGTGTATTATTATGTGCATTGTTAATTAAATCAAAAAACTGTTGTGCATGTTTTTTGGTACTAAATACCAAGTTATATTTTTCAAAAAGATCATTGAAGTCTAACCGGCCTGAAAATTGTGAAATAAATTTTAGCTCTTCGTAAAGCCTGAAAATCTCGGTTTTTGGCCATTCTTGCAAGATAAATTCAAGAACTTTATCCCAGAGTTCTTCCTGGACTTCATCTTCGTAATACTCATCTTCATATTGGGTAAACTCACTTTTTTTGGGGATGAATCTTGGTTTATCTCTTTGCTCGCGAAGCCAAAAATCACCAAGATCAAAGTTGTTAACAGCCCAATAGTGGACAATACAATCTTTATAAAAGCAGTAAAATCCTCCCTGGGGCTTCTGGATATTTTTTATTATACCGGGAAGAAGCAGTGTAACAACTTCATCGGCATCTGTTTGTTCGGTATTGTGGCTGTTAAATATTTCGACAAAATCTTTGAGGGGAATAATGCCGTACAGATTAACCGCCGCCTTTGCATAGATATCAAGCATCTTTCGTACGGAGGTGCGGCCATTGGGGCAGCGTATAACCGCACTTTGCGGATTATATTTTTCAAAAATGTGCTTCGCTTGCCTTTTGGTCATACTTGTCGCCTCAATACTTATTATAAAGCTCCCTATCGTCTTTTGATAGCCTTACAGAGGGGTTTAACATTTCCCCCCAATACCCGTACAATGCCCATACGAGGAAACAACCATGTTTAAAATAATTTCTGCGCAAGAGGCGGTTGCCTGTATCAAGGACGGTGATTGTATTGCCATCAATTCATTTTTGGCCTTGTCCAATCCGGAGGCGCTGCAAGATGCCCTGTATGAACGGTTTATGACAACCGGGTCACCCAAGGCATTGCGCATGTTCAGTTCGGGGAGCCTGGGCGCCTGGGATGCAGACCGCTATGCAGACCGCTGTGTCAAGGCGGGGGCGGTGCGGGAAGTTATTGCCAGTCATTACAACAGTATGCCCGCCACGGTGAAAATGGCGCTGAACAATACCATCGAAGCGTATTGTCTTCCCCTGGGTTTGTTGTCCCATTCCATACGTGCCGCTGCCGCCGGAAAGGATTGGATTCTCAGCGAGGTTGGAGTGGGCATCTTTGCAGACCCAAGGGTGGGTACCTGCGCTTTGAATACCATATCCACCAGAGAATTGGTACAAGTACAGCACATCGAAGGAAAGGATTATCTGCTATTCCATACGCCTAAAATCGACATTGCTTTTATCAAAGGTACGACAGTTGATCCCTATGGCAATATTTCTTTTGAGAAGGAATACCTGACGATTGACGCGCTGGCAATGGCGCAGGCAACAAAACGCAATGGCGGCAAGGTAATTGTGCAGGTGGAGCAGGTGAGCCATGTTTTTTCACGGCCCCGCAATGTTATCATACCGGGGATTCTGGTTGATATGGTTGTTGTGTGCGAAAACCCGCCGGAAGTGATTCCCTACAATCCTGCGCTGTCCGGGGATGTGCATGTTCCGGCAACGCACATGGACTATTTTGTCAATAAAATAGCGGCCAGCAAATATACCAAGCCGGATACAGGAGATAAAACCGCCGAAATAATCGGCCGGCGGGCTGCCAGAGAACTGCGCCCCGGTCAAATAGTCAATATCGGTATTGGCATCCCAGAAAATGTCGGCAGGCATGCATCAATATTGGGGATACTTAAAGATATTGTCATCACTGTTGAGGCCGGCGGCATAGGCGGGCTTCCGGCGCCCGGCATTGCCTTCGGTGCGACTATCGGCGCAGACATGATCTGCGATATGGCAACCCAGTTTGATTTTTATGACGGCGGCGGCCTTGACATCTGCTTCCTGGGCGCCCTGGAAGTTGACCGGGAAGGTAATGTTAATGTGCACCAGTTGGATGACGCTTTTGCGGGGATTGGCGGTTTTGCTAATATCACCCATGCCACCAAAAATATTATCTTTTGTTTGAGTTTTACCGCCAAAGGTCTTATCGCAACCAACGAGAACGGCGAAGTACAGATCCAACAAGAAGGCTCGGTAAAAAAAATCAAACATGACATTGCGGCCATTAGTTTTTCCGCACAAAATGCGCTCAGGCGGGGGCAAAAAGTGCTGTATATTACCGAGAGATGTGTATTCGAGCTGACCGAACGTGGGTTACGGCTCAAAGAAGTGTTTCCCGGTATTGATGAGGAACGGCACATCCGCCGGATGCTGGATTTTAATTGCTAATCATTGAGCGCGCAACGCTATGGCCTCACAATGCGTAAACCCACGAAATTAAAAAAGTAGTGCGTGGGCTGAAAGTCCCGGGACGCGGAACGAGCGTACTGCGCAGAGTAGGGCCAGTACCCGCCGCGAAACACGCGGTTAGTCCCCGAATACGGGCCTGTAGGATTGGACTCTGCATTATTTGGATAAGATCCATACCAGTCCCAGCACCACTCGGCTACATTCCCGTGCATATCAAACAATTCCCATGTATTAGCAGCTTTTATTCCTACTTCATGTGTCCGCTCTCCACTGTTGAAATCAAACCAGCCTATACCGCCAAGTAAAGCTTGATTATTCCATTCCTGTACACCGTTATTAAAGGCATTAGGCTGTCCAGCCCGGCAGGCATATTCCCATTGCGCCTCAGTTGGCAGGCGATAACCGTTAGAAAGGGGCACAATTCCTACGGCGTTCCATGTTTCATTATTGGTTGTTGGTACAGTACCCCATGCATCAGGATGCGTTTTGTCATTAATCCGGTATGCAGGAGTTAAGCCTTCTATTATGCTCAGCCGATTGGCAAATACCAAAGCTTCATACCAACTTATACTCTCCACAGGCCGCTTTACCTGTGTTTCCCCTGGAGTCGGTGTTCTTCCGGGACCCCCATGAAAATAACTGGGATTTGCACTAATACCATTGGTATTACCTGTCATCACCGCTGCCCACTGTTCCTGTGTTATCTGATATGCGCCCATGTTGAAAGCGCTCAGCGTTACCTGACGTTGAGGGCTTTCATTACTGTTACGGCCTATTTCCCCCAAACTGCTGCCCATGGTAAAGGTTCCGGCGGGTATTGGCACCATTTGTATATTCGGGGATGATGGCGACCCCGTTGGTGTAAGATTTATCTCTACACTTAAGTTTTGAGTTAAACCACCGCGTCTTACGGTAATAGTATATGTTCCTGTTAATGAACCTATTGACGGGCGGATACCCGTTACGGTAATTGTCGTGCCGCTGACTGTTGCGCTAACTAAGCCATAGCTTGGTAATGAGCTTGTGGTCAATGTAACCGTACCAGATACTGTCCCGCCAACGCTGACTGTTTGTGTTAAGTTGCTGTTATTAATTGTTACACTGTTGGTGCTAATGGTTACGTTAGGGATGTTGCCGTATGAAAGCACAAGGCGAAAACCCAAGTAACTTCCCGTACCGATCGGTCTGGCACTTTCTCGGTACGCGGAACGAGCGTACTGCGCAGAGGAGCTCCATTCCCCGCCGCGATTCACGCGGTAAGTCCCCGAAGAAGGGCCTACAGGATCGGTCACTGCATCATCTGGATAATCTCCTCTCCAGTCCCAGCACCACTCAGATACATTCCCATGCATGTCATATAAACCCCATGCATTTGCAGCTTTTTTGCCAACTTCATGAGTCCGGCTATTACTGTTGAACGTAAACCAGCCGATTGGATTAAGGGCGGTTTGATCATTAAAGTTTTGTGTGCCGTTATTAAAGGCTGTAGTCGTCTCAGCTCGGCAGGCATATTCCCATTGCGCCTCAGTCGGCAGGCGGTAGCCGAGAGAACCGGTAATTATTTCTTCGGCATTCCATGTTGTGTTATTGCTGGTAGGTACTGTCCCCCAATCATCGGGATTGGTGCTGCCATTAACGCGGTACGCAGGGCTTAAGCCTTCCATTATGCTCAGCCGGTTGGCAAACACCAGTACATCATACCAGCTTACATTTTCGACCGGACGTCTACCCTGCACTTCTCCTGCTGCAGGCACTCTATTAGCGTCGCCATTAAACCAACTGGGATTTGTACTAATATCATTGGTATTTCCTTCCATTACCACTGCCCACTGTTCCTGTGTTATCTGATATGCACTCATGCTGAATGCGCTCAATGTTACCTGCCGCTGAGGGCTTTCGTTGGGAGAGCGACCTGTTTCAGTTGTAGGGCTGCCCATAGTAAAAGTTCCAGCGGGTATTTGCACCATTTGGAGTGGAGTAAACCAGGTAGTTGTAAGGTTTACAGCTACAGTCAGGTATTGTGTTACGCTCTCGCGCGTTACGCCAACGGTATATGAATTGTTTATTGACCCATTTTGAGTCGATGGGCGGACACCTGTTACGGTGATTGTCGTGCCGCTGATTGTCGCAGTAACTCCGCTTGGTAATGCGCTTGTATTCAATGTAATTGTACCTGTTGCCGTTCCGCCAACGCTGACTGTTCGTGTTAAGTTGCCGTTATCAATTGTTACGCTGGTAGGATTAAGGGTTACAGTCGGGGTAGCAGCCGGTGTGGCAGTAAGCATGCTCATGTCCCCTGCGCCTATTGTATTGACAGCTCGTACATCGAAAAAGTATGAAGTGCCGTTAGTCAAACCGGTGAAGGTATGGCCGGTATTGCTTGATGCCGTTACCCATGGCTCATTACCTCGACGTGCTTCGTAACGTATAATAGCTGATCCGCCGTTGTCCGCTGGTGCTGTCCATGACAGAGCAACCTGACTATCACCCGGTGTTGCCGTGAAGTTTTGCGGTACAGATGGAACGGTGGGCTCGCTGCCGCCTGCAGCCGGCGTGGCATATTGCTCGCTTTCAACACCTGAACCTGTCGCATTGACAGCGCGCACCCAGAACCGATAGGAAGTGCCGTTGGTCAAGCCGGTGAAGGTATGGCTGTTAGCGCTGGCGGCAGTTACCCATGTCCCCCCAAACCCCTCCCGTACCTCGTAACGGACAATGGCAGATCCGCCGTTGTTTGCCGGAGCTGTCCATGATAACACCGCCCGGCCATTGCCGGGTGTTGCCATGAAGCTTGATACTGCTCCCGGAACAGCACCACCTGCTGCCGTTGCGGCTTGTATCGTGCTGGAAGGTCCTGCACCTACCGCATTGACGGCACGTACGTAAATATAATAGGTCGTGCCATTGTTTAAGTGGGTGATTGTATGGCTCGTAGTGCCTGTTGCACTTACCCATTCCCCCCAGTTACACTGCACTTCGTAATGGGTAATGGGCGATCCGCCGTTATTTGCCGGAACTGCCCACGATACAGCAATCTGGCCGCTGCCTGGTGTTGCCGTGAGGCTGCTTACTGCTCCCGGAACAACGGTTAGTGTGATTGTCTGCGAGCTTTCAGGCCCTGTGCCTATCGCATTGACCGCACGTATCCTGAACGTATGGGTCTCACCGGCGGTCAAGCTATAGAAACTATAGCTGGTACTTGTTGAGAATGTCGTTACCCATGAGGCACCGTTATCTCTTGAAATTTCGTAAAGGGTAATAGCCGATCCGCCGTTGCTTGCCGGAGCTTCCCAAGACAGTGTTACCCAAGTGTCGCTGTTTCTGGTAGCCGTGAAGTTTCTTACTTGCCCCGGAGTAGTGGCCGGCGTGGCTGTTCGGAAGAGTGAACCTCCCGCACCTGCCGCATTGACAGCGCGAACCCTGAATGTATACTGCGTGCCGTTGGTCAAGCCGGTGAAGGTATGGCCGGTAGCGCTTGATGCCGTTACCCATGAGTCGCCGTCATTACTTGAAACATCGTAATGGGTAATGGGTGAACCGCCGTTGCTTGTTGGAGCTGACCATGATAAAACAACCTGGCCGGTACCCGCCGTTGCCGTGAGGTTGGTTACCAGCCCCGGAGTAGTGGCCGGCGTGGCTGTTGTCGTGCTTGCCGGCCCTGTGCCTATTGCATTGACGGCCCGCACCCTGAATGTGTACAGTGTGCCGTTGGTCAAGCTGAAGAAGGTATAGCTGGTGGCACTCCATGCATTTACCCATGAGTTGCCGTTATCATTAGATACTTCGTAACGGGTAATGGGCGATCCGCCGTCGCTTGCCGGTGCTGTCCACGATAATTCAACACGGCTGCTGCCCGGCGTTGCCGTAAAGCTTGCTACTTGCCCCGGAGTAGTGGCGGGGGCGGCTGGCGTGGCTGTTTGCGAGCTTGCCGGCCCTGTGCCTATCCCATTGACGGCCCGTACCCGGAAAGTATATTGTGTGCCGTTGGTCAAGCCGGTGAAAGTATGGCCGGTATTGCTTGATGCTGTTATCCATGCTTCATTATTCCGCTGTACTTCGTAACGGGTAATGGGTGATCCGCCGTCGCTTGCCGGTGCTGTCCACGATAACACTACCTGAGCATTGCCCGGCACTGGTGTAAAGTTTTGTACCGGCCCAGGCACTGTGGAGCCTGAAACTGGCGTGGCTGTCTGCTCACTTTCAGCTCCTGTGCCTATCCCATTGGCGGCACGTACCCGGAAAGTATATTGTGTGCCGTTGGTCAAGCCGGTGAAGGTATGGCCGGTGTTGCTTGATGCTGTTATCCATGCTTCATTATTCCGCTGTACCTGGTAATGGGAAATAGCCGATCCGCCGTCGCTTGCCGGTGCTGTCCACGATAGAAAAACTTGACCGTCGCCCGGCGTTGTTATGAAGTTTGTTACCGTCTCCGGAACGGTAGCGGGGGCGGCTGGCGTGGCTGCCTGCGAGCTTTGAGCCCCTGGACCTGCTTCACTGAAGGCGCGAACCCTGAATATATATTGAACGCCATTGGTCAAGCCGGTGAAGGTATGACCGGAAGTGCTTGATGCCGCTACCCATGAGGTGCCATTGTCATTTGAAACTTCGTAACGGGTAATGGGTGATCCGCCGTTGTTTGCCGGGGCATCCCAGGATAGCACAACCTGGCCGTTGCCAGGCGTTGCGGTAAAGTTTGTTACCTGCCCCGGAGTAGTGAATGGTGTGGCTGTTAGCCAGCTTTCAGCTCCTGCACCCACTTCATTGAAGGCGCGTACCCCGAATGTATATTGAACGCCGTTGCTTAAGTCAACGAAGTCATAGGTGGTATCGTTCACCGTTACCCATGTGTTGCCGTTATTACCTGAAACTTCAAAATGGGTAATAGCCGATCCGCCGTTGTTTGCAGGATAATCCCACCAGAGTATAATCCGATTGTTGTCGGAATATGACTGGAAGCCGGATACCAGCCCCGGAACGGTGGGGCCGGTGCCGCCCGCAATTGGCGTTGCGGTTTGCGTTCTTTCTGCGCCTTCCCCTATGTCATTGACGGCGCGTACCCCGAATGTATATTCCACGCCATTGGTTAGGCCGGTGAAAGTATGCTGGAGGGAAGTGGCAGTGCCGGTAATGTCCATTGCTGTTACCCATTCCGTACCGCTGGAAACTTCGTAATGGGTAATAGGCAATCCACCGTTGTTTGCCGGGGCGCCCCAATAAAGAAAGACTTCTCCGTCGCCCTGAACTGCCTGGAAGAATGATACCGGTCCCGGAACGCTGGGGCCGCCGCCTTCAGCGGTCGGTGTGGCGGTATGCCAGCTTTCAGCTCCCGCACCTACCGCATTGACAGCACGTACCCTGAACGTATATTCCATGCCATTGGTTAAGTCGGTAAAATCATGCTGGCGGTCGAAGGTAGGAGTACCAACTGCCGTTATCCATGAGTTGCCGTTATCGCTGGAAACTTCGTAGCGGATAATGGGCGCTCCGCCATTGTTTTCCGGAGGATCCCACCATAGCAGAACCCGGCTATCATCAGCAAATGACTGAATGCCTGTCACCGGCCCCGGAACGCTGGGACCGCCTCCTCCGGCGGTCGGTGTGACTATTTGCATGCTTTCAGCGCCCGCACCTGCCGCATTGACAGCTCGTACCCTGAATGTATATGGCTCGCCGTTGGTTAGACCGGTAAAGGTATGACTGGTAGCGCTTGATGCCGTTACCCATTGTGCGCCGTTGTCGCTTGAAACTTCGTAACGGGAAATCGCCGCTCCGCCATTGTCTTGTGGAGCTGCCCACGATAGTTCTACCCGTCCATCGCCCGGTATTGCTGTAAAGTTGGTTACCGCTCCTAGAACGGTGGGGCTTGACATTTCGTTTTCGCAGGTAAAAGCGATCACTCCGGTAATTATCATGATTGCCAGAATCCGCCAACAGTGGTTTTTCATGCTTAATGCTCCTTTTTCTGCAGTGTGAACATGAAATGTATCGAAAGAATTTTACCCTGTTTTTCCGGAATAGACAAGTATTTTTACTACTGATATGTTTAATGTATGAAAACAAACATGACCTACCGCCCTATCGGGGCTACCGGATTGTCCGCCAGCATCATCGGCCTGGGAGCGGAGCATCTGGATAGAAAGCCCTACCAAACGGCCGAGGACGTTATCCATACCGCCCTTGATCATGGAGTAAACATCATCGATGTGTTTATGCCCGGGGAAGAGGTACGGCGGAATGTCGGCAGGGCGCTGGCAGGGCGGAGGGATAAGGCACTACTCCAGGGACATATCTGTTCCACGGACATCAAGCAGCAATATGATATCAGCCGCGATCTGCCGACCATCAAAAAGTATTTTGAAAACCTACTGCGCGACCTCAACACCGACTATATCGATTTTGGGATGCTCTTTTTCATTGATACGGAAAAGCATTTTGCTGATGTGTTCGAAGGCGCCGCCCTGCCCTACGCCATGGAGCTTAAACAAAAAGGCCATGTCCGCCATTTGGGTGCAAGTTCCCACAATCCTATCATCGCCCGCAAGATCGTGGAAACCGGGCTGGTCGACCTGCTGATGTTCAGCCTGAACCCCGCCTTTGATATGGCTTCAGCCGATACGTATGTGCTTGACTACCTTGATAAAGAAGATGCTTTTGGTTATGAAAAAAAACTTGACCCCAGCCGCGCCAATCTGTACCGGCTCTGCCAGCAGCGGGGCGTTGCCATTACGGTGATGAAGCCACTGGGGGCGGGCAAGCTCATTTCCTCCCAGCACACGCCGTTTGCTCAGCCGCTTACCGTGACCCAGTGCATCCACTATGCCCTGTCCCGGCCTGCGGTGGTCAGCGTCCTGCCGGGCTGCGCTACCCGCGAACAAATGCTGGATGTGCTGCGCTACCTTGATGCAAGCGATGAGGAAAAAGACTATAGCGCGGTGCTGCGGGATTACCAGGGCAGCATGAAGGGAAGCTGCGTGTACTGTAACCACTGCCTCCCCTGCCCTTCGATTATCAACATTGCCGATGTGAACAAGTACCTGGACATTGCCGTCCTGGATGAGCACAACATCCCGCCGTCAGTGGCCAGCCATTACCGCACCCTGGAACACAAGGCCGGCGAATGTACCGCCTGCGGAAGCTGTGAAGAACGCTGCCCCTTCTCGGTGCCGGTGATAGCGAACATGCAGAAGGCGGCGGCCCTGTTTGAGTGATTATGAGCGTGAAATAACCATAGAGGTAAATGTCTCGGTATCATCATCTTCGACAAGATCATCGAGCTTTTCCTCATAATCTGCGGCGATTGCTTTCATGGCTTCTATTTTACTCTTTATGGAATTAATTTTTTTAACGATGTATTGATAGGCCTCATCCAGGGCTTCCTCGATGAGATCCTTATTCTGAGCCCACCGGTACAAGTCGTCGTTTTCAATAAATGCCCTTCTTTTTACCAGGACTTTTCTCATCAGGCTGTTCCCGTAGCGAATACACACATAGCTGTACCCGTTACTTTTATCCCGGTCATAGCTCCATCGGAATTTTGAGTACTTATTGAATTCTTTCAACCCGCAAGTATCCAAATAGTCATAGTATCTCCCGATTATTCGCAGGCAGGCTTTGTAGTCTTCTTCTATGGCTAATAATGCATTGTCTATCTCTTTCATATCCCTATTGTATCGGATGATTTGCCTCTTGACCATTAATGAAATTTTACCCGGCAATGGTAAAATTCCCCAAAATGCGTTATACTGGGTACTATGAGCTTCGGTGACTTTACTATCTGTCCAGGTAAGGCAATACCTTTGGGTGCAACGCTGCATGAAGACGGTGTTAATTTTGCCATTTTTTCCCGTCATGCCACCATGGTTACACTCGTCCTTTTTGAATCCCCGGATCAAGACAGCCGGTTTGTTGAGATTTCTCTTGAAAAAAACGGGGGGAAAACCGGCGATATCTGGCACTGCCTGGTTAAAGGGCTGACAGCGGGGGCCTGTTATCTGTACCGGGTCAACGGCCCCTACGAACCGGAGCGGGGTATGCGCTTTAATCCGTATAAGGCCCTCATCGATCCGTATGCAAAAGCACTCACCAGTCTGGATAATTGGGATATCGGCAAATGCACCGGGTTTGATCCCCATGCGAAAAATGGGGATCTGTCGTTTTCCACTGTGGATACTCTGCCCCACATTCCCCGCTGCATTGTGGTAGATGATGGCGCTTTTGATTGGCAGGGGGATACACCATTGAACTACCCGCTGCGCTTTAGTGTATTGTACGAAACACATGTTAAGGGCTTAACTGCCAATCCCAATTCGGGCGTACAACATCCGGGAACCTATCTGGGTGTAATCGAAATGATACCCTACCTCAAAGAGCTGGGCATAACCAGTATTGAATTCCTGCCGATACAGGAATTTAACGAGCGGGAGTATCCCCGGATTAATCCCCGGACCGGTGAAATGCTGACTAACTATTGGGGATATTCAACTGTAGCTTTTTTTGCTCCCAAGGAATCCTATGCTGTCGATCGCAGTCCGGGAGGACAGGTAAGAGATTTTAAGCTCATGGTCAGGGAACTGCACAAGGCAGGAATAGAGGTGATTTTAGACATCGTGTTCAACCACACTGCCGAAGGCAACGAGAACGGACCCACCTTTTCATTCCGGGGATTGGATAACTCCATATTCTATATGCTTGAGGGAAACAAACGATACTATAAAAATTATTCCGGCTGCGGCAATACCGTCAACTGCAATCATCCGGTAGTCCGTTCTTTTATTATTCAATGCCTCCATTACTGGGTGGTGGAAATGCATGTTGACGGTTTTCGCTTTGACCTGGGATCGATTTTAGGCAGGGATCAGCACGGTAATTTAATGGAATCCCCGCCCATGCTGGAGCGCATAGCAGAAGACCCGATTTTAAGCTCCACGAAGATAATCGCCGAAGCCTGGGACGCCGGGGGTGCATACCAGGTAGGATGGTTCCCCGGCGGACGATGGGCTGAATGGAATGACCGCTACCGTGATGATATCCGCAAATACTGGCGCGGGGATCCAAAAGAAACCAGGAGCCTGGCCACCAGGATTTCCGGCAGTTCGGATCTGTACTTGCGGGACGGCCGCAAACCCTTCCATTCGATTAACTTTATCACCAGCCATGACGGCTTTACCCTCAAAGATATGGTAACTTATAACCATAAGCACAACGAAGACAATGGCGAAGAAAACCGCGATGGTACCGACAATAACTGTAGTTACAATTACGGCAGCGAAGGCCCGTCAAATGATCCCATTCTGGAGAGCATCCGCGAGAAACAATTGAAAAACTTTTTCGCTACACTGTTAATTTCTCTGGGAACGCCCATGCTGCTGGGCGGAGATGAAATTGCACGTACCCAGGGGGGCAACAATAATGCTTATTGCCAGGACAATACGCTGTCCTGGTTCGACTGGTCCCTCCTGAAAAAAAACGAAGGGCTGTTCCGTTTTGTTAAAGAGATGATTGCTTTCCGCCTGCGCCACCCCAGTTTTATGCGCCCTGAATTTTACACCGGCCGTGAAGGCAATTATAACGCCATCCCCGATATTAGCTGGCACAATGAAAAAGGCGCAAGCCCCGATTGGGACAATATTGAACATGGTCTTGCCCTGCAAATTCACGGCCGGCGCGCCGATGTCCTGCGCGACAAGGATGACAATGATTTTTTTATCATGTTTAATTCCGGCCCTGAACAAGTGGTATTTACCATTCCGCCGGCCAATGACCGTAAGCACTGGTTCCGCGCCGTAGACACAAGCCTGCATTCCCCTGAAGATATTCCCGGCGCAGGCAATGAGGCTGCACTAACCCATGCATACAAGTACAAGGTCAATGCCCGCAGTATGGTTATCCTTATTTCTAAGAACGAGTAATACATGAATGACAGCACTTTTATTTTTGGCGTAGACCTTGACGGCGTGGTCGGTGATTTTTACGGCGCAATCAGAAAGATTGCCGCTGAATGGCTGGACAAGCCCCTGGAATCCCTCACCACCAATGTCTCATTCGGCCTGGATGAATGGGGCCTGAACGAATTTGGCGGTTATAGCCGCCTCCATCGTTTTGCCGTAACCCAGCGCGATCTGTTCCGCGA
>Ga0099364_10006611_pt1 | contig 16824 bp, 19 predicted proteins | sample TergutTh196P3_FD_73070 | JGI IMG/M metagenome (GOLD analysis project Ga0099364, IMG submission 73070) | Microcerotermes parvus P3 segment gut microbial communities from Pointe-Noire, Republic of the Congo - Th196 P3 | ecosystem: Host-associated > Arthropoda: Insects > Digestive system > Gut ... | reverse complement strand
CGCCCCTTTCTTCAATAGTTTCTTCAATAGAAAAATTTCTAGAAAAATTTCTGGTTTCTTGGCCGCTTGTTATATCATAAACAGATATAGATGAACTACTAGACAATGCAGAAATTATATACTCACCATTAGAACTAAATTTTATTGCTTGACCATGACCAAAAACAATATACTTCCCATCAGGACTAAAACTCGCTGTTCTAACTCTGCCCCCGGGAGAAAAAGTGTTGATGACTCGGCCAGTTTCAACTTCCCACAGTTTTACAGTGTTATCACTTGCAACGGAAATGAATTGCGTGCCATCAGGACTAAAAGACACTGAGAGAACATTGCCTGTGTGCCCGGAAATTGATCTTACTAGCTCTCCTGTTGTTGTGTTCCACAACATAATAGGATCAACATTTCCTGCCCCTGAAAGGACATAGTTCATATCAGGACTAAAGGCAACAGAATTAACAGGTTGTGTATGTCCTAAAAACCTTCGGATTTCTCTGCCAGTTTCAAGGTCAATCAGTTTAATAGTGTGATCAGCTGAACCAGTTACAACCCTCTTCCCATCATAGCTGTATGCTAAAGATAATACCTTTTCGTCGTGTCGTAACTGAGTAAATACAGCTATATCAGATTTATCTTGCGGCACTTCCTCCACTTCAAGCCCACGGGCACTGACAGAGCCTCCGCTTTTACAGGCGAACAAACAAGTTAAAAGGTAAAAGGTAAAAAGTAAAAGTGCGGTTGTACGGAAAATGCCGATTTGCAAGCTGTTCAGCGTGTTATGGTTGTTTTTTTTGGTCATGGGAGGTCTCCTTAATGAGTTATTTTAATTTTTTAATTTGTTACCTTGAAGCAATGCTTTCATTTCTTTGTCAAAAGTGAAAACATCATATCCCATAACATCATTAAATGCACATAGAATACAATCAACGATATCAAGTTCATCTTCAACAAAAAATATCAATGCTTTTGCAACAACACGTGGATATTGAATCAACAAATTTTCAGTTTTTCCTAAGACAGAAACTATATGCGCTATTTCCTGACGGTTCTTTTTATAGTACTTCTCCAAAACAAAAATCATTTCTATAAGCACTTCCAATCTGATTGCAGATGGATTGGAAGATATAAATTGTACTATCTCCTTATGCTGTTTGGAAACATCTTTTAAGATAAAACGCAAAACAGCATTAGTGTCCAGCAATACCATGTTTTTTATGCTCCTTTTTTGCGTATTTCCTTTTTAACAGCGGATTCTGCCCATGCAGATTTCTTTTTAGATGAAATGTGCAGGTCATTGTTCCATTTTCCGGCAATACCGGCAGCTTCATATGCGCTTAACAGATTTCCGTTAAAGAAATACCCCCATTCTTCATCATGGGGAATAATGTGTTTAGCGGTAAGTTTGAACGGGATTTCTTTTCTTGCAGTTACCGCTTTGGCAAATACATTGAACGCTGCCGTCATGGTAAATCCGATTTCACTGCAAACAGCCTCAAAATTATTTTTTAGATCTTCATCAATTCTAATATTTATACTTGTCTGAGCCATATAATACCTCTTGAATATACTGTATACATATTTGTGTATAATGTCAACATCCTAACTCCCCACTCCTAACTCCTAATTTTTCTGTTTCCCTGTTAATTTTCTTCATTTCAAAACTCCTTTGTGCCGCGAACCGTAGGTTCGATGTGACTTTGCCTCCTTTGTGTGAAAATTAGCGAGAAACAGCCCCTTGTCTTTTTATTGCCCTTATGCTAACTTTTTACAGAATGAAGTGGGAAAAAAAAGAAATTTCGTCTGAACAGGTAAAAAATATAAATTCAAAATACGGCTGCAACCTCCTTACCGCTTCAATTTTGGCAAGACGGGGGATTACTTCGGGAGAAGACATTAAATTTTTTCTCGAGGACGATCAGGTGTTTTTACACAACCCTTTTGAGCTTGGTGGCATGGAAGACGCTGTTGAACGTATCATCGCCGCAAAAGAAGAAGGCGAAAAAGTTCTGGTTTTCGGCGACAGCGATGTAGACGGGATTACCGGAACCGTTATTATTACAAGGTATCTTAGAGAATTGGGGATGGATGTCAGTTGGCGTATTCCCGGTTCGGCTGATCCCTACGGGCTTTCGCTAGAAGCGGTAGAAGAATTTGCCGCAGCTTACGGAACCCTCATTATAACTGTTGACTGCGGCATCTCGCGTTTTGCAGAAATTAAAAGGGCTAACGAGCTTTCCGTTGATGTAATTGTAACAGACCACCATGAACCGCAGGAACAACTGCCCGAGGCTTTTGCTATAATCAACCCAAAGTTAAAAGAATCAAAATACCCTTTTAAGGATATTTGCGGCTGCGTTGTTGCTTTTAAACTTGTTTCTGCCCTGCGTTTTGCCATGAACAGCGAGTTATACGCTCAGCCAATCAGCCTGTTAAACGCTCGCCCCTTAAATGATGCGTGGATAGTTGAGGTTGCAAAAATGCGAAACCTTAGCGTAATTGAATTACTTTCAGAAACAATAGTTCCCGGGATGATACCCATTACAGATACACGATTGCCGGCTTTTCTGGAAGGCCAGCAGATACTTGTCTGGGATGCCCCCCTGCAAAAAAAGGCATTCTCGGTCATTTTTGGAAATAAAGTCGATATAGGCATGGTTGATGCAGCCGTGCAAATTGGAGCCAGTTTTCCTTCGGTTGCAGGAAAAAGCCTTGTACGTATAAAAGAACTTTCGGCGGCGGCAAAGTACCATGAAAAAGAAGCAGGCGAGCTGGAAATTTTTATCAGCCTTTTTAAATCTTTTGTCCAAAAAAAACAAAGGAAGCTAAACGAAAATGATATTTATGATATGCAGCTTGCCGCACTCGGAACAATAGGCGATATAATGCCATTGTTAAACGAAAACAGAATCATTGTCCGGCGGGGATTTAAAACATTATTGCCCGGCAATTCTACTAAAGCTTCAACTGTCAAGCCCGGTCCTGGAATCTCCGAACTGCTTGATAAACTGGAACTTTCGGGCAGCCGCGTTGAACTAAAGGAAATTGGATGGAAAATATGCCCTGTGATTAATGCCGCACGCAGAATGGGCGAACCGGAAAAAGCCGCACAGTTATTTTTCGAAAAAGACCCCTTGAAACGTGAAAAAATTGCAACTGAATTGATTGCCATGAACAAAAAGAGAAAGGTGCTGGAAGATGAGGTCTGGAGTTTTTCCGAACCGGAAGGGTATAAATCCCTTGCCGGCTTTAATAATAAATTCTCGCTTGCTTTTGGCACGGAAATCAATAAAGGGATTACAGGGCTTGTCGCCCAACATCTTGTTAAGCGTTTTAAAGTGCCGAGCATTGCAGTATCATTTGGCGATGATGTATACACAGGCTCAATTCGTTCCTTGCGCGGGTACAATGCCTGTGTTCTGTTGGAGCAATGCAACGACTTGTTTATCGATTCTGGCGGGCATACTTATGCCGGCGGGTTTAGTTTGATAAAAGAAAACTGGAATAATTTTATTGACCGGCTAAAAACAATTTCATCAACTGTAGAATACGAAGAAAAAGAAGATGGAGAAATAATATATATTGACGCTGAACTGCCGCAGGAATACCTTAACCCTGATATACTTGGCCTTATAGATCTTTTTACCCCTTATGGAAATAAGAACGAAGAGTTAATCTTTTTAGCGAAAAATCTTCTTGTAGAAGAAATAAATTTCATTGGAAAAAATGAATCTAAACACCTTAAATTGCTGCTTGTATCGGCAAAGCATAAATGGCCAGCAATTTTTTGGGAGGCGGCAGAACGGGTGTTAAACAAGGAATTCGGTAAAAATGATCGTATTGATGTCGTATGCAGTTTTACCCGCGACTGGTTTAGGGGAATACCAACTCCTCAAATGATGATTCATGATCTAAGGAAAAGCACATGAAAAAACTTTTTGCTGTTTTTTGTTTCTTTATCAGTTTAACTGTTTATGCAGAGACCTTCCGTTATGCGATAATTCCTGAAAACCCGCGCCCTGGCGACCCTGTAACAATAGGCATCGAAGAAAGCGCCGGGGCAGAAACTGCCTCTCTTTTTTCTGCCGGCAGAAAGTTAAGCGGAGCTGTTTTTTTTAAGGTTCCTGCGGGAAACCAAAAGCCGTTTTTAGCGGCAATAATTGCAATACCGACTACTGCAAAACATGGAGATGCTCAAATTAAAATTGAAAATCAGGCAGGGACGGTCATAGAAATTGATTTTATTATAAACGAACGAACATTTAAACACGAACAACTGTACCTTGATCAGGCGCTTACAAGCATCAGGGCAGACCCCGATCCTGTAAAGACAGCGGAAAGCATGCATTTATCGCAAATCCTAACCACAAGCGGAACTGAAATGCACTTATTCGGACGATTTATTCCCCCGGTAAAATCCACCCGCAGAACCAGTTTTTTTGGAGACCGCCGCGAGTACCTGTATTCAAACGACAGGACAGATTCGTCAATCCACGGGGGCATAGATTACGGGGTAAGGAAAGGCACTCGTGTATATGCCTGCGGGCCTGGAAGGGTTGTGCTTGCCCGCTCAAGAATTGTTACCGGAAAAACAATTGTTATTGACCATCTTCCCGGAATTTATTCTTTGTACTATCATCTTGATCAGATAGAAGTAAGGGAAGGAGACCTGGTTGCTGCCGGAACCTTTATTGCAACAAGCGGAAACACAGGTTTATCTACGGCGCCCCATCTTCATTGGGAGCTTAAAGTATCGGGAGAATCCGCCGATCCGGATGAATTTATTTCAAGACCTATCCTTGACAAAGAAGCAATAATTAGTAGAATTTATGAATGATTAAACATTTTAAGGAGACTGTGTATATGGACTCAGAAAACAATTGGAAGGAGGTGAATTTTTTTTGGCGAATATTACCATTGATGACACTGAATTGCTTGAGAAAGCAATAAAACGCTTCAAGCGTATGGTAGAAAAAGAAGGCATTATACGTGAATTTAAAAAACGTGAATATTACGAGAAACCGTCGACTATTCTTAACAGAAAGAAAAAGGCCGCTGCCCGTAAGCTGATGAAAAACAACCGAAGAGGCCGTAACGAGTATTAATGAAGTGAAAAGGCTCTGCTACTCATTTTCTTTTTTAGTTTTTCTTTTTATTTTTTTATTCCTCTCCTGCGGGACATTTTACCGCGTACATGGGATAGAAATAATTTCTCCCGAATGGCTGCCCTTAAATGCCGAAATAAAGGGCCTTGATTATTTTGCAGGGAAAATTATTAGCCCAAAGCTGGAATTTCATGCCCTTAGAGTAGATCTTTTTGATCCCCAGTTGGAAATTTTCATAGCCGCCGGAGGCCTTACCGAAGACGGTAACGCCGCCACCTCTTCCAGCAAAACATTCTCCTCGATAAAAACCAGCACATTTGTCCGCATTAACGGTCTTTTGGCAGGCATTAATGCCCTGCCCTTTGAACCTTCGTCAAGTAGAGAGGGCGAGGCAAGGACAAATATCGGCGTTGTAATTTCCAATGGCCTTATGCTCTCAAACCCTCATCCAAAATTTGACGCTCTGGTTTTTTATTCCGATAAAAGCGCTGCTATAATCCCTCAATCTGAAATTTCCCCTGGTCTTATTGAAAATGCGGTAGGGGGGTTTTATTCAATACTAAAAGACGGCAAACCTTTGCAAAGATCAGAGACAGAAGAACGGCATCCCCGCAGCGCGGCAGGAATATCCGATGAAGGCCGTTTTCTTTACCTGCTGGCGGTAGACGGGAGGCAGGCTGGAAGCATAGGCAGCACCGAATCGGAAACAGCCCTTATACTTAAGGCTCTGGGCGCATATGACGGGATTAACTTTGACGGGGGAGGTTCAAGCACGCTTGCCCTGTTATACCCTGACGGAAAAATCCGTGCGGCAAACACCCCTGTTCACGGCGGAATTCCAGGCAGAGAAAGGGCTGTAGCCGGCTGCCTTGGAATTAGGCATTTAAAATAAGATTATTCCTCTTCTTCTTCAGAATCTTCTTTATCTGGCGTTCCTTTTTTTGATGTTTTTTTCTTTATAATTTTTTTCATTAAGGGTGTTTTTTCTTTTTTCTTCTGAGATTTAGATTTAGAAACCTTACGGGGGCCTTTTTTGCCCCGTACAACATAATTTATAAGGAAAAAAAACAGAACGAGAGCTACAGTTACGGCAATAACCTGCCATGTAGTAAGAAGATTTTTTATTATTTCAAATGTTTCGCCAGAGAACATACCAATTCAATGATCGGCATTTTTTATCAACATCTAAAGCAGTTATTGCATTAATACAAAATTTCAAGTTAATATAGATTATGAAGATTTTATTTGTATACATTTTATTTTTATTATTGATTTTATTTTCCTGTTTTAATAACAAAAAAACAGCAGAAGGGGCTCCTTTGGAAGAATATAAAGAAGAACATATTGAAGAACATATTGAAGAACAATATGTACAAACCATACCGCATGAAGTTCTTGTAAATGCAGAGATTCCATTGGATTTATCCAATAAACTGCTGGAAATATCTGCCAACAGCCCTGATTTTTTTACGGATTTAGCCGCCTGCCTTGAAGAAAATTTTTATCTAAGAAAATTGGTGGATAAACAACATTCGCTTGATCCTAATTATGTCCCTGACAATATTGTCCCTTTAACCGCAGGTTCATACCGCCTTGGCAGGGCAGGCTTAACGCTGCAAAAAGATGCCGCAGAAGCATTAAACGAAATGGCTCTAGCGGCTCAGGCAGAAGGTATAACTTTTACAGTTTCTTCCGCATACCGCTCTTACGATTACCAGAAGGAAGTATACGAAAGGAATGTGCGTCAAATGGGCCAGCAAGCCGCAGACAGGGAATCTGCTAAACCGGGTCACAGCCAGCACCAAACAGGTTTGGTCATTGACTTTGGCCCCATAGATGATTCTTTTGCAAATACGCCTGCAAGCCGCTGGTTAATTAAAAACGCCTCCCGTTTTGGATGGTCGCTTTCATTCCCAGATGGTTACGAAGCAGTTACCGGTTACCGCTGGGAAAGCTGGCATTACCGTTATGTCGGAAAAAACCTTGCAGCTTTTATTGACAATTACTTTAACGGCATTCAGCAATATGCCCTGCGTTTTATTTATGAATGGGAAAAATATTTGCTCTTGCAAAACTAACAGGGGCCGGGAACGGCCTATTGACATAACCTTAAATTTTATGCCAATATTTAATATGGAAGCTCTATCAAACAATATTTATACTGAAGGACTCTCTTACGATGATGTCCTTTTAAAACCGGGTTATTCGGAAATTCTACCAAAAGACTGTGATATTAAAACAATCCTTTGTAAAGGCATACCCTTAAATATTCCTGTAATTTCTGCGGCAATGGATACAGTTACCGAAGAAAAAATGGCAATTGCCATTGCTCTGGAAGGCGGTGCCGGAGTTATTCACCGAAATTTAAAGCCGGAAGAACAGGCTTGGCAGGTGGCATCTGTTAAACGATACCTTAACTGGATTATAGATTCGCCGGTTTCAGTTCCTCAGACAGCCTATATCAGCGATGTAAAATCATTAATAGAAAAATTCGGCGTATCCGGCCTGCCGGTAGTGGATGATGATAAAATTCTAAAAGGGATAATAACTGCCCGTGATCTGCGTTTTTGCAAAGATGATAAGCTGCCTGTTGCAGAGATAATGACAGCTAACCCTTTTGTTATGCAAGGCGAACCTTCTGTCAGCCAGGCACGGGAAAAATTTTACAAACACCGTATCGAAAAACTTCCCATTGTAGATGAAAAAGGCAGATTAACGGGGCTAATTACAGTAAAGGATATGGAGAAAAAAGAGATTTTCCCAAATTCTGCAACTGACAAGAGCGGCAGATTGATTGTCGGCGCAGCGGTGTCTCCTCAGGATTATATGATCCGCCTGCCTCTTTTAACAGCGGCTAAAGTAGATTTTATTGTTCTTGATACTGCCCATGGCGATTCAAAAAATGTAATGGAAGCAATTAAAGATATTAAAAAGAAATACGATTTGCCCGTACTCGGCGGAAATGTTGCAACAAAAGAAGGAACACGGCATTTAATCGAGGCGGGGGCGGATGCAATAAAAGTCGGCATTGGCCCCGGCTCTATCTGCACTACGCGTATTGTTTCAGGAATTGGGGTGCCGCAGTTTACGGCCGTCCTTGATTGCGCCGAGGAAGCGTCAAAATCGAACATTCCCGTTATTGCAGACGGCGGCATTAAGTTTTCAGGCGATATAACAAAAGCCATTGGAGCAGGGGCCGATGTTGTAATGGTCGGGAATCTCTTTGCCGGATTAAAAGAAGCTCCAGGTAAAGAAATACTTTATGACGGAAGGATTTTCAAGGAATACAGAGGCATGGGCAGCCTTGGCGCTATTGCAGACGGAGCAGGGGATCGTTACCAAATAAGCAAGGACGAGGAGCCGGTTCCCGAAGGTATCGAAGGCCGCGTTCCTTTTAAGGGTGAATTAAGCAAATTTGTCAACCAATTAATTTCAGGCCTTCGCAAGGGAATGGGCTATTGCGGCTGTAAAAGCATACAGGAGTTAAAGTCATACCGTAATTTTATAAAAATCAGTGATGCGGGCTTAAGGGAAAGCCATGCCCATGATATTACAATTACCCAGGAAGCCCCTAACTATTCCCGTTTTTGATGAAAACCGCTAATACCTTAGTTAAAGAAAAGCTGGACAATTGGTACAATGAATTTATCACATTAAAAATCAAGACGGATGATTTTATCATTCATGATCCGGTTCAGTTTCCACGCCGTTATTCGAAAAAAGAAGATATCGAGATTGCATCTTTTCTTTCAGCTTCGATCGCCTGGGGCAGGCGCGATTTAATCCTTCGTTCCGCAGAAAAACTTTTTGCCCTTATGGAAGGCGGCCCGTCATCCTTTGTAATGTCGAATAACATGAGCAGGCTTAAAAACCGCAACATCCACCGCACTTTTTTCGAAAGCGACCTAAAATATTTTTGCAAGGGCTTTAGGCATTGTTATACAAAATACGGCAGCCTTGAAAATTTATTTGCAAGGGCCATGAAAGAGGCGGCAGCGGAAAATGTTTGGGAAGGCATAGCCCTGTTCAGAAAAGAAATGGCTGCGGGCAATAAAGGGCTTTTCTCCAAGCACATTGCCGACCCGGAAAAATCCGCCTGCAAGAGAATTAACCTTGCCCTGCGCTGGCTTGTCCGCAGCGGCCCTGTCGATCTTGGCCTGTGGAAAAACATTCAGCCCTCCGCCCTTTTCATCCCTCTTGATGTTCATGTCGCCCGCAATGCCCGCAATCTAGGGCTTTTAACAAGAAAATCAAACGACAGGAAAGCTGTAATTGAACTGACAGAAAAACTTCGTGAATTCTGCCCTAAAGACCCGGTAAAATACGATTTTGCCCTATTCAGCGCCCCTCTGAAATCTCTCTAGGAACCCGTTTGCTGATGTTACATGTAATCTCGTAGGGAATCGTGCCGGTAAGGGAAGCAAGTTCTCCGGCACCCGGAGCCGGTCCGCCAAAAATTACGGCCTCGTCCCAACGGCTAACATCTGAAGAATCGCCCAGGTCGACCATGCATTGATCCATACAGACCCTGCCAACCAGCGGGTAAAGGCTGCCGCCGATGTAAACCTTCCATTTATTGCTTGCCTGGCGCGGAAGGCCGTCTGCATAACCAATCTGCAGCACGCCTATTTTGGTGTCTTTTTCCGCCGTCCATGTCCTGCCGTAAGAAATATGAGTGCCTTTTTTTATTTGTTTTAAATGCACAATATTTGCACGCAATTCCATTACAGGTTTTACTCCGTCAAAATTGTACCCGTACAATAAAATTCCCGGCCTTACCATGTCATACCAGGCTTTTGGGTGTTGGCAAACCGCACCGGAATTTGCCGCATGGACAATCCCTGGGTCAATGCCCGCCGCCCTTATGCTTTTTACCGCTTCGTCAAAACAGGCAATTTGCCGCTCTGTGTATTCGATGTCAGCGGCGGCAGAAGAGTCGGCGCAGGAAAAATGAGTTAAAGTGCCTTCATGTTTCAGACTGGTACAGGAAGAAATTTTTTCTGCCAATTCTACAGCCTGCGTGGGGATACATCCCATCCTCCCCATTCCTGTATCAATTTTTAGATGAACCGGCAGCCTTGTTTTTGCAGCTCTGGCGGCATCATCGAGCATTTGAATAAAATCAAGGTCTGAAACCAGAGGCGTCAGATTGTTTTTAATTACCCCTGGAATTTCCCAGGGCAAAACCTGTGAAAAAAGCAGGACGGGGGCCTTAATCCCGTTTTTACGAAGCAAGGCTCCTTCCTTAATATCCGCTACGGCAAAACAATATGCCCCGGCTTTAAGACTTGCCTTTGCAATAGCCTCTGCCCCGTGCCCGTAAGCATCCGCCTTAACCGGCACGCAGACAAGCCTTTCCCTTCCAACCCTTTCCTGTACAAGCTTAAAATTTTCCACGAAATTATCTAAATGAATTATCGCCCTTGCAGATCCCATATAGGCCATTATAGCAGGGACAGGGTTCGGGGGCAAGGGTCGGGCTCTTGCAAAACTGAACTAACCTCAAACAATGAACAACAGGGAAGGTAAAAGTGAAAAGGTAAAAGAGAAAAAAGTAAGACCTTGCTTAAGAAGCTTAGCTAGTTGCCAACCAGCGGACTGTCGAACGATAACTTTTTTCATTTTTCATTTTTCACTTTTCTCTTGTAAGCCCCCACGCCTTGCGCCTCATCAGCGGTGCAAGCCTGAACCGTTGCCCACCTTATGCAAACACAATAACGGCAGAAAAATATGCTAGGAACGGTCTTGAGGAGCAGCAGAAACCCTGCCCCACCCGCCTTGCGCCCCACCAGCGATGCAAGCCTGAATACTTGCAACAATGAATACCCTAAACAGGGATCAGGGGTTAGGGATCAGGGATCAGGGTTGTTGTTTGAAATATTAGCTATCTTACGAGACATATTCTAGTAATTCGAAAAGGGAACTATACCCTCACACATACCCGCCACACTTAGATAATACTTTGATTCCATCTTTTTTCCACACCGTCTATAGTGACATATCCATACTTTCTGTCATAAAAGCATAACAGAGCATTTCTCCCTTCCATAATTTACCGTACCCCTCACTTATTTCAACATTTCGTTCTATATAGTAACAGAGATATATTTCATATTTTAATTTGAAAGAGGCATTTTATGGCAAACCTATACGAAACTTCCCAATGGGAAGAGGGCATATATCAATTAGAAACGCGTGATAGAGTGTTGGCAGGACCTGGGGGCATAGCCAACAGGCAGGCATTAGAGTTAGCCAATCGAACTCTTTTCCTTAAAGATTTAATCGAAGAGTTAGGGGGACCTTTACCGTCTCATCAAACTGTCTTTAGTCAAATTCATTACGGGGGTGACAGACCATCAAATGGTAGTATGAAAGGAGCGTTAGCTTGGGCGAATCATAGGCATTCTATGCCTGCTGCACCTACTAGCGTATCCGGCAATGCTGGCACTGCCACTAAGTTAGCAACTGGACGGCTCATCAATAGCACAGATTTCGATGGCTCACAAAATATTACAACCCAACGATGGGGACATACCCGGAGTTTTACCATTGGCAATGCTTCTAGGAATGTTGATGGCAGTTCTGCTGTTTTTTGGACTCTTGCCGAGATAGGTGCAGCCGGTGTAAACTCACCCGCTTTTACCGGAACGCCTATTTGCCCCACACCTCCGTTGTCTTCGTAGGTAATTTAATTTATAGGAGATTTTTATGTCAATGTACAATAATTGGAAAGTGAAAAACCCTGCGGCTAATGATAAGCAGGTTGCTAATGTCGAATTCGTATTAAAAGAGATTGACCGCATTAGCATAGACGGCAGTCAGATAGAAGGGTCTATAGATGGTTCACGGATAACCAACATATACGGCAATCAGATACAAGGGCATATTTCGAATGCTACAATAGGCGGCTCACAAATTACAGAAACTATAGACGGTTCACGGATAAGAAACATTGGCGGCAATCAGATAGAGGGGCATATTTCGAATGCTACAATAGGCGGTTCACAAATTACAGATAGTATTGACGGTTCACGGATAAGGAACATTGGCGGCGATCAGATACAAGGGCATATTTCGAATGCTACAATAGGCGGCAGTCAGATAGAAGGGTCTATAGATGGTTCACGGATAACCAACATATACGGCAATCAGATACAAGGCGCAATTTATCAGAATATTAATGGCAGTGGCAACGGCAATCCTTTACAGTTTGATATACAGCCGACTCAATCAGTTATTACCGGCTCTTTTTCGGGGTCGATAGCGCGTCATCGATTAGTTATGTATGACGGTAGCAACAATATACTGGGAACTATAACATTAGCCCAGTTAAAAGCTATGTTAACGTAGGGATATAAGTTAATGAGAAATCAGCGTATACTTATAGCTGTCCCTGTGTATCAAACCTGTATGACCGAAACCATGCAAAGTATTTATCAGTTAAAAATACCGTCAGGTGTAAATGCTGATTTACACTTTATGAAAGGCTACACGGTAGATCAAGCCCGCAATCTTTTAGCCAGCAAGTCAGTCACTGAAAAATACGATTATACGTTTTTCGTAGACGCTGATGTTATAATACCTGACAATGCTTTGACTCGTTTACTAAAACTCGATACGGACATTGCCACAGGCTGGTACATAAAAAAATTGCCCGGTCAGTTTGTACCCGAACTCTTCATCGAAGAAAACGGCTGCCTGGCAAATGTAAAGGGTGTCGACCCTGCGGCAATAATTCCGGTAAAAGCCTGCGGTTTCGGTTGCACTCTTGTCAAAAACGAAGTGTTCCTTAAATTGGGCAGAGGAAACTGGTTTGAATATATCCAAAACAGCCATGGTTTGATTGCCAGCGAAGACATAACTTTTTGTACAAAAGCTGAGGCAAAGGGCTTTAAGATCATTGTTGACGGCAGCCTGCGTTGCGGGCATATCGGGCAGACTGTGTTTTAAGCCTTAGAGCCTATAAACCTCATAACTTTCCTGAAAATCTCAAGACAATGCTCATTACAATCATACGGACGCAATGCACTTCTTACAGGGTTATTTTTTCTGTCTTTACCATCGGCTACTCTGAATTTTAACCCCGTAGCTTCCAATGCTTTATCAAAAACCTTGAAAAAATTTTCATGGTCTTCGCGTTCAGTCCCTTTATACGGTCTTTCAGAGCCAAAGATTTTATAAAATACAATCCTTGATTCTTTTGCCGCCTTATAACTGCCTTGGCCTGTCTCAGCCCAGAAATAAAGCCAAAATATATTATTCGGTCTTATAATTCCTGTTTTTCTATAATCGTCCCAACACGGTTTCCAATAATGATCCATTGCGGCACTGCGGCAATTTTTATGTTTAATTTCTTCAAGAAGACGCATGGTTTCATCAAAGTCAGCTTTATTCAATATAATTTCTTCTGCCAATTTTACAGGTAAACTCATAAGCCTTATCCCCATCAATTTTGATCAACGCCGTATTGAATTGAAGAAACATTAATATTTCTGAATGCATTACCAATTAGGCTTGTTCCAGGTCTGAATCTTAAATCTTCGTTTCCACAGTTATCAAATACTATCCCCAAAGTATCAACATAAAAATATTTGGAATGTAAGTTTCCAATATTATCTCCATACGCAGGCAAGCTTTTTGCCTCTCCTGCATTTAAATCCGGCCATTCCAAGAATTCACCATCATCTGTCGCTACGCTATATTTTAATGGCACATTGCCGGTGTTTAGAATTATTATATAATTTCTATATTCCGGAGGTATTAAAAACTGCTTGAATGTAGGGTCATTGGGATGCCCCCATTCCGCCTTCGTATATGTCGCCCCTTCATCAGCACTATAATGCACTTCAAAACTGGCAACCTTGATAAGCGTTTCAATGCCAGCGTCCAAAGAAATATCAATGTCATTATCGTCTTCATCCGTTGTTTTTCCTTGAATACGAATCGTTGCTCCGGCAAAATCTGCCTTATGTACATATTGCTGTGAAATCAGCCCTATAACTTCGCCGTGGTTGATGTTGACTTCAATTACAGTTTCTACACTTGTTCTGCCGCTTGTTTCAAGCACAGTAATTCCGGAGGGGCTTGCCGTTACCCCGTTATCAGTAAACGGCTCAAACGTTACACCGTCAAGCTTCCCCGGTGTAAGCGTTATGTCATGAATCGGGAAATCGCCGACATTTCTCAGAATAAAATAAATGCTTTTCGAGTTGGTAATTGTAAATGTTCCCAAAGAGACGTTTCGGGCATTGTTAGTCCCCATAGTATCACTGAGGACGGTCGCGGAAAATTGCCCTGGAAGCCTTACGGTTGGCGGAAGCTCTGGTATGTTGTCGCTTGGATTTTTACAGTTGATCAGTGCCATTGCAATAACGGTTAAAATTGTTAATTTTTTCATCTTTATACTCCTATGTTTATAAGTTTCTCATAGCAATCAACTTGCTGTAAGAATATATTATGAATATATACTTGCTGTATGAATGTTGTCAAGTGCTTTTATACTCATTTAGCATATAAATTGATGAATAATAGCAATGGGTGGATATATTAGTGACTTTTCAAGAACTTTTCATTGTAAACCTAAAGGATTTTCGGAAAAACCGAAAAATTTCACAGTCAAAATTGGCTGAATTGTGTGAGTCTACGCAGGCTTATATTGCCGAAATAGAGGTCGGTAAAAAGTTCCCTTCTCCTGACATGATTGAACGAATAGCTGCCGCATTAGATATAGAATCTTATTGCTTATTTCAAAACCAAGCTATTAATGACCGGAATCTCACTCCATTACAGCGGCAGGAAATTGTCAGTAAACTGCATGATGCCGCATCAAAAATCGTGAATCAGTATTGATTTAGCTCGATCAATATTCAATTTTTGCTTCCAATCCATATAATATGCCGGATAGTATTCCAAGGTTTTGCGGTCTGTTCTTATTTTTTACTTTATAGCGAAGTCATATAAAAACTATGGTTTCGGCAAGTTATAAGCGGTCTATGGGAAAATCCAGGACTTTGGAAGTCAAGGTTATTAAAACTCGCAAAGTAAAAAACGGGAATATTAAAGCCAGGTTTATCCACCCCAGTCAAGGGGTAGAGTGGGCAACATATATTCCCATTAAGGACGGTGTTAAAATTGGAGACCTTATTAGCGTCTATGATTTTCCGGACGGTAGTATGTTTGATAAGCATAAACATACCTTTTATGATCATAAAGTTGCTTAGGTTGTTCTGTATTGCACACATTAGGCATTATTGGCGGTTAAGCTGGCTCTAAGGCTGCCAAAACAAAAATTCATTCAAAATTTTTTAAACTCAAAATAGATACGTTTCTCACAGAACTGTTTTGTTCAAATCCGACGATTGCGTATAGTTGGGATGACTATATCATCTCTTTACAATTTGCCCGTCCATTATAAATCGGGACTTGGCGGCCTCCATATCATCACAAGGAGCCGCCCATGACAATCAAGGAATTTAATTCAAAATTCCCTACAGAGGAAGCCGCTATTAACCATTTCATAAAGATACGTTATGGCGGAATTATAACCTGCCCGCATTGCAAGTCAAAAAACAAGGTCTATCGTTACCGTCAGGTCAGGAAGCTTTGCCATTGCAAAAGTTGTAATAATTCATTTTCCCCTTTTAAAGGCACCATATTCGAGAAGACAACTACTGACTTACGATTATGGTTTTTCGCTATCCGCCTGTTCTTGAATGACCGAAAAGGGATTTCCAGCCTCCAGTTACAGCGTGAAATCGGCGTGATGCAAAAAACGGCATGGCGTATGTTGCATAAGATTCGTCAGGCGATGGAAGACGGAGATCTAAAGCCGTTTGAATCGCTTGTTGAGTGCGATGAGACGTATGTCGGGGGCAAGCCTAAAAGACATCCGTTGAAAAAAGGCATTGACCTGTCTTTGATTGACTCATCGGAAGGATATTCCCTGCCCAAATCCCCGGATGTTCCTTCCGTAGGAATGGGGCGGGGGACAAAAAAGATCCCAGTTTTTGGCATAAAAGAACGGGAGTCTGGAAGGGTCTACGCACAGATTATGCTCCCTGACGGACTCGGCAAAAAACTGACCGGCAAACAGTTACTCGCCATAATCGAAAAAAGATGCGTTGAAGGAATTACCGTCATAACCGATGATTTTTCCGGCTACAAGATTCTCGACAAGCCAGACCTGTTAAAACTTCTTGACGGGCTTGAACCCGCCACTCGTTTTGACCATAAAACCGTCTGCCATTCAAGCGGGGTGTATGTCGCACCGGGAGGTGTCCATACAAACGGCATCGAGAGTTTTTGGGCGCTTTTTAAGCGAGGTTATCACGGGACATATCATTCAATGTCTGTTAAGTATATGCAGCGTTACATCGACGAGTTTTGTTTCCGTCAGAATACCCGGAAACTTCCGTCCTTTGATGTGTTTGATTTGCTGTTGAAACGGAGTATTTTATAACACAGTATTACAGGGCAGGCTACCTTACCATTGTACCAATGTTTCGTATCTGTTTTTGGCAAGCGGCAAGCCCGGTTGTTTTACAAGGTGGTAAGGGTATGTGTGAGGGTATAGTTCGGTTCGAAAAAAAGCCCCTACGCCTTGCGCCCCATCCAGTGATGCAGACCTGAAACACTTGCTGGGAAATTAATTGCTGAAGCAACAGGGGGTGGGGAATAGCGTGTTGGGCACAGGGCAGGCAGGGCAGCATGACTTCTGCGACAAGCG
>Ga0099364_10006610_pt1 | contig 16825 bp, 21 predicted proteins | sample TergutTh196P3_FD_73070 | JGI IMG/M metagenome (GOLD analysis project Ga0099364, IMG submission 73070) | Microcerotermes parvus P3 segment gut microbial communities from Pointe-Noire, Republic of the Congo - Th196 P3 | ecosystem: Host-associated > Arthropoda: Insects > Digestive system > Gut ... | reverse complement strand
CTGCCCGGGTTTGGTTAGTTGTTTCCTGGCTAAGCCTGGCAGCCCCTCTATGAGAAACCATATAGTACGGTTTAATGCGGTTTAATACATAACAGGCTGCATCCTGTCTGCATTGCTTACAGGTACATATCTTGTCTTTTTTTTCTTTTTCCAGAGTATCACAAATACTATTAATTTCCGAAATTACCAATTCTTCCATCATATTCTGAATTTCCATAACTGCTCCTTGTCTATATTGTGAAACTGTCTTCTAGTCTTAGTGTAACCAATTTTTATAGTCCTGTAAAAGCCCTTCGGGAATATCCAGGGCTTCTGCACTGAAAATACGCAGTTTCCTTAGAGATTTTACAAAAGCTTCCACTGCACTTCGTTTAAAAACGCTTGAACTCTCGCTAAAATTACAGTTTTCATCCCTTACAAATAGGTCTGTCTCGAAAGATACCGGCTCCGGTATATCTATGATAATTGAATCTGCATCGAGTTTTTTTCCGCTTACTTTGTTAATTTCTTCTGTCAGAGCAGTTTCCTGAGTTTTTCGTTTTGAAATGTCCTTCGTGTATTGTTCGTTATAAAAGAAACTGGCAGACTCGGTATAGAGTTTTCCTTCCTTCACCCTTCTGGCCAAAGAAAAGACAGGCAGCTCCTTTTCCTTAGCTGCCATGAGTGAAAAAAGCCCCTGATCGTCCAGATTATACAATTCTTCTGCACAGATACATTCCCGTTCAAGCCCCGCCAATAGGGCTTTTTTTATCATCGCCGTGGCAGATCTAAGCTGTCTATGCCAGTAAACAGACCTGTACATTAAATATTTTGAAAACAAGATCGATTCAACACTGGGAATCCCCCGGGAATCAATCTCTATTCCACGTTGGGGATGGGGAAAAAGCCGGGAATAGATAAAGTCCACATCCTGTGCCCCATAGGGAACACCGCAGTAATAGGCATCCCGGTTTAGGTAATCCAGTTTGTCCGGATCTAATACGCCGGAAAGGAGCTGCCGGAAAAAATGCAGTTCGCTGTCTGTCTGCTGTTCACAAAAGGGAGTTTTTTCGCTTTTTTTGGTTTTTTTATTAATAATGGCTGCAGTCAGTTCCGGATCTGCCCCGGTATTAGCAACAAGACCTTTTAAGGGCTCGGAAAGTATAATTCTAGCGCTTAAGCTTTCATGATCCTCCAGGGCAAGCTCTTTAAGAGAATGAGCATAGGGAAAGTGCCCAAGATCATGCAAAAGAGCAGCGCATAAAAAGGAAAAGACACCCTCAGAGCTAAGCGGGGGCGGGCCTTTTTCATAAAGATTTGCCAGGAGTCTGCGGGCTAAATGGTAAACGCCGATGGAATGGCTGGCCCTGGTATGTGTTGCGCCGGGATATACACAGAATGCCGGCCCAAGCTGCATTATTCTGGAAAGCCGTGTAAAAGGCAGTGATTCTGTCAAAGCGGCCAAAGCCGGCGTAAAATAAACATGTCCCCACAGGGGATCACGAACGGGAACGGAAAAACCGTGATGCAAACCGGTAAAAACTGAATATTCCATAAAAAAGCAGTATAAAAAATTGATGTTGCTCTTTCAAGCGCTCATTGTTACAATAGAGATATGGTTTTGGGACAAAAAGTTCTGGGTGCCGGTATTTTGCTCCTTTTTGGCATGCTGGTTTTTGCTCAAACAAATATGCCTCAAAGCGATGAAATATCCGGAGCTGCAGTATCCGGAATTGCAGCAATGCCCCCCCTGGAACTGCTTAGACCCCGCTATGGCGAAGAACCCCGTTTTCCGCAGGACTTTGTAATTGGAACCCTGGGCCGGGGTAATGCATCGGAAGAAAGCTACCGTTATGCGCTGCTTCTTACAGGAGGATTAGCCGCCGGAAACGGCATTGTACAGGGAGTACATTTTCCAGAACAAAAACGGCTGTCGATTGTTCAAAATCTTTCCGGTCTGGGAATGGTTAGAAGCTGGAGGGTTGGAGGCGGCAGGATAGAACCGGATGGCAGCGTATCGTTTTTAATACGTTTTTTGGGCAGGGAAAGAAGCATTACCGGCGAACTTTATTTACGGCAGGCCCCGGCAGCGCATGAACAGCAGCACCACATTACAGAAATTGCTGAAACAGAAATTACAGAAATTGAAGTATTTGATGCTGCCGAAGGAGAATATGCTGCTTTAACCCCCCTGGAAATAGAGCCGGTATATTGGTGGCTGGTAGATGATGTACTGCTAGAGCCTCCGCGCGGTCTGGCAGAAGGAAGATTTGGCCCAGGAGGAGGGGATATGACCCCTTATGAACGTTTTTTTTAGGAATAGGCTCACATAATTTTTGCCGGGAGATGGTTTATTCATGGCAACGCCGATTAAGCGTATAGAAAAAGATTTTTTGCTCAAAACCCTCTATGACGAACAAATACCAGTAATGTACCTAAACGATAGAACCGAATATATTCTTAGACTGGATAAGCCTGTAAAAAACGAAGTATTCTTTAAGGCCGATCGTCCCATTACCGGTCTTAAGCCCCGAAAAAAAATTGAACTAATGTTTGACTATAAAAGCCAGGTAATTATTTTTTCCATTGAAGTTGCTACAGTAAAAGATGAACAAATTACAGCTCCGGTACCGGAGTTTCTCTTTAAAAATCTGGATCGTTCCTTTTCACGGGTAAGCACTCCCGAAGACTTAAAAGTTCAATTTACCTTTCAGGGGGACCGCTATTCCCTGCATTATCCAAAAGTCCAGGAATATGAAAGAGGCGATATCGGGGAATGGATGAGTAAAATAGATCCAAGAAATCTGCAGGGTCTTATCGATCAGATTGCCTCTTGGGTAAAAAGTGTTGCATCGGGCTATAAAATGGTAATATTTAAGGAAGTAAAACCAACCAGTACAGAAGAACGCATTGTAGCAGAAACAGGAAAATGCCTGTACCTTCCTTCCACATTGGCAAATCTTCCCCAGTCTGATCCGCATCCCAAAAAACGGCTGATAACCGAAGATTTATTCCGCCGCTATCTGGAAAGCACCGGGGTAGATCCGCAGTTTCTGGACAGTGCTGTAGACCGCTTTGTCAAACATAAATTTGATGCAGGTTTTTTTTCCGATGCCTGGATTCCAATTTTGTTTCAGGAATATGTAATAGGTTATATTCATATTTGGATAAACCAGGAAGGAAAGCTTCCTTTTGATTATAATATCGTAGAAACATTGTATCAGTTTTCCAAAGTTTTGGCTTACTCCTTAAAGGTTAACGGATATTTTAATGTAGGAAGAATTAAAAACGAACCCTTTGAAGGAAAAATCATGGACATAAGCGCATCGGGGCTGCAATTTGCCTATCCGCATTCCGGATTGTCCAGCGCACTGCTTCCCGACAGCGAATTGGCAGTCCGCCTTATAGCCCCCCGGCGGAATATCCGCGCCAGCGCCAAAATTGTACGGCGTTATAAAGACAATACCATGGGATACTTTGGCTGCCGTTTTTTGGATATCACTCCCGAAGATATGCGCTTTCTTTTTGAATATATTTACGGCAAACCCTTTACAGACAGTGACGCTTCCTTTTTATCCGGTCAAGTTTAGCTCTTCCACTCATGTTAAATAGACATAAACACAGCTTTTTCCCGGCCTATTTTTGTAATAGGGCCATGACCGGGATAAACCGCTGTATCTTCGTCCAGGAGAGAGAGACGCTGTAAACTTTGGCCAAGGAGTGTTCTGTTCCCGCCCGGTAAATCCGAGCGGCCAAAATCGCCCTTAAAAAGCGTGTCGCCGCTTACAAGAGTTTTTTCTTCTTTCGAGTAAAGGCAAATCGAACCGGGACTGTGCCCGGGAACATGTTTAACGGTAAAAGGGCCGATTGTATCTCCTTCGTTTAACAGGAGAGATGCCGGCGGCAAAGGGTCTTTTAATTCGGTAATATAAAAAGGAGCGCCGGCACTTTCCAGGTCCTGTTTGTGCAGTTCAAGCGAAGCAGGTCCCAGTTTGGCAGCTTCTGCCTGGTGGATTGCAATCTCTGCATCCGGATACATAATGTTTAGCCGGGGCAGGGCTGTTATATGATCAAAGTGAGCATGGGTAAGTACAATATATTGGGGAAACAAAGACAGTTTTTCCAGCCGCTCTATTATAAGATCTGCATCTCCTCCGGGATCAACGACAATACAACCCGGATTTTGCGCTGTTTCTGAAAGAGAAATAATCCAGCAGTTTGTCTGCAATATTCCTACAGCTAATTGATGTATTGTCATGGCAAAGTTAGGGGATATACTCTGGTTCGTTTAGGACTCTGTAATAAAACCATTTTCCTGTAAGTCATCCTCCCTGCGGCTGCGGGCATAATTTACCGTCAAGGTTCTGCCCCGGAAATTATGTCCGTTTAATGCCTGAATTACTATATCTGCTGCGGTATTTCGGACTTGAACAAAAGAATAATTATCCAAAATACGTATACTGCCAATATCTTCCCGGGCAATTTTTGCCCTTGCATTTACCAGGGCAAGAATTTCACGGGGGAATACCTTGCGATTGCGGCCTATGCTGACAAAAAGCTGGACAGATTCATCCTCGCTTAATACCTGAGAGATATCTGTTCCATCGGGCTGCCTGTTTCGTCCGGTGTTTTTATGACGTTCTTCGGGTTTCTTTACAGGCACGCCTTCTGCCAGAAGTAACAGGTAGGCAGCCATATAAGAACGGCTAAAAAAAGAGACTTCCTTCCTGAATATGGAACGGCAGCGGTTTAATAAAACCGGATCTGCCTCGCTCTGAATTTCATTCAAAAGAACGCGAATACGCTTTCTAATGCTTTCTTCGTTCATAGTACCATTAAACCATGAAGCTAAGCTTTACACAAGACATTCTCTTAACTATACTGGTCATATGATTTCTGCAGCAAAGCGGCGTCTGCCGCTGGAGGGACTTTTAAATACACGGGAACTGGGAGGATATCCGGTACTGGCCGGCGGAAAAGAAAAAATAATAAAAAAAGGGCTGATATACCGTTCCGGATCGCCTGAATATGCAAGCTTGGCGGATATTAAAATTCTGGAAAACCTAAACATTAAAACTACGGCAGACTTTCGTTCAGATGGAGAAAAAACTTCGTTTTTTAATCTTTCCAGCCTGGTACAAAAAGCAGAACTTCCCATTGATGCAGGAAACCTTATGGGGCTTGTTTTTAGATCCGGCGACTGGCATCCCACCGCTCATTCCGAAGGTCCGGAGAGTGAAATGTTAAGCCTGTACGCCTTAATGCCCGAAGAAGCAATTCCCCCGTACCGGGAACTATTTAAGCTGCTTGCCGATCCGGCAAATAACCCCATACTTATTCACTGTTCGGCCGGAAAAGATCGTACAGGCCTTGCATGTGCATTAATTCTCCATATTTTGGGGGCAAGTACGGAAACAATAATGGAAGATTATCTCTACTCAAACGAAAACCTTCGCCCCTATTGGGAACGATTTATAAAAAGCAAACCCTATTTAATTCCCTATTATACTGTTACAGAAAAATATATTAATGCTGCCTTTATGGTAATAGAAAAAAAATGGGGCATGGATACTTATCTAACAAAAGTGCTGGGAGCAGACCCGGGGCGTTTGCAGGAGATTTATTTAGAGTAAGGTAAATTAGGATTTTAGACCCTCTACTACCAACTCAACTACCTTATTTAGATCTTCTATGGATTCCCGCTGAAACACTATAAGGCGGACTACGCCCGCTTCAATTAAGCTGAAAAAAAGATCGTTGGCTGTTCCAATATCAACTTTTTTTAGCTGTCCTGATTTTATGCCGGCGATGATCATGGCAGACAGTATATGCCTAAGCCGTATTGTTCTGCGGCGAACCCGTACATCGGGCAGTATTTCAATTTTATTTGAAGATGACTTTTTGGCTTTTTGCTTTTCCGGGTTTTTGGCCAAAAGATAATCCAGTACTATCGAAAGAAGCCGGCGGTTTTCTTCCAAACGGGTAAAAATAAGAGAGAGTGTTTTTTTTAACTTGCCGGGATATGAAAGAGAAGGATGGTCTTTTACTTTCATAATATCATGTTCCATTTCTATCATAAATTGCTTAATGGAAAAATTAAAAATTTCCTGCCGGTTGCGAAAATACAGGTATAGGGTGGTTCTGGTAATTTTACAGCGATCTGCAATTTTCTGGTAACTGGCGGCTTCAAAACCCTCTTCAATAAATACATCCAGTGCTTTGCGAAGAATTTGTTTTCTGCGTTTGTCATGTTCAACCATTATTGCCATAGTACACTCCGTTAAAGTTTTTCATAGTAATACAGCCAGGTATCAGCGGCGCCGCTTTTTATTTCCCGGCATTTGTCCGCTTTTTTGCCAAAATGTGTTTCAAATCCGCTGTGATCGCAAATTAAGCCCATCTGCCAGCCGGAAAAGGCCTTATTTAAACATTCCATATTCCGGTACCGTTCTTCCGCTTCGGTATTGTTTCCCAGTCTTTTTCCATATGGCGGATTGGTTATTATAAACCCTTTTGCTGCATCATATTGCGGTTTTATTTTTTCCATTGCCAGGCAGTGAATTTCTATGCCCGAAAGGCAGTTCGATCCTGCCTGTGCCGCAGCGCCTGATTTTTTTTTTGGTAAAAACAACGCACGTTTAAGGTTTGCCCTGGTCAAGGATACAGCTTTTTCATCGGCATCGCTTCCCTGTATATTGATATGCCGTGTATAATCTGCTTTTTCCGCCAATTCCCTGCGTACAGTTTCTTCGGTATGCCTATTGCCAATGGCTAAATCAGAAAGTGCAAAATACCGGCCCAGCCCCGGCGCCTGATCCCATGCATAAAGGGCGGCTTCGATTACAATGCTGCCCGAACCGCAGAAGGGATCATACAGGGGGAATTTTCTTTTCCATCCCGATAAAAGGATAATTGCTGCAGCAACACTTTCCCGCAGCGGAGCAATTCCGCCTATGGTTCTATAACCCCGTTTAAACAGCGGTTCGCCGCTAATATCCAGCATTACTGCCGCTTTGTTTTTTTCTATATAAACCCGCAGTTCCGCCTCTTTTAGGCCCTGGGAGGTTGAAGGTTCCGGCAGCCGGGAAATGCCGTATTTTTCACATAAACGCTGTGCTGCTGCCTTATGAACAATTGCCTGAACAGAAGTTTCTGCCTTAAGCTGCGAAGTGCTGCATCGTACCTTATTTACTTTTAACCCCATGCCGCGGGGGATATACAATTCCCAGGGTATATTCCGGGTTCCATCGAAGAGCATGTCGAAGTCCAAAGCTGGAAATGCACCAGTTTCCAAAAGTACCCTGTCTGCTGCCCGCAGAGACATAAGTGCCCGGTACAAACCCGCCAAATCTGCCTTAAAACGCACTCTCCCAAAACCGCTTTCCAGAATGGTATATTTTGCTTCTCTTTCTGGCGGAGATAGTTTTTTTAGTTCGTTGGAAACAACCTTTTCTGCACCAATAGCGCAAAAGGCGGCAGCAGTGAATTCACTGTTCATAGTTGTGAGTATAACATAATTAGCAATTTTTGTCGAATTGAAGTATAAACGCTATTTTAGCAATTCCCTGGCCTTTGCAGCAAGTTTATCCGCTGTTAAGCCAAAGCGTTTAGCCAGGTAATCCTGGGTTCCCACTTCGCCGAATTCATTTTGGATTCCAATGCGGCCAAACTTGCAATTGCAATTATTTTCTGCCAAAAGAGCCGCTATGGTAGAACCCACGCCGCCATCCAGTTGGGCATTTTCTGCAGTTACAATGGCTTTTACTTTTCCTGCAAGGGAAAGGATCATTTCGCTGTCCAGGGGTTTTATAGACAATAGATCCACAACACCTGCATCGATTCCTTCTGCTTTAAGGGTGTCTCGGGCTTTTAACGCTTCGGTAACCAGAAGATTTCCCAGGCAGATAAAAACAAGATCTTTGCCGTCCTGTAATAGTTTTGATTTTCCGAATGCAAAATTTTCCTTGTCATTGTACAGTACCGGTACAGGCTTGCGGGGAAAGCGTAAATACACACTGCCATAATGTTGTGCTGCCAGTTTTACCATGGCAGCACAACTATAATAATCGGATGGCTCTACCACAATAAGCTGGGGTATTACCTGCATTAAGGCTATGTCTTCAAAGGGCATGTGGGTTCCGCCGTTCATTGCCGCCGTTACTCCGGGATCCATGCCGATAAGTTTTACATTAAGGCGGGCATAGTTTGCCGATATAAAAAATTGATCGTGAACACGCCGGGAAGCAAAACAGCCAAAGCTTGAAGCAAAAGGAATTTTTCCCACTGCCGAAAGCCCTGCAGCAAGGCCGACCATATTAGCTTCTGCAATGCCGGCATTGACAAACTGATCCGGATAACTTTGTTTAAAGTTTCCGGTATTGGTACAGCTCATTAAATCTGCTTCCATAACTACTATGTTTTTGTTTTTGGCTGCCAAAGCTGCAATTGTATCGGTATATCCAGCCCGTATTTCTTTTAATTCTTCATTTCCCATATTATTACTCCATTGGTTTAATTTTTCAGTTTGATGCTTCCAAAGCGGCAATGGCTTCTTTTGCTTTTTCCATGTTAAATGTCATGCTGTGGTTTTTTTCTATACCTTCGGCAAAATTACAGCCCTTGCCTTTTATTGTATGCATGATAATCATTGCTGGCTTTTCTTTCTGAGCCTGTGCAGCATCAATAGCCTTGTCCAATGCCTCAATGTCATGACCATCCACTTCCTGGGTAAACCAGCCAAAGGCTTTCCATTTGGCGGCAAGATCGCCTAAATCCAGAACATCTTTTGTATAGCCGTCAAGCTGCTGCTTGTTAAAGTCGGTAAAGGCGGTAATATTACTAACCCCTTTGGCAGCAGCAAACATTGCTGTTTCCCAGATCTGGCCTTCATTGGATTCACCGTCTCCAATGATCGCATAAACCCTGTTGGGTTTGTGATCCATTAAAAGCCCCAACGCCATACCGGTTGCTGCACAAAAACCCTGACCAAGGGAACCGGCTGTCATGTCGACTCCCGGAGTAAGAACCCGGTCGCAGTGGCTGGGCAGTTTAGTTCCCCCCTGGTTAAGGGTTGTAAGCCAATCCAGGGGAAAGAAGCCCTTGGAAGCCAGGGTTGCATATACCACAGGCCCTGCATGCCCCTTGGAAACAACCAGATAATCCCTGCCTTCCCATTTGGGATTGGAAGGGTCAATTTTCATTTTGTGATAGTACAATAAGGCTAAAAGGTCGGCTATGGACATGGAGCCCCCGATATGCCCTGAACCCAGGTTGCCGATTTCTTCAATAGTAAGCTTCCTTATTTCTTTTGCCTTGGTTTTTAGTGTTTCTAAGGTGGTTTTATCCATATAGCCTCCGTGGTTATTTGTATTGTATAATAGACGGGAGTTTTATTCCAGATACTGCTTTATATTCTATTAGCAGGTCCAGAGGGCGGTAACCGGCACTGCAAATTTGGGTAAAATGCAATTTTTATCAAAAAAAACGCTTTTTTGCATAAATTTTCCTTTTTTTTCAATTATTTTATGCGGGGGGCTTGATCTTTTTTTTATAAATTGCTAGCTTGGGTATTGTGAAAGAATACGGCTTTTAGTTGAAGCTCTTGCAAAACTTCAGTTTTGCGAGAGCAACCGCTAAAAAATGCATGTTTTGTAGCCTTTAGGCGAAAAACTGCAAAAGCTTCTGTATAACTAACAAGTTTGTAAAAACGGTTTTACAGAAGCTACGTTTTCTATAGATTTTGACTCCTATGTATCTTTTTTTGGAACATTGTTAGCTTTTAAAAAGCTTTTTGGAGTCTCAGGAATATCGTGCAGGGGAGTTTTATGCCCCTGTCATGGATTATTGTTGTGTAAGGAGCTTGTATAGTGCCTACTATTAACCAGTTGGTTCGGTTTGGAAGAAAACAAATTACTTCCAAAACCAAATCCCCTGCTTTACTCTCCTGTCCTCAAAGACGGGGGGTATGTACCCGGGTTATGACAGTTACCCCCAAAAAGCCCAATTCGGCCCTTCGTAAGGTTGCCCGTGTCAGGCTTTCCCATGGGACAGAAGTAACTGCCTATATTCCGGGAATTGGGCACAATCTCCAGGAACATTCGGTGGTACTGGTTCGGGGCGGAAGGGTAAAGGATCTTCCCGGGGTCAGATATCATATTATTAGGGGTGCCAAAGATACCCTTGGCGTAACAGACCGGAAACAGGGCCGTTCAAAATACGGCGCCAAGCGGCCCAAGGCTTAAGGCGGGAATCGTATAATGGGAAGGAAAAAGAAAACGGTAGATCGGGGTATTTTGCCGGATCCCAAATACAATAGCGTGATTGTTTCCAAGTTTGTAAACCGTATGATGTGGGAAGGTAAACGTTCGGTTTCCCTTCGTATTGTCCACCAGGCTCTTTTAGGGCTGCAAACCAAGGTAAGCGATAAGGAACCGCTGGAAGTATTTCTAAAAGCCCTGGATAATGTAAAACCCATAATCGAAGTAAAATCCCGCAGAGTCGGCGGGGCAACATATCAGGTTCCTGTAGAAATTCGGGAATCCAGGAGAGAAGCCCTGGGAATGCGCTGGATTATTAATGCTGCCCGGTCAAGGACAGGCCGCGGCATGGATGAAAGGCTGGCAGCGGAACTGTTTGATGCATATAATAGTACCGGTACGGCCTTTAAAAAGAAGGAAGATACCCATAAAATGGCAGAGGCCAATAAGGCATTTGCCCATTATAGATGGTAAGTGCGTTAAAACCTGCGGTTTAAACGCGGAGTTTCCAGAGGAAACTCCAGCGAAGTGGGTCGTTTAAACGCGGAGTTTCCAAAGGAAACTCCAAATAGTGTACGGTTTAAGTGCGGAGTTTCCTTTGGAAACTCCATTAAGTATGATAAAACGCTCCGGCGTTGTCATATTCCAAACCGATCATCAGTTTTGATGGGATAGGTGGAATGGCGGTGTTAATTTACTGTCTTTTCCCTTCCCCTAAAAATTGTCTTGTCGGTTCAAAATGTATTAGGAGGAAGAAGTAATGGCAAAGGACAAGTTCAATAGAACTAAAATCCACATGAATGTGGGAACCATCGGGCATGTCGATCATGGCAAAACGACTCTTTCCGCCGCCATCACCATGTACTGTGCCAAAAAGTTTGGCGACAAGGTAATGAACTATGATGATATTGACAACGCGCCGGAAGAAAAAGCACGCGGTATTACCATTAATACCAGGCATCTGGAGTATCAGTCAGATAAGCGGCACTATGCCCATATTGACTGTCCGGGACATGCCGACTATATCAAAAACATGATTACCGGCGCTGCACAGATGGACGGTTCTGTCTTGGTAGTATCCGCTCCCGATTCAGTTATGCCCCAAACCAGGGAGCATATTATTCTGGCCCGCCAGGTAGGCGTTCCCAACATCATTGTTTTTCTTAACAAGACAGACCTTGTCGATGATCCTGATCTTATCGAGATTGTAGAAGAAGAGATCAAAGACGTGCTTACTGCCAATGGTTTTCCCGGAAACGAAATCCCCATTATTAAGGGATCTGCCTTTAAGGCTCTGGAAGATCTAGGTGCAGGAGAAGGCTCGGAAAACTCTGCCTGTATTCAGCAGCTGCTGGATGCCATGGACAGTTACTTTCCCGATCCGGTCCGCGACGAAGATAAACCCTTTATCATGCCCATCGAAGATGTCTTCACCATCCAGGGCCGCGGTACGGTAGTAACCGGAAAGGTTGAACGGGGTATTCTTAAGCTTAACGAAGAAGCGGAAATTGTCGGTATACGGCCTACCAAAAAGACAGTTGTTACCGGTATCGAAATGTTTAACAAGCTTCTTGATCAGGCCCAGGCAGGAGATAATGTTGGTACTCTGCTTCGCGGTATAGAAAAGAAAGAAGTTGAACGGGGACAGGTATTGGCAAAACCCGGTTCTATTACTCCTCACAGCAAGTTTAAGGGACAAATTTATTGTCTTTCCAAAGATGAAGGCGGACGTCATAGTCCATTCTTTACCGGTTACCGGCCCCAGTTCTATTTTAGAACTACCGATATTACCGGTACGGTTAAACTTCCGGAAGGAAAGGAAATGGTAATGCCCGGGGACAATACAGAAATAATTGGCGAGCTTATTAATCCCATAGCTATGGAAAAAGGGCTTCGCTTTGCTATCCGGGAAGGCGGAAAAACCGTTGCTTCCGGTCAGGTAACGGATATTATTGAGTAAAAGAAAGGGTTGTCGTAGACAGCACATTGCTGACAACGCCAACCCTTTTCTCTAAAAGAGGGAGAAGAAAAAACCTTCCTTAATATGGAAGGCGGAGGAAGAATGGCAAAAGAACGAATTCGCGTACGTTTACGCGGTTTCGACGTAGAGTTGATTGATCAGAGCGCAAAGTCAATAGTTCAAACAGTGCAGAAGGCAGGGGCCAAGGTAACAGGGCCTATTCCCCTTCCAACCCGCATTAACAAGATTACCGTGCTTCGTTCACCTCATGTGAATAAAAAAAGCCGTGAACAGTTTGAAATGCGTACCCATAAGCGCTTGATCGACATTATTAATCCGTCTTCGGAAGTTATGGATTCCCTGATGAAGCTGGAACTTCCAGCCGGGGTGGATGTAGAAATTAAGCAGTAGGCGGAGTTGGTATGTTGGGTCTAATGGCCAAAAAAATGGGAATGACGCAGATTTTTGATGAAGACGGCAATCTTGTACCGGTAACGGTATTAAAAGTTGATCCCAATACAGTCATATCCCTTAAAGAAAAAGAAAAAGACGGCTACCAGGCCGTAATTCTTGGTGTGGGTGAAGTAAAGAAAAACAGGATTACAAAACCCCATGCCGGCCAGTTTCCGGAAGGGATTACACCTAAAAAAACAATTCGGGAATTCAGGGATTTTGAAAAGGAAGTAAAAGCCGGTGATACGCTGGGAGCAGAGTTGTTTGAAGACTGCAGCTATGTCGATGTAACAGGTATTAGCAAGGGCAAGGGGTTTCAGGGTGTTGTTAGGCGTCATGGATTCAGCGGAGGACGTGCTTCGCATGGTTCAAAATTTCACCGTACGGCAGGATCCACCGGTATGGCTACCTATCCCCATAGAACCTTTAAGAACACCAAGCTTCCCGGACGCATGGGCCGGGAACGGGTTACTGTTTTAAGCTTAAGGCTTATCAAGATTGATGCGGAAAAAAATCTTTTAATGATACGGGGAGCAGTTCCCGGTGTTAACAAGAGTCTGGTATTTGTCCGCTCTGCGGTTAAAAAGTAGGAAGTAGCAGGAAAAGATAGAGGAAAGTATGACTGGGACAGTGTATTCTAAAGAGGGAAAGGAACTTCGCACCATAGAGCTGGACGATTCTGTTTTTTGTCTGCCATTAAACAATAGTCTTATCTGGTATGCCATTAACAATGAGCTTGCCAATAAAAGACTGGGAACAGCTTCCACAAAAACACGCGGTGAAGTTCATGGTTCAAATGCAAAACCATATAGGCAAAAAGGAACAGGCCGGGCGCGCCGGGGTGACAAAAAATCTCCTCTTCTGGTCGGAGGCGGCATAATCTTTGGACCAAAGCCCAGGGATTTTTCCTATGCCATCCCCAAAAAAGCAAAGCGTCTTGCAATGAAAACAATTCTTTCGCTGAAAGTTCAAAGTGATATTTTAAAAATTGTAGAAGATTTTTCTATTGACACAGGAAAAACAAAAGAGCTGGCAAAACTGCTGGATAACTTTGGTGAACCTGTACGGACAGTGCTTATTTTAAAGGACGATGATATTAATACCAAAAGGGCGGCTGCAAATATTCCCTGGCTTTCATATTTATCTTATAACCGGCTAAGAGCACATGATCTTTTTTACGGCCGCAGAATACTGCTCCTGGAATCTGCGGCAAAAAATCTTAATGATTTTTACGGCGCTGCTTCCAATGGAGCATTGGCAAAAGACACTATGGAGGCCGGTACATGAACTATGAATCCATATTAATAGAACCTATCCTTTCGGAAAAGGCCAATCTATTACGGGAACAGGGCAAGTATGTTTTTAAGGTAGATCCTCGGGCTTCCAAGCCCCAGATTAAAGAGGCGGTACGTAAATTGTTTAATGTCCGTCCGGTATCCTGTACGGTAATTGTTGTGGAAGGCAAACCAAAACGGCTGCGGAACAGGCCGGGATACAGATCAAACTGGAAAAAAGCAATAGTTGGTTTGGCCAAGGGCGATAAAATTACCATTTTTGAAGGCGTTTAACTATGGGTGTTAAGACATATAAACCAATAACTCCCGGCATGAGGCAATGGGTAAGTCTGGATTATTCTGAGCTTAGTAAAAAAACCAAGCCGGAAAAATCTCTTACAGAAGGTAGATCTGAACGGGCAGGCAGAGACAGAAACGGACGGATCAGCGTTCGCCACAAGGGCGGCGGTCATAAGCGCCGTTACCGGAATATCGATTTTAAAAGAGATAAAATCGGAATACCCGGTAAGGTGGCTGCTATAGAATACGATCCCAACCGCAGTGCACATATTGCCCTTATTCATTATGTTGATGGGGAAAAACGTTATATTATTGCCCCCAAAGGGCTGAAAGAAGGGAATACCATAATGGCCGGTCCCGATGCATCCATTGAACCGGGGAATGCCCTGCCGCTGGAAAAAATTCCTTTGGGTTTTACTATCCACAATATAGAACTTAATTTAGGCAAGGGGGCTCAGCTGGTCCGTTCAGCGGGAACCGGAGCACTTATTGCCGCCAAGGAAGGAGATTATGTTACCATAAAGCTTCCTTCCGGAGAAACACGTTTGATCTTTAAAAAGTGCTATGCAACTATTGGGACAGTAGGCAACGAAGATCTAATGAATATTACCCTTGGGAAAGCAGGGCGAAAACGCTGGCTTGGTGTTCGGCCTACAGTCCGGGGTATGTCAATGAACCCTGTAGATCACCCCCATGGAGGCGGTGAAGGAAAAAGCAAGGGTAAACATCCGGTTACTCCCTGGGGCAAGCCTACAAAGGGATATAAAACCCGGAAAAAGCATAAACCTTCTTCGCGGTTTATTTTAAGCCGGGGAAAGAAGAAATAGGAGAATAATGAGTGTCGAGGTCGATTAAAAAGGGGCCCTTTATCGAAAAGAGCCTTTACAAAAAGGTGCTTGAGATGAGTAAAGCCGGGGACAGGAAGATGATTAAAACCTATTCCCGCTGTTCCACTATTATCCCCGAAATGGTGGGTAATACGATCTCTGTATACAATGGCAAAACCTGGGTTCCTGTATATATTACAGAAAACCTTGTCGGCCACAAATTAGGAGAGTTTTCGCCAACCCGTATATTCCGGGGGCATGCAGGCTCGGACAAGAAGGCGGTTAAAAAATAATGGCAAAGAAAGAACCGGCTAAAAAAACTGAAGAAAGCGGTTTTAAGGCGGAGTCAAAATTTATCTGGGCTTCACCCTTTAAGATTAGGCCTGTGGCAGATCTGGTACGCCGAAAACCATATACCGAAGCCCTTTCAATATTGGAACATATGCCGCAGAGGGGTGCAAGGTTTCTGTATAAAACGGTAAAATCCGCTGCAGGCAATGCACTGGAGCGTAATAAAAAATTAGACGAAGATATGCTGTATATTAAGGATGTTCAGGTAAATGAAGGCCCCCGGGTAAAACGGATTTGGATTCGCGGACGGGGCAGAGCGGATATGCTGCTTAAAAGAATGTGCCACATTAGCGTGGTAATTGATGAGGCGGAAAAATAATGGGACAAAAAGTAAATCCAATCGGACTACGCATAGGGATAAATAAAACCTGGGGTTCACGCTGGTATGTGGATCCGCGGGAATATGCCAAAACCCTGCATGAAGATTTAGCTTTAAGAAAATTTATTTTAAATATGAATGAATGTAAGGGCGCAGACATTGCCGAATTGGAAATAATTAGGCATCCGCAGCGCATTACCCTGGTAATACACACTGCACGGCCGGGAGTTATAATCGGAGTCAAAGGCGCAAACATAGAAAAAATCGGTGCAGAATTGCAAAAACTCGTTTCCAAAAAAGTGCAAATTAAAATTAAGGAAGTACGGAATGCCGATAACAATGCCCAAATAGTTGCACAGAATATTGCCAGGCAGCTTTTGGCGCGGGGCAGTTTCCGCAGAACCATGAAGCAGGCCATTTCCAATGCAATAAAAAAAGGCAATGCACAGGGAATAAAGGTTCGTCTTTCCGGCCGTCTTGGCGGAGCAGAAATGTCCCGTACAGAAGAAGCAAAAGAAGGACGTATTCCCCTTCATACTTTACGAGCAGATATTGATTTTGGTTTTGCCGAAGCTCAAACTACATTCGGCGCAATAGGTGTAAAGGTTTGGGTATACAACGGAATGAAATTCGGCAAGGAACAGAAAGAAGATGCCGGCGCTCTGGTAAGAAAACGCCGGGAACGCAGCCCTGCAAAGGCAGGAGAATAATATGCTTAGTCCAAAGCGTGTTAGACGCCGAAAAATACAACGGGGAAGAATGCCCGGCAATGCCACCCGCGGTAATTTTGTCGTATTCGGAGATTACGGCCTTGTAGCCATGGAAAGAATGTGGATAACAAACAGGCAGATAGAAGCAGCCCGTGTGGCAATGAACCGTCATGTGAAACGCGGAGGTAAATTGTGGATTCGGATTTTTCCGGATAAACCTTTTTCCAAAAAGCCTGCAGAAACCCGCATGGGAAAAGGTAAAGCACCGCCCGAATACTGGGTTGCAGTTGTTAAACCCGGAACAGTTATGTTTGAACTGGGCGGAATAGATAAAAAGCTCGCCGAAGAAGCAATGGTATTGGCAGGATCAAAGCTGCCAATTAAAACAAAGTTTGT